>Ga0207705_10001730_pt1 | contig 17295 bp, 15 predicted proteins | sample KBSC13metaG_FD_184314 | JGI IMG/M metagenome (GOLD analysis project Ga0207705, IMG submission 184314) | Corn rhizosphere microbial communities from Kellogg Biological Station, Michigan, USA - KBS C1-3 metaG (SPAdes) (version 2) | ecosystem: Host-associated > Plants > Roots > Rhizosphere > Soil ...
GCGGCAAGTCCGGCGGCCCGCTGCTCGATCCGTGTGGCCGCGTGCTTGGCGTCAACAGCTTCGGCGCCGAAAGCGAAGGCGCCGACGCCGGCTTCTATTTTGCCATTTCGACCCGCGAATTGCTGCCGTTCCTGCGCGCAAACGACATAACCCCGCAGATCAACGACCAGCCGTGCCGCAGCCTCGCCGACCTTAATGCGGAGGAGCGCCAGCGCGCCGAAGACCAGAAGGTCGCCGCCGAAGCCAAGGCCCGCGCGGACGAGGAAGCGCTGGCTCGGCACCGCGAGGAAGACCGCCGCAAGATCGACTTTCAGGTCCTCGACGAGCGCGACAACGGCATGGCGCTGGCGCTGGTCCTGTTGCTGGCGGCGCTCGGTGCCGGCGGCTTCGCCTGGCTGTCCTACGAGGACGGCGAGCGCAAGCGGATGAAGATCGGGGGATCGGTGGCCGTGATCGCGGTGATCGGCGCCGGGGCGGCCTGGTTCGCGCGGCCGACCTTCGCCCAGGCGGACGAACGCTTGCAGGATGTTTTGCGCCAGGAAATGACCGCCGAAAACCGCGGCGCGATACCCACTCCGCAGCCGGCCGGCGCATTGGTCTGCACCCTCGACCCGCAACGCAGCCGGATCGTCGGCACGGCCAACCCGACGGTCAACCTCGACTGGCAGGACGACGGCTGCGTCAATGGCCGCACGCAGTACGGATTCGAAGGCGGCACCTGGTCCCGCGTGCTGGTGCCGCAGAGCGAAGCGAGCGTTTCGGTCAATACCTTCGACCCGGCGAGCGGCGATTATCGCATGGACCGCTACCTGCTCGACAATGACAAGATGTCGAAGATTCGCCAGGCGCGCACGGAGTATGGCTCGGCCACGTGCGGTGGCGGCAAGGCGGCGGCCGAAAAGCTCGGCACGCAGCAGGCTGCGGTGCTCGCGCTCCTGCCTCCGCAGCCCAACGAACGACTGGCTTATCATTGCGCGGCGGGGAAGGCGCCATAAGTTCCTCCTGTTCCGCTTCGCGAAACGGCCAGGAGCTTTGCCGGTTCGGACCCGGGTTGCATCGCAGCAAGGCCGATGATAGGGGCGCGCCAGCCTTGCCGGGGCCGCTCTCGCGCGCCCGTTATGGCAGGCGAAAATTTCTGACCCAAGAGGACCCCTTCGCGTGGAGCTTTCCGCCGGTATCAAGGCTAGCCTGGCAGGGCGTTACGCCAGCGCCCTGTTCGATCTCGCGAGCGAGGCCGGCACGGTCACCGCGGTCGAATCCGACCTCGAGACACTGGGGGAGGCGCTGCACGAATCGGCCGAGCTGCGCGCGCTGATCAAGAACCCGGAAGTGAGCCGCGAGCAGATCGGCAAGGTCATGAACGGCATCGCCGCTCATCTCGGTCTGGCCGACCTCACCAGGAACTTCCTCGGCGTGCTGGCTGAGAACCGCCGCATCTCCGACCTTCCCGCGATGATCCGTGCGTTCCACGCGATCGCCGCCGCCCAGCGCGGCGAAGTCTCCGCGGAAGTCGCCAGCGCCCACGCGCTGACCGACGAACAAATTTCGACGCTCGAACAGAAACTGCGTGCCCGCGAAGGCCGCACCGTCAAGCTCAAGACCCGCGTCGACCCCGACTTGCTCGGTGGGCTCGTCGTCACCGTCGGCTCCCAGCGGATCGACGGCTCGATCCGCACCCGTCTCAATTCCCTCGCGCAAGCAATGAAAGGTTGACAGCGAAACATCGCCGTCACGTGAAAGGCTAAAGGCTAAATCATGGAAATCCGCGCCGCTGAAATCTCCAAGGTCATCAAGGACCAGATCGCCAACTTCGGCACCCAGGCCGAAGTCAGCGAAGTCGGTACCGTGCTGTCGGTCGGTGACGGCATCGCCCGCATTTACGGCCTCGACAAAGTTCAGGCCGGCGAAATGGTCGCTTTCGCCAACGGCGTGCAGGGCATGGCGCTGAACCTCGAAGCCGACAACGTCGGGGTGGTGATCTTCGGCTCGGACTCGGAGATCAAGGAAGGCGACAGCGTCAAGCGCACCGGCACCATTGTCGACGTGCCGGTCGGCAAGGGCCTGTTGGGGCGCGTGGTGGACGCGCTGGGCAACCCGATTGACGGCAAGGGTCCGATCGTTGCCGACAAGCGCATGCGCGTAGAGGTCAAGGCGCCCGGCATCATTCCGCGGCAGTCGGTCAACGAGCCGGTGCAGACCGGCCTTAAGGCGCTCGATGCGCTCGTGCCCGTCGGCCGCGGCCAGCGCGAGCTGATCATCGGCGACCGCCAGACCGGCAAGAGCGCCGTCGCGATCGACACCTTCATCAACCAGAAGCAGCTCAACGCCGGCGATGACGAGAGCAAGAAGCTCTACTGCATCTACGTCGCCATCGGCCAGAAGCGCTCGACAGTCGCCCAGCTCGTCCGCACGCTCGAAGAGAACGGCGCGATGGAGTATTCGATCATCGTCGCGGCGACCGCTTCGGAGCCGGCCCCGCTGCAATACCTCGCACCGTACACCGGCTGCACGATGGGCGAGTTCTTCCGCGACAACGGCATGCATGCGGTGATCGTGTACGACGACTTGTCCAAGCAGGCCGTCGCCTATCGCCAGATGTCGCTACTGCTGCGCCGCCCGCCGGGCCGCGAAGCCTATCCCGGCGACGTGTTCTACCTCCACTCTCGTTTGCTCGAGCGCGCGGCGAAGATGAACGATGCCAACGGCGGCGGCTCGCTGACCGCGCTGCCCATCATCGAGACCCAGGCCGGCGACGTGTCAGCCTACATCCCGACCAACGTGATCTCGATCACCGACGGGCAGATATTCCTCGAAACGAGCCTGTTCTATCAGGGCATCCGTCCGGCCATCAACGTCGGCCTGTCGGTCAGCCGCGTCGGCTCGGCCGCGCAGACCAAGGCGATGAAGAAGGTCTCGGGCTCGATCAAGCTCGAGCTCGCGCAGTACCGCGAGATGGCCGCCTTCGCGCAGTTCGGCTCGGACCTCGACGCCTCGACCCAGAAGCTGCTCAACCGCGGCGCGCGGCTGACCGAGCTGCTCAAGCAGGCGCAGTTCAGCCCGATGCCGTTCGAAGAGCAGACCGTGTCGATCTTCGCCGGCACCAACGGCTACCTCGACACCGTGCCGGTCGACCGGGTCGTCGAGTACGAAGCCGCGATGCTCAGCTTCATGCGCGCCGAGCATGCCGACGTGCTGGCGGAAATCCGCGACACCAAGGCGTTCGAGGACGGCACCCGCGGCAAGACCAAGGCCGCGCTCGACGCGTTCGGCAAGCAGTTCGCTTAAGGAACTCTAGGTGGCCTCGCTCAAGGAACTCAAGGGTCGGATCAACTCGGTCAAATCGACCCAGAAGATCACCAAGGCCAAGCAGATGGTCGCGGCGGCCAAGCTGCGCAAGGCGCAGGCCGCGGCCGAAGCCGCGCGGCCTTATGCCACGCGCCTGAGCACGGTCATGGCGTCGCTCGCCAGCAAGGTGATCGGTCGCGACGGCGCGCCGAAGCTGCTTGCCGGCACCGGCAAGGACCAGCGCCACCTGCTGGTCGTCGCCAACAGCGACAAGGGCCTCGCCGGCGCGTTCAACTCGAACATCGTCCGCGCCGCCCTCGCCCGCGCCACCGAATTGAAGGCGCAGGGCAAGGACGTCGATTTCTACCTCGTCGGCCGCAAGGGCCGCGCGCCGATCCGCCGCGCGCACCCGAACAACATCGCCCAGATGTTCGACACCACCGACGTCCGCGAGCCCGGCTACGAAGAAGCCGAGCGCATCGTCGCCGAGCTGACGGCTATGTACGAAGCGGGCAAGTTCGACGTCGCGCACTTGTTCTTCAGCCGCTTCCGCTCGGCCCTGCTGCAGGAGCCGACCGAGCTGCAGATCATCCCGGTCCCGGCCACCGAAGGCGCTGCCGCCGGGACCGCCGCGGTCGAGTACGAGCCGGACGAGGAGGAAATCCTCGCCGAGTTGCTGCCGCGCTATCTCAAGACCCAGCTGTTCGGTGCGCTGCTGGAAAACATGGCCAGCGAACAGGGTGCGTCGATGACCGCGATGGACAACGCCACCCGCAACGCCGGCGAGCTGATCCAGAAGCTGACCATCCAGTACAACCGCAGCCGCCAGGCCGCGATCACCACCGAGCTCATCGAAATCATCGCCGGCGCCGAAGCGCTCTAGAAGATTCAGACCAAGGAAACTAAAATGGCCACCGCCGCAGTTCTCAACCAGACCACCAACGGCACGATCGCCCAGGTCATCGGCGCCGTCGTCGACGTGACCTTCGAGAGTGACCTGCCGGCGATTCTCACCGCGCTCGAGACCGACAACAACGGCAACCGCCTGGTGCTGGAGGTCGCCCAGCACCTCGGCGAGAACACCGTGCGCACGATCGCGATGGACGCCACCGAGGGCCTCACTCGCGGGCAGAGCGTGACCAACACCGGCAAGCAGATCTCGGTCCCGGTCGGCCCGATGACGCTCGGCCGCATCGTCAACGTCATCGGCGAGCCGATCGACGAGCGCGGTCCGGTGAATGCCGAGAAGACCGCCCCGATCCACGCCGACGCTCCGGCCTTCGTCGACCAGTCGACCGAAAGCGCGATCCTGGTCACCGGCATCAAGGTCATCGATCTGCTCGCGCCTTATGCGCGCGGCGGCAAGATCGGCCTGTTCGGCGGCGCCGGCGTCGGCAAGACGGTTCTGATCCAGGAGCTGATCAACAACATCGCCAAGGGCCACGGCGGCGTCTCGGTGTTCGCCGGCGTGGGTGAGCGCACCCGCGAAGGTAACGACCTCTACCACGAGTTCCTCGACGCCGGCGTCATCGCCAAGGACGCCGAGGGTAACCCGACGCCGGAAGGCTCCAAGGTCGCGCTCGTGTTCGGCCAGATGAACGAGCCGCCGGGCGCCCGCGCCCGCGTCGCCCTGTCGGGCCTGACGATGGCCGAATACTTCCGCGACGAGGAAGGCCAGGACGTGCTGTTCTTCGTCGACAACATCTTCCGCTTCACCCAGGCGGGCTCGGAAGTCTCGGCGCTGCTCGGCCGCATCCCGTCGGCGGTCGGCTACCAGCCCACCCTGTCGACCGACATGGGCAACCTGCAGGAACGCATCACCTCGACCACCAAGGGCTCGATCACCTCGGTGCAGGCGATCTACGTCCCCGCGGACGACCTGACCGACCCGGCCCCGGCGACCTCGTTCGCCCACTTGGACGCGACCACCACGCTGAGCCGCGCGATCTCGGAAATGGGCATCTACCCGGCGGTCGACCCGCTCGACTCCACCAGCCGCGTGCTGACCCCGGCCGTTGTCGGCCAGGAGCACTACGAGACCGCGCGCAAGGTGCAGGAGACGCTGCAGCGCTACAAGTCGCTGCAGGACATCATCGCCATTCTCGGCATGGATGAACTTAGTGAGGAAGATAAGCTGGTCGTCGCCCGCGCCCGCAAGATCCAGCGCTTCCTCAGCCAACCGTTCCACGTCGCCGAAGTGTTCACCGGCATTCCGGGCAAGTTCGTCCAGGTCGAAGACACGGTCGCCAGCTTCAAGGCGGTGGTCGAAGGCGAGTACGACCACTTGCCGGAGAACGCCTTCTACATGGTCGGCGGCATCGAAGAGGCGGTCGAGAAGGCCAAGAAGCTGGCCGAGGAAGCTTGAGCCCCATGACCCTGCACTTCGAACTTGTCACGCCCGAGCGGCTCGTCGTTTCCGAGAACGTCCATATGGTAGTCGTTCCCGGCACCGAGGGCGAGTTCGGCGTGCTCGAGGGCCATGCCCCGGTCATGTCGACCATCCGCGACGGCGCGGTGCAGGTGTACCGCACCGAAGGCGCCGCGCCCGAGAGCATCGAGGTTCAGGGCGGATTTGCCGAAGTCGGAGCGAGCGGTCTCATCGTGCTGGCCGAGCATGTCGGCGCCGACGTTCAGGTTCGCATCACATCGCCGGGGTCCAATGCTCATGTCCGCGCGCCGGAGGGTGGACGTCCGCCCGAACGTTGAAGCCAACGCAGCGGCGGCGGTTCAGCCGAGGCTCCGATGCACGGCGCTGGAATCGCCTCTCGGCCTAGCTTTCGCCTTGCCCGCCGGCTATTTCTTTGCGATCCGTTAACCAAGTTGTCTTAGCCGATGCCAGTTCCACAAGGGATTGCCTGGACATGAAGGACCCGCAGGTCGGCGCCGTGCACCGCGAACTGTCGGTCGTCGTGCCCGTGTTCAACGAAGAAGCCGGGCTCGACGCGTTGCTCGCCCGCACCGTTCCAGTGTGCGAGGCAGAATTCGGCGCGAACTTCGAGATCATCCTGGTAGACGACGGTTCGAGCGATCGCAGCTGGGCGATCATCGCCGGACACGCCGACGCATCGCCGAACGTCGTGGGGGTCAAGCTTTCGCGCAACTACGGCCATCAACTCGCCCTGACGGCCGGGCTCAAGCTCGCCCGGGGCGATTACGTCTTCGTGCTTGACGCCGATCTGCAGGATCCGCCGGAACTGTTGCCGCAGATGCTGGCGAAGGCCCGCGAGGGCTACGACGTGGTCTATGGCCAGCGCATCGCCCGCGCCGGGGAGACGGTGTTCAAGCGCGCCACGGCCAACATCTTCTACCGTCTGCTGAGCAAGATGGTCGACGTTTCGATCCCTCGCGATACCGGCGATTTTCGCCTGATGAGCCATCGTGTGGTGGCCCATTTCAACGCTATGCCCGAGCGCTTTCGGTTCGTGCGCGGCATGGTCGGCTGGCTCGGTTTTCGCCAAGCGGCGATCCCCTACCAGCGCGACCCGCGCTTCGCCGGCGAAACGCACTATCCGTTCCGCAAGATGCTGCGCTTCGCGATCGACGCCATAACCAGCTTCTCAACCATTCCTCTGCGCTTCGCATCGCTGCTCGGGATGGGTTTCGGCGTAGCCGGCCTGCTTTCGCTGGTCTGGGTCGGCATCTCATGGTTGTCGGGCGGCACGGTCGAGGGCTGGACCAGCCTCGCCGCGCTGATCCTGATCCTCGGCAGCATGCAATTGCTGATGCTCGGCATCTTCGGCGAATACCTCGGGCGAATGTACATGGAATCGAAGCAGCGCCCGCTTTACCTGGTGGACGAGGTGTACAAACAGCCGGAAATCGCCGCGAGCGCGGTCGTCGAGGTTTCTGACGAGCTGCGACGCGCGCTCTAAACGCCGTGCCCCGATCGCTGCGCACCCGGCACGACCGATGAGGCGATTGTCCCTGGATATTGCCGTTCGCTACGGCGCCGTCGGCGTGGCGAATACGCTTATCGGCTATATGATCATCGTCTCCGCATTGTGGCTCGGAGCCGGTGACTACCTCGCCAACGCGCTCGGTTACGGGCTCGGCCTGTGGATCGCCTACCTGCTCCATCGCCGGTGGACTTTCCGGGTTTCGCACAAGCGCTCGCTGGCGGAGGTCATCCGCTTCTATGTTTCGGCGGCCATTTCCTATGCCGCGAACATCGGTTTCCTGACGTTCGCCCGTTCGCTCGGTTACGTGGATCATCCGCTCGCCCAACTGGCGGCGATGGGCGTCTATTCGCTGACTTTCCTGATCATCGTGAACCTTTGGGTTTTCACCCACCCTGACAAGCCCGCCGGCGAACAGCCCTAGCTCATCCGCGCCATGAGCATGGCGATGCGGTCGACGGCGGGACGGGGCAGCAGGCGAACGACGCCGATGCGCAGCCGCCAGGCCAGATCCCCGGCTTCCTCGACCCTCGCAGCCCTGCTTGCCAGCGCCTCGGTCGAAAGGCGCCTTTGGCCCGCTTCGTTCGCGTAAATCAGTGTGTTGTAACGATACCACGGCTTCACATCGCCACGCCCGCGCAGCCGTTGGCGCAGAAAGTCGAAGCAATCGTAACCTTGTTCGCCGAACAGCGCGCGCCAGTATTCGGGCGGCTGTTCGTTGACATGGTGCTCGCCGCCCTGGCCCGGAACGGCGGCCGAAAAGAGTACGACGTCGGCGTGCCGCACAAGCGAGGCCACGAAGTCCCGCGCCGAGGCTTCGGGCAAGTGCTCGGCCACCTCAAGCGATTGGACGAGATCGAACCGGCGGCCGAGGTCGAGCGGTTTGCTCAGGTCATGCGCCTGAAAATCGTCGACCAGCGGGGCTTGAACGTAATCCCCATCGACGAGCGTGGCCTTGGCGCCGTTATCTTCCCAAACCCTCGCCCAGACACCGTTGCCGCCGCCAACGTCGAGCATCGTGCCGACGGGGAGCGCCGCTTTCACCAGTGGGACCACCACCGAAGCCGAAGCGTGTGAGCCGGATCCGATATACGAATAGAACTGTTCGGAATATTCATGCATGGCACATTTCGCCCGGCCGCGGAATCAAACACCTGGCTAACCCTTCGGCGTTGGGGATTAAGCCGGCCCGGCGCATTGCCACGCCACCGTCGGGAATACAAATCAACCGCGCGTCATGGCCAGCATCGCAGTCCCGGATTCCCCCGACAGGATCGGGACCACAGCCTTCCGCTGGTGGCTTGCAATCGCCATTGCTCTCATCGTTGCGCTGCCGTTGCTGTTGCCGCCGGCGCTCCCGCTGGCCGACCTCGGCGGCCATCTTGGGCGCTATGCGATCCAGCTCGATGGCGGGCGCGATCCGCAGCTCGCCCAGTGGTACACGTTCCGCTGGCTGCTGATCCCCAATCTCGGGGTCGACCTTCTGGTTCAGGGCCTCGGGCCGCTGATCGGGCTGGAGACGGCGGTTCGACTGAGCGTCTTTACGGCCGCCTTCCTGCAGGCCCTCGGCATCCTGGCCACCTCACGCGTCGCTCACGGCCGGATCACGCCCTTCGCGATTGTCGCGCTGCCGTTCGTCTACGCGCACTCGATGCTCTATGGGTTCCTGAATTACACGCTGTCGCTCGGGTTGCTCTGGTGCAGCCTGGCGCTGTGGATCGCGATGAGCGAGCGCGGCGCAATAAGGCGGCGTTGGCTGGTGTTCGCGCTGATCGCGACGGTGATATGGACCTGCCATCTGGTCGGCTGGGCCTTGCTGTGCATCGCCGCCGGATCGCAGGAGTTGGTGCGCCAGCGCGAGCGCAAGCGCTCGCTGATCGGCGCCGCCGTGGCGAGCGTAGGGCCGCTCACCTGCCTCCTAACCCCGTGGGTGATCAAGCTGCTAACGTTTGAGCAGGCCACGGGCAACGGCAAGAACAGCGGCTGGTTTCTCTGGTCTGAAAAGGTCGCGGAGCTGTTCACGGTCTTTCGGGACAGGTGGTATTGGTTCGACATCGTCACGGTCACGATCGTGCTGGCGGTCATCGTGTGGACGTGGGTGAGCGGCTGGTGCCGCGCGAACCGCGGACTACTCCTTGCCGGCGCGATAACCGCCGGCTGCGTCATCGTCCTTCCGCAACGATTGCTTGGCTCCTTTTTCGCCGACCAACGGCTGGTGGAGCCCGCCCTGGTGTTTGCGCTGCTCGCGGGCGGCCTTTCGGGAAAGGGCCCTGCCAGGCTGCCGCGAATGCTGTTCGCGTTTGCCGCGCTGTTCGCCGGGGCGCGGTTGGCCGCAAGCACGGTAAGCCTATGGGATTTCGGCACTCGATCGGCCGAGCAACTCAAGGTGCTCGATGCGCTGCCACGGCACGCGCAAATGGTCGACTTCCGCGCCTTGCGGTGCCCTCCGCGAGAGCAGTGGTCGTTGGATCGCTGGACTCACCTGGGCGGCTACGCCATCGCGCGGCGCCACGCGTTTTCGAACGGTCAGTGGGACGTGCCCGGCGCGCAATTGCTGCATGTCCACAACGCCACGGCCGGGCCGTTCCAGGTCGATAATACGCAGATCGACTTCGAGCAGGCCTGCGAGGACCACATCGGTGTGGTCGCCAAAGCCCGCGAAGTTCCCGCCGCAATACCCTATCTATGGGTGATCTGGAGCAGCCGTGACGTGCCACTGGCCGGATGGACCCCGATTTCACGCCATCGGGGCTCGGTTCTTTACCGGCGCTCTGTCAACGGCTGACAACTGGCGTCGCGGCGTCACAAGTCCGTCTTCGGCGGCACCCTCATCCGCCCCGTCGACCAAAGGTAGAGCCCCGCACCGATAATGATCGCCGCGCCGAGGAACGACAGCGCATCCGGATGGTCGCCGAAAAACAGATAGCCGAACAGGGTCGCCATCAGCAGCTGGCCGTAAGTCATCGGGGCGATCGTGCCGGCGCCGGCCTTCACTGTGCCCATGAAGATCAGCCATTGGGCAAACGTGGCCGTGACCCCGATCAGCGCGCAACGGCCGATCACGGTCCAGTCGGTCGCGTGGACACGGAAATTCGCCGGTCCGAAAAAGTGCATCGTCAGCGTCGCCAGGACGAGGAAGATCATCGCCGTGACCGACATGTAGTATTGCAGCGCCAGGTTGCTTGCCCGGCCGGTGGCCACGCGGTTCGCGATGATCGTCACCGACATCCCGGTTGCTCCGAGGACGGGAAAAAGCACCCCCCACCCGGCAGTGGCGAAATTGGGCCGCAGCGCCAGAAACACGCCGCCGAATGCCGCCAGGGTGGCGATCCAGGTCGACGGACGCGCCTTCTCGCGCAGGACGATGGTGGCCAGGACCGCGGTGATCATCGGCTGGGAAAAGGCGATGGTCGTCGCCGTCGCCAGAGGCATCAGCCAGACGGCGAGGAACATCCCCATCGCAGAACAGCTGATGGCGATTCCGCGCACCCACTGGATCGGATCGCGCGGCAGCCCCAGCGCCGAGAGCCCTTCGGCGCGAGCGAGCATGCTGGCGAGGATCGCCGAACCGACGAAATAGCGCGTCGCCGCCATCGCCGGGGCGGGCCACAGCCCCGGCATGCTCTTCACGATGGCATCGCCGATTGAAAGCGTGCAGAACCCGGACAACGCGTAAAGCAGGCCGGCTCGGTCGGATTGCTGCATGAAGCCCCTTCGGCGAAATCGCGAACCGCCCGCTTAGAGTCTCTGGAAGACGCCCGCAATGGGCGGCCGGCCGATGTCCGCGCATACACAAAATTAACCATGCCCGGCCTAGTTTGCCCCCGCGCGCACCACGGGGAAGGGACCGGGCCCAAGTGACCAAGCTCATTATCCAGATACCCTGCCTCAACGAGGCGGGCTCGCTGCCGGCCACGATCCTCGCACTGCCGCGCAAGATCGAAGGCATCGACAAGATCGAACTCCTGGTGATCGACGACGGCAGCACGGACGGCACTTCGGAAGTGGCGCGCCTTTGGGGCGCCGATCATGTCGTGCGACACCGCCGCAACCGTGGTCTCGCGGCGGCTTTCCGGAGCGGCATCGAAGCCGCCCTCACCGCCGGCGCGGACATCATCGTCAACACCGACGCCGACGGGCAGTACGCGGGTGAAGACATCGCCCTGCTCGTCGCCCCGGTCGTCGCCGGCACCGCCGATATCGTCGTCGGCGATCGGGGCGTCGCTGCGAATGCCCATTTCTCGCCGCTCAAGCGGATGCTTCAGCGCCTCGGCAGTTCGGTCGTGCAGCGCCTCGCGGGAACCGACGTGCCCGACGCGGTCAGCGGATTTCGCGCGATGAGCCGCGAGGCCGCGCAGCGGATCAACATCACCACCGAGTTCAGCTACACCACCGACATGCTGATCCAGGCCGGCCGCAAGCGCCTGGCGATCGAAAGCGTGGCCATCCGCACCAACCCGGTCGATCGGCCAAGCAGGCTGTTCAAGTCGGTCCCGCGCTTCATTGTCAACACCGTCATCACGATGGCGCGGGCTTATACGACCCATAACCCGTTGCGCGTATTCGTGGGCGCGGGCCTCCTCACCGCTGGCCTGGGCGTGGTGCCGATCGTTCGATTCATGTGGTTCTGGCTCACCGATCAAGGCAACGGGCACGTCCAGTCGCTGACTCTCGGCGCGGCGCTGCTGGTGCTCGGCGCGCTGTTTACGATCCTGGGGATCCTGGCCGACCTTATCGGCGCGAACCGCAAGCTGATGGAAGCGAATCTCTTCAGGATGCGTGAGCTTGAACTGCGGCTGGGAGCGGCCGCCCCCACTGAGTCCGGGCGAGATTTGCACGGTGCGGAGCCGCCCGTCCGGCTTGCCAATGGGCGGCGGCGCTAGCACATGGAGAACAGCGCTCTCATTGCCGCTCCAGCCTCGAAGACGCGGGAAAAACTGCTCCCCTCGCTGCGCCATTCCGATGCAGCATGGTGGCAACTGCTGGGCATTGCACTTACCCTCGCGCTCCAGACCGATCTGCTGTTCACGCGAGCGATCAATTGGGATGAGTTTTTCTATTATTATCAAGTCTACGGCTTCGCGACGGGAGGGGCGCTAAGCCAACCTTTGCAGACCCTGCACGTCAGGCTGTTCGGCTGGATCCTCGGCGTCGGAAACAGCGCTGTCGATCAAATCATCGCGGCGCGCTGCGTGATGCTCCTCTGCGAAGCGGTGACCGCGGCCGCAATCACCGGTATCGCCGCGAAATTCACCGACCGCGCCACGGGCCTGCTTTGCGCGCTCAGCTATCTCTCGGCTGGCTTCGTCTTCCAGCACGGCTTCGCTTTCCGCGTCGATCCAATGGCGGCTGCGTGCCTGATGAGCGCTCTGTGGATCCTTTGCACTGCCCGCCTCGACATCGCTCGAGTGGCGCTCTTCGGGTTGTTGGTCGCGGCGGGCGGCCTAATCACGATCAAAGTCACCCTCTATGCCCCGGTATTTGCCGGTCTCGCCTGGTATCGCTGGAACGAAGACGAACGTTCGATCGCCAGCGCGATGCGGTTGGCTGCGGCAGCTGTGCTCGCATGCCTTTTCTTCTCGGCTCTTTACGTGCTGCACAGTCAGGGCGTCTCGTCCGTCGCGCAGGCGAGTATCACCGGAACGGGGGGGGCATCGCGAAAAATTCTCGCTGACTCGGCGCAAGAAATGTTTTCGCTTGGTCCCCAGCCCTACTGGCAGTTCATTCCTTCCGCAGTGGCTAAAGCTGTCGCCTTAACGGTGTTCATCGTATTGGTCCCAATTGCGCTGATTGACTCTGGCCGAAAGGCAGCGGAAAAAATTGCGCTCGTCGGGATGCTGATGCCGCTGAGCACGCTCGTCTTTTATCACAACACCGCGCCATATTATTACGCATTCATGCTGCCGCCGGTCGCAACGGCGTGCTGCATTTCTGTCACCGCGCTGCGTAGCCGCTTCGACATGCGTCTGTTGTCGATCGTCTTTGCGATAAACTCCCTGATGGTCTGGGCGACCGACGGACCAAGCCGGATCGACAATCAACGCCGCATCATCGATGCCGCGCACGAGATATTCCCGGAGCCGGTCGGCTACTTCGACTTTTGCTATCTCCTCAGCGATTTTCCGAAGATGAACGGCTTTATGACCTTGTGGGGCGTGGACAGCTATCTCGCCACGGGAAAGCTGGTGTACCGCGACGCCTTGATGACGCGGTCGGTACCGCTTTTGGTCGAAGACGATCCGATGTACTCGTATCTGATGCGAGAGGGGCTGAACTTTCACCAGTTTGCGCCCGAGGACGCCAGGACACTTCGCGCCACCTACATTCATTTCTGGGGCCCGTTCTGGGTCGCAGGGCAGGAATTGCGCGCGGGCGCCGCGGCCCGAAGCGCGGAAATGCTGGTCCCCGGCCTTTACACTGCACGGGGCGGCCCGATTTCGGTCGATGGTCGACGCATAGAGGATGGGGCCGTGGTGATGCTCGGCCGCGGCATTCACCGCCTCGCGGCGCTTTCGGGCGATGCAAAGCTCGTCTGGGGGAACCGGCTGGTACGGCCGCGGGATAAGGAACCAGGCGAAATGTGGACCTTCTTTTGAGCGCAACGTTTGGGCGGCTAGGCGGCCGTGCGCGCATCCGCCCGACTTGCGCCTTTTGCCGCCGAGGCGCGATTTGTGGATGGATTGCCGATCATGTCCGTTGCTGAAATTCTCCAGACAAGACGATTGCGCGCACTCGACCGCGAACCGCGGGCGGACGCATTCTCCAACATCTTTTTCTCAGGCACGACTTACAGTTTGTGGCGCGCCGCTAAGGAGCCGACATCGCAGTACAGCCGCGGGCTGGTCCTCGATGCGGGCTCGGGACGAGGAGCCTGGAAATCGATCATCGAGCAGAACGCGACACGTGAATCTGTCGATATCGCTCCCAAGGCCGGCGAGCGGGTCACCTGGATCGCCGATCTTACGGATATGCCACAGGTCCCGACGGACCGGTACGACGCGGCCGTTTGCCACCAGGTGCTGGAACACGTGCCCGATCCGGCGGCGGCCGCGCGTGAGCTGCAACGCGTGTTGAAACCGGGTGGAACCCTGGTCATCAGCGTGCCCCACCTGAGCCGCCAGCACGAACTGCCGCACGATTACTTTCGTTTCACGCCACAGGGCCTCAGGCGTTTGCTCGAAGATGCCGGCTTTGAAGTGCGATCTGTCGCCGGCTACGGCGGCGTGCTCTGCTTCCTCCACCATCAATTCGCCACGGCCTTCATCGGTCTTGCGAGCATCGCGCGGCCTCTCCATTATCTGGCGACACTGGTGAATGCTCCGCTTTCGGTTTTCGCCATGAAGATTGATGAACTCTTCGATCGCAAGAAGTTGCTCGCAGTCGGGGTGGTCGCGGTCGCGGTAAGCCCGGCGTCAAGAAATGTTTGACTCCCTTTTTGCGAAACGTCCGGAGGTCGCGGAGTTCCTGCGGCAAAACGGTCGCTCCATAGGCGCGGCCATTTCCGTGCTGGGATTGGCCGGCTTCGCATACACGTTCAGCCGCAATCTCAGTCCGAGCGAGGCTGGTGAAATGCTGCGTCTGCACTGGATGGTCCTGTTGCTAGCGCTCGGACTTTACCTGATCACGTATGTCCTGATGAGCACCGCCTGGTTCGTCCTAGCGAGGGGTTGCGGGGCTCGGATCGGCTATCGCCTTCTGGCATGGGCCTACCTTGTTTCGCAAATCGGGAAGTATCTTCCCGGCAACGTCGGGCACCTGCTCGGCAGAGCTTATCTGGCGCGCAATCGAGGGGTACCCGTCGATGTGAGCGGAATTGCCATGAGCTTGGAGCTGACCGGGGTACTTGCCGCAGGAGCCCTGTTCGCCACGATGGCGGGAATCCTGGGGCCGACTAGTGGCGACTTCTCGGCCGTACCCATCGCCGCAGCAGTGCTGGCGCTGGTTCTGCTCGCAGCGGTCCTGTTCGTGTCGCGCAGGCGCCTTGGGGGGCGCCCATCACTCACGCGACCATTTGCAGTGGCCCTTGCGTGCTATCTACCTGTGTTCGCGTTGCTTGCTGCGGCGAACACGATTCTACTCGGAGCGGCGTCCGGGCCGCTCATTCTGCAGGTCGCGGCAGCGGTGGTGCTCAGCTGGCTGGTCGGATTCATGGTCCCGGGCGCGCCGGCCGGGCTCGGGTTGCGGGAAATGAGCTTCTACGCGCTTCTCGCCGGGTCATTTCCGGGGCCCACGGTACTGTTCGCCGCGGCGGGCATGCGACTGGTTACGCTAACCGGCGACGGGATCGCCTGGTTTGTCGGCCTCGCGCTCGGTCACTTTGCCAGAGACGTGATTCCCTCGCCGGTTCCGGGCTGAAGGGCCTGCATTGCGGCAGCGATGTATTCGTCGATCAGGCGGTCCCACCGGTATTTGCCAATCACATCCGACACATACCGGACCGCCCGTGGGTCAACCGCCAACAGCCTTTCCAGCGCCAGTTCCAGCGCTGGAACGTCCGCTGGATCCTCCACGAAAACGACCGCGTCGCGGATCTGCGGCCACTCCGGGAGTTGCTCGATGTTGGTATCGCGGCTGGCGAGAACGGGAACTCCACGAGCGAGGGCTTCGAGCAACGCAACCGGCAGCCCCTCGACATCCCCGTCGGCGGCTCGCGCCGGGAAGGCAAATCGCCCTGCTTCGGACAGGAACCGGTCCTTCGCCTCGCCGCTCAGAAAACCTGGAAAGACAATGTCGGCTCGCTTGACCATGCCTTCCAAGAGGGACCGGTCCTCCCCGTCGCCCGCAATGCCGATCCGCGGCCGCACGCCGCGCGATGCCAAGCCTTCGCAAGCCTGGATCAGGTAATGGAGCCCCTTCTTGCGTGATAGACGCGCAATAGTCGCGATATCAAACCGGCCGTTGCCGGGCTCCTCGCTCACCGGAACCGCGGCGATGCCCATTGGCAGGACTGTGCAGCGATTGGCGAATTCGTCGCGCTCGGGCCCCGCGAACAGCCCGAGGGCAAGGTCGCGCTGCGCGGCGTTGACGCAAAAGAAGTGCGCGGCCCCGCGCAGGACAGACGTCGCCAGGCTACGCCCCATCCGTCCGGCCTTGAAGAACACCGACAAATCGGAGGAATGGTTCTGCAAAATGTAAGGCACGCCCAACGCGCGCCCGAGCATCCAAGCCACAAGGCCCTGCGGCATCACCCAGTGAGCGTAGATCACGTCGGGCCGCAACCGGCGCACGAGCCGCCTTGTGGCGCGGTACTCGGCCATCAGGAAAGGGAGTACCTGGAGCCATAGGACAGGGTGGCGGCGGAGGTTGGGCAAGATCGCTGGATAGGCCAGTTTTTGCCACCGCTCCGGGATAAAATAGCGAAATCGTTCGATACGGATCCCGTCGACTACCTCGCTCAGCGGAGCGCCCAGGTCGTGCGGCGCGAGAACGCAGATGGTGTCCGCCGGCCGGGCCGAGCGCCAGGCGCTAGCTTGTTCGATGACGAATCCGGCCTGCATGTCTCCTGCGAAGCGCGGCAAGGTCGAGGTCAGGAACAGGACGTTCATGCGTGCAAGCTCCGCCGTCGAGGTCGGCGAACCCCGAGCCACCACGTCTTCGTGGCAGGATTATCCTTTAGAGAAAATCAAGCTTTGCAAATTATTCACCAAGCCGAACCGGGAGGCGTCGCCGCATTTGCAGCCGGCCCCCGATGGTGCCGATCGAAGAGGACGGGAATGAGCGCTTTCGGACGCAAGAACGGTGTCGGCGGAATGGCCGCGGGGGCACGTCCGAGCTTCGGCGTCGCGCGTCCGATGAAGGGTGGCATTGCCAAGCCGGAGCCTGCCGTTCCCGGCGGCGACCAGTTTCCGCCCCTGCCCGGCGGCGGCAGCGGCAGTGGCGGCGGAATGGCCGATGATTTCGGCGGCGGCTCTTCCAACAAGGGCGACGCGATGAGCCGCCTCGCCGACCGCGCCAACACCGTGCACGAGCAAGTCGAGGTCGGCGGGTTCGAAGCCAGTGTCCACAAGATCAAGGAGCAGGTGCTGCCGCGCTTGCTCGAGCGCGTCGATCCCGAAGCCGCTTCCACGCTGACGAAGGAAGAGCTCTCCGAAGAGTTCCGCCCGATCATCATGGA
>Ga0207705_10001731_pt1 | contig 17290 bp, 11 predicted proteins | sample KBSC13metaG_FD_184314 | JGI IMG/M metagenome (GOLD analysis project Ga0207705, IMG submission 184314) | Corn rhizosphere microbial communities from Kellogg Biological Station, Michigan, USA - KBS C1-3 metaG (SPAdes) (version 2) | ecosystem: Host-associated > Plants > Roots > Rhizosphere > Soil ...
AACGCAGAGGATTGAGCGAGCTTCTTGTCTCCTGTCCCGTGTACTCACGGGGGAGGGCCAGGGAGGGGGCGTTGAGCGTGCAGAAACTTCTGCAAGAACGAAGACCCCCTCCCTAACCCTCCCCGGAGTACCGGGAGAGTGAACTCGTCTCCATACAACGGAAGAACCACGGCGAAGTGCTCTTTGCCGTGGTTCCCGTATTGATCACAAAATCGCGCGCTGCACTTACCGATCGAACTGCGCGTCGAACGCGAAGGCGCTCGGCTTGAAGTCGATCCGCTTCACGAACGCAGCGGCCTCGGCGGCGCCGTGGTCGCGGTCCATGCGACTGTCTTCCCATTCCACGCTGAGCGGGCCCTGGTAGTTGATGTCGTTCAGCGCGACGATCACTTCTTCAAAGTTCACGTCGCCGTGGCCCGGCGAGCGGAAATCCCAGTACCGGCGGTGGTCGGCGAAGGTCGTGAAGCCGCCGAACACGCCGACGGTGCCGTCGCCGTGGCCCCACCAGGCGTCCTTGATGTGGCAGTGGTAGATGCGGGCAGCGAAAGTGCGGATGAACTTCACGTAGTCGACGTGCTGGTAGCCGAGGTGGCTGGGGTCGAAGTTGAAGCCGAAGCGCTTGTGGCCCTTCACGGCGTCGATCGCGCGCTGCGCGGTGACGATGTCGAAGGCGATTTCCGTCGGGTGCACTTCCAGGCCGAAGTTCACGTCCTGCTTCTCGAACTCTTCCAGGATCGGCCCGAAGCGCTTGGCGAAATCGTCGAATCCCTTCTGCCAGTAATCCTGGCTCGTCGGCGGGAAGGCGTAGATGCTGTGCCACACGCTGCTGCCGGTGAAGCCGTTGACGACGGCCGGGAAAGTGATGTTCTTCGGCCCGGCGTTACGGAACTTGCGGGCGGCCTTGGCAGTGTCGGCAAGACGCTGCGCGGCACGCTGGCGGACGCCTTCGGGATCGCCGTCACCCCATACTTCGGGGGGCAAGATGCTCTTGTGGCGCTCGTCGATGTTGTCGCAGATCGCCTGGCCGACGAGGTGAGCGCTCAGCGCCTGGCAGGTCAGGCCGTGATCCTTCAGGATCTGCCACTTCGTCTTGACGTACTTGTCGTCGGCCAGGGCTTTGTCGACTTCGAAATGATCGCCCCAGCAGGCCAGCTCAAGGCCGTCGTAGCCGAAGGCCTTGGCCTTTTTGCAGAGTTCTTCGAAAGACAAGTCGGCCCATTGGCCGGTGAAAAGGGTAACGGTGCGCGCCATCAGAGGGTCTCCCTAAAATTTTGGATCGGCGATCACAACGCGGGCGGCGAAGTGTGTCAATGGCCGAGGGGAAAAGAGAAGAGCGGTGAACGCCGGACATCGCGATCCGGCGCTCACCGCTCCAATTCAAAAAGTTCGCCCGATCAAGCCTTGGCGACGACGAAATTTTGCCCCGTCTTCTGCCGGCCTTCGCTGAGGGTGTTGGTGATGCCACCGCTGCCGGTCTTGACGGTCCAGCCGGCGATCGGCTTCAGCCGCACCGTGTAGGTGCCGGCCGCCAGATTCTGGAAGCTGTAGGCGCCATTGGTGGTGTTGATGACGCTGGTGAGTTCGCCGGCATCGAAGACGCCGTCGTTATCGGCATCGATATACGCCACCCAGCCGGCCGAAACCGCGGCGGCGGTCATGTTGCCGACGTTGGCGAACAACGTGCCGGAGATCAAGGCGGTGCCGGTCGTGACGCCGCCGTTATCCCCGCCATTATCACCGCCGTTGTCACCACCGGGCGTGCCGCCATTGTCGCCACCGGTCGTCCCGCCGTTACCGCCACCGGTGCCGGTGTCGCCGCCGGTTGTGCCGCCGCTGGAGCCACCCGGGGTGGGCGCTACCGTGCCGGGCGTTTGCTTCACCACGAAGTTTTGCCCCGTCTTGATTCGGCCGACGCTGAGATTGTTAGTGATCAGGCCATTGCCCGGGGCGGTGACGGTCCAGTTGTCTTTCGGCACCAGCCCGACCGAGTAAGTTCCGGCGGCCAGGTTGTCGAACGAGTATTTGCCGTCGCTGGCGACGTCAACGGTCCAATCGCTGACGTCGTAGCTGCCGTTTTGGTTGGAATCGATGTACGCCTTGAAGTTGGCAGTTCGCAAATCGTTGGTGTAGGAGCCACTGTAAGCGAAGAGGTAACCGGAGAAGGACGCGGTCCCACTGGCCGGCGGCTTGGGCGTGGTGCCCGTGCCAGTCCCGGTGCCGGTTCCTGTGCCTGTGCCTGTGCCGGTTCCCGTTCCTGTGCCGGTTCCCGTTCCTGTCCCCGTCCCCGTACCGGTGCCCGTTCCGGTTCCCGTCCCCGTGCCGGTGCCAGTACCCGTGCCGGTGCCGGTTCCGCCGGTTCCGCCGGTGGGCGTGGTCTTGTCGGTGGTGCCGATGTTGATGCCCAGCAGATTCTGCCCGCTCGTCAGCGCCGTCGGCAGGTAGGCCAGACCACCCCCGTTGCTCAGGTGGAAACCTGCCGGGAAGACGCGCGCCACGTAATACGTGCCGGCCGCCAGATTGGTGAAGGCGTACTTGCCGTTGGCGTCGCTGTTGACGGTCTTCTCGCCGCTGTCGTACTTGCCGTTTTTGTTGGCGTCGAGGAACACCTGTCGGCTGCCGGTGGCGACCTCGTCGGAATCCCACGTGCCGTCGCCGTCGGTGTCGTTCCAGAGCGTGCCGCTGATCGAGCCGGTCGCGGTGATAACGGGCTGATAGACGCCGATCTGGTATCCGCTGACCGCCCCGCCGCCCAGGGTGACCGTTTGCACGTTCGTGGTGGTGAGGTAACCGTTCGGCTTGCTCACCAGCAAGGCCGCGCTGGTGGCGGCAAGGCGGCCGGTGTCGTAAGCGATGGTGAACCCCCCGCTGCCGTTGGTGACGGCCTGCGGATCGGTGGAATCGAGAATGCCGTCATTGTCGACGTCGAGGAACACCGTCCACCCGCTCAGCACGCTCTCACCCGCTTCGAGGGCTTTGTCGGCGTCCTTGTCGTTCCACAGCGTGCCACTGACGCTGCCGGTGACGCCCGCCTGCGGGTTGTTCGAGGTGACCGTGAAGTTGACGTTCTTCAGGGCGCCCAACGCCTCCAGATCGACCGTCTGGCCGCCGACCCCGATCGTGTAGCCGTCCGGCTGCAGGATACGGATCGCGTTCATGCCCGGCGTCACATTTGAGATGCTGTAGGTGAGCGTGTACGTGCCGTTGGCGCCGGTGGTGGCGCTGTATTCGCCGCTGTCGAACAGGCCGTTGTTGTTGGCGTCGAGATAGACGGTCGTCGCCGGTGTCGAGCTATCGTTCGTGCTGGTGACCGCGCCGCTGACGCTGGCCTGCTGCCATTTCATGAACGTCGAATAGAACGGCTCGGCCACGACCAGCGGTGAATTGAAATAGGTAGCCAGATCGGGAATGGGCGAACTGGTGGTCACGTTGATCGGCGAATTGTGCTTCAACAAACCGCCGGGCCTGGCACTGATGCTGCCGCCGCGGCCGGCCCAGTTGTTGGCCAGTGCGAAGTAATACGCCACCGCGTAATTCGGCTCGATAACGTTGCGGTATTCGTAATCCATCGTCTGCGCCCAGAGCGCATCGTTGGAGCCGGTGTTGCCATAGCCGCGGACGTTCCACTCGGTCGCGATCAGCGGCTTGCCGACGGCGTCGGCGTACGCCTTGGCCTGCAGCGTGTCGGTCGCGATCTGATCGGCCGTGCTGGTGACGGTGCCGTACGGGTGGAAGCCGAGATAATCGACCAGGCCGAGCGCATTCTGCGTCTTCAGCTCGCCGATAATGGTGTTGAGGTCGGCGGGGTTCCAGCTGACGCCGGCGCTGACGACCTTCTCACCGATTGATTTGAGTTCCTGGGCCGAGGGGATCAGGAAGTTGTCGACGTACGACCTCAAGCCGTTGGTCTTGTTCGATCCCGAGGGATTCCAGTAACCGCCGCTGTCGGGCTCGTTGCCGATTTCCCAATAGTCGACTACGTCCGCCAGCGTTTGTGTGCTGTTGGGCGTTTCGGTGGCGGTCATCAGGTGATCGATCCACCCCTTCGCCTGCGACGCCGACGTCGGGGCGAGGCCGAAGTTGTTGTTGGTGATCAGCAGGACACTGAAGCCGGCCCGCTTCAGGTCGAAGATCCGCCGCATGTTGACGGCCGGGCTGCCGATGTTCGGATCGTTCGGGTCGGCCGTGCCCGCGGTGACGGCACCGAACGGCGGCACCACGTCCCAGGCGTTGGGCCGGTCGTCATAACTGTCAAAACCGATCCAGATGCGCACAGACGTTACGCCCAATGCTTTGGCCTGGGAGACGGCGGTCTGGAAATTATTTCCGCTGGCGGCGCTGTCCCAGAGCGCCTCGTCATTGAAATTGATCGCTACCGGATGCTCGCTGCTGAGCATCTGGCGCGTTTCCAGCGGTTCGATACGAATAGAACGGCCACCAACTGACATCTTGATCCTGGATGAAAGAACTTGTTCCCCAAACGTGGTGCACCAGAGGTTATAAGGAATGTCGTACCCGGGTCACAACAAATTTCACAAAATTGGGGTAATCCGCATGAAGCGATGGAGAAGCTGCGTTGACAGTAGCGCCAGCGACCGCTGTAATGGCCGATCCGACCGCAGGAGTGGCGGAATTGGCAGACGCGCAGGATTTAGGTTCCTGTGCCGAAAGGCGTAGGGGTTCGACCCCCCTCTCCTGCATTAGAAACCCCGGTTTTTCCGGGGTTTTTTCGTAGCAAGCACCGCCAGCACGAAGCTGAACCCGATGCCGGATCGCAGGAACCGAGAACGCTAATCCGGTCGCAGCTTGGCCCGAATCCCCCCGCCGAAGGCCAGAGCGGTCGCCGTGAACGCCACCAACGGCCAGGACAGCAGGGCTGGCGGCGTATTTGATCAGCCCGAACTGGCACAGGGCCTGGAGCGCCCTTGCAATTCCACACAGGATCATTGCCGTTTTCGGATTTATACCATATCAGTATAACTACTCTACTGGAGTGAAGAACGACGCTGAAACCACAACTCAGGCAGCAACTACCGCTAACGATCGCCACGTCCGTAACGTTGGAATCTACCGTCACCCATGCGGATGACTTGGCTAGGGATACGACGGGTTCGGCTACTGGCGCACGAGAAGGCTCCGGAACCCAGACGGCGGCACCGGCGTGCAGGCCGGGCCGGTCACATCGCCTCATTTGCCGCGGCACGAACTGGCTGCTCGGTTTCGTTCAACGCGGTGGCGCGATGAACGGAGCCGCCACCCTCGGCAATGGTTCAAAGGGGGCTACGAGATCCACAGGTCGAAAACGATTGATGTCGCGCGAACGGTTGATTTTGGCGAGGAAGCAGGCGCTCAGGCATCGCTTGCGGCAGTACGAGAATACCTGCGCTGAACGCCCATGCGCGAGCCGATTCAATGTTCATGCTTTCGAATATTCAGCTGATTTTTTCGCGGAGGCGGAGGATGTCAACTCGGTCTATTTGCGCCTGTGTGCTAATCGCTGTGTCGGTGATGACGAGAAATTTGCTCGGTGGCACGACCACGCCCACGCCCTATATCGCGCCGTATCACCACGACGCTTCGGCCGCGATCAGCTACACCTTTGACGATAACTTGCGCGATCAATTCACAGTCGCTTTCCCGCTTCTGCAGCAGTTTCACATTCGTGCGACGTTCTTCGTGATTCCCGGAAAGACTGCGGCCACTCCTGCGGAGGCCGAAGCGATGAAGCCGGGCTCGTGGGGCAGCATCAGCTGGCCCGAATTGCGCGAGTTGGCGGCCGCCGGGCATGAGATCGCAAGCCACACCTTTACCCATCCCGGCCTGCACAAGCTCCCCCCCGATAAGGCCGAAGACGAGATCCGCAAAGCGTACGACCTGATCAAAACGCAGATGGGTACGCCTCCGCTGACGCTTGCCTATCCCTACAACGCCTTTAATCCGCAGGTCAGGGAAATTGCGCTAAAATATCACCTTGCTACCCGTGACTTCTGTGACGGCTTCGGGAGCAGAACGACACTGGAGAAACTCAACGCCTGGTCAGACAAATTGGTTCGCCAGCGGAAATGGGGCGTCGCGATGATTCACGCCCTTCGGGATGGGTTCGATCCCCTCAACCCGGCGATATTCAAGGCGCATCTCCAGCACGTCACGGCCGATCCAGAACTGTTCTGGATCGATACCTTCGCCAACGTGTCAAGATACGTCCAGGAACGCGATCACGCGACGCTCGAGGTCAAGACTACCGCCACAGGCGCGGAATGCCTGCTGACATCGACGCTAGATCCGCAGAAGTTTGATATCCCACTGACGATCGTAATTCCCGCAGCAAACGTGCAAGATGCGGCCGCCTCGCGAGATGGGAAGTCCCTTCCGGCGCGGTTGGAAAAAGGCCAGCTCTTGCTCGATGCAATCCCGAGTACGCAGCCGATCATCATCAGTTGGTCGGCTCCGACGCCGACCAACTGATGTCCATCTACCGCGTGTCTTACGGCAGCGGCTGCGAATCCGTTCGGAATGGCTCGGCAGGCAGCGACGCCGTATTCGTCAGGTTCGGCTTCACCGGCGCCGGAATAAAGGCATAGCGCACGAACTTCGGAGCCGTCACATCGGCGGCCGTCAGTCGGACCTGGTTGTCGTGAAGTTCCGCGGTCGCGGGATGAAAGACGCCGTCGTCACCGGCAATCTCGAAATATTTCGGCGGCTCCCCGTCGGTCGTGCGGAGCGTGCCGTCGCCGGGTTCGAAATTCACCGTGGCGGCTCCGCTTTCGACCGCCACCGATTGCATGTGCGGCCCCCGCCATGGAACGTTCTGCTTGTACTCATTCGCCGCGACCGCCCACGCCAGCCGCTGGCCGACCGGCGTCTTCTCGTGCGGGTGAAGATCGTTCGGGTCATTCGTGTCGTATGTCACGATCAAGTGCGCATTAGGGACGTCGCGACTGAGCTTGTCCTGCACCTCGCGGAAAAACGGCCAGTATCGGCCATCATTCGGCTCGCGTGCAGGAAGTTGAATCAGGTACAGCGGACAGGTGTCGGGCGTTTCCGCTGCACCAGGGACCGGCGCCCACTTCTTCCGCAACGAGTCGATGAACGCGACGAAGCTGTCGTGATATACCGGCGTCCAATCCCGCTTCGCGTCCCACTCACCCTGGTACCAGACCATCGCCCGCACCGCGTACGGCGAGAGAGGCGCAAGCATCCCGTTGTACAACGCCGACGGCCGGCGCGACCACTTCGGGCCCATCAGTTCGCCTGGCTTCTTCATGTCCGCCGGGATCGGCTGCTTGTTGGCCTTCAGCTGATCGACCTGTTGCTGATAGGACGCGATCTCCGCGTCTCGCTTTTCCTGTGCTTCGGCCGTCCAGTTGCGGGTTGCACGGGACCACCAGCCGCGCAGGTATTCGCAGGATGGATCGCTGTCGCGCACCTCGTTCGGAAGCCAGCAATACAGATTGGTCGCGCCGACTGATGCGCGGATCAGTCCGATCGGCACGTTCGGATCCTGCTTGCGCAGCTCAATGCCGAAGTACGTCAGCACGGCGCTGAAGCCCATCACACTTTGCGGTGTTGCCTGCACCCACCACCCGCCGAAGTTCGCTTGCGGCTCGTCGGCGCTGGCCTGCTGCACGCTCAGCGTGCGGATGTTCTTGAACGCCTCTGCCGGCATGGCTTTCACCGCACCGGCATCGGTCGTGCCGAAGGTGGCGTAATCCATGTTCGATTGGCCCAGCCCGAGGAACACGTCGCCGACCAACACATCGTCCACCTTCAGCACATTCGTGCCCTTCACCTCCAGCGCGCGTGGCTCGGCCGACGCCGCTTGGGGCGGGAGCACGACCATCCACTTACCCGAGGCATCGGCAGTGGCGGTTTGCGTTGCGTCGGCAAACGTCACCGTTACCTGCTCCCCCGCCGCCGCCTGCCCCCAGACCGGCAACGGCCGATCGCGCTGGAGCACCATGTGCGGCGTGAACAGCTTGTTGAGATGCACGTCCGCGTTCGCAAACGGCGCAGCCAGCCAAATACCTGCCACAGCCAACCACAGGGACGCTCGACGAGAAGGAATACGCATGGTCAACCTCACAAAAGTAGAAAGGGATTGAGTGACTTAGTTCGGCTTCCGCATCCGTGCATCCGCCCACACTGCCAGAGCTAGCACGCTGCCGCGTGCGATGTACTTGGCCTCCGGCGAGACAGCCAGCAAGGTCATTCCATTGAGCAGCGCGGCCATCACGAGCGAGCCTAGAACCACGCCGCCCACGGTGCCGCGCCCGCCGCGAAGACTGGCGCCGCCGATCACGCAGGCAGCGACCGCGTCGAGCTCGAGCAGGTTGCCGACCGTCGTCGTGCTCGCGCCAGCGTAGGCCGTTTGTAAGAAACCGGTCAGGGCGACCAGGCCGCCCATCATCACGAAGGCCGCGATGGTCACCGCGTGGAGCGGGATGCCGCTGATCAGCGCAGCTTCTTCGTTCCCGCCAATGGCGTACAGGTAGCGGCCGAGTGGCGTCTGCTGCGTGAGAAACCAGACCGCCGTCGCGACCACGGCGAAAATCACGGCCGGCAAAGGCAGGCCGCGATAGGCGTTGCACACCAGCACCACCAGCAAGATCGACTGGCAGATGACAAACGTCCTCATTGCCAGCAGTTCGCCGCTCACCCCATCGCCGGCTGCCTTTTGCCGGCGGTAGCCAGCGATAGCAACGCCAACCAGCGCCGCAACAACGGCGCCGCAAAGTCCCAAGCCCAAGGCCGGTGGCAGATAAAGGGTTGTAAGATTCGAGTAGAGGTTGTTCCCGCCGCCTTCAACCACCGGCACGGTGCTGTTTTTGATCACCAGCCAGTGCAGCCCGCGGAACGCCAGCAGCCCGCCCAGCGTAATAATGAACGCCGGCACGCGTTGCAGCACAATGACCGCACCCATCGCCCACCAGATCAGCAGCGCGATCGCCGTCGCGGCGCCCATTGCCAGAATCGCCGGCCAGCCGTGCCACAGCGTGAGCACCGCCGCAATGCCGCCGATCAAGCCTACGCCGCTGCCGACGGATAGATCGATATGACCCGGCAAGATCACCAGGAGCATGCCCAACGCGAGAACTGCCGTGATCGAGAGTTCGATCGCCAGCATCGACAGGTTTCGCGGCGAAAGAAAAAGCCCGCCGCTGACGACGGAGAAATAGATGCAAATCGCCAGCAACGCGATCGGCATCATCAGCGATCCGACCGAAAGTTTCGTGGGCGTAGCCGCGGCATCTTTCAAGCGATCAAAGGGAAGTTCGCCCGCAGTGGCGGCGGGTGGTGACGATATCGGTTCGGCCAACATAGTTAGTGCACTCCCGCAGGTTCCCTACGCATGGCGGCGGCCATTAATGTTTCCTGTGTCGCTCCTGAGCGATCGAACTCGCCGCCAACGCGGCCCTCGGCCAGCATCACGATTCGGTCGCTCATCCCCATCAGCTCCGGCAGTTCGCCGCTGACTAACACCACGGCCCGGCCGGCTTCGGTGAGTGAGTTGATGAGGTCGTACACTTCTAATTTCGCACCGACGTCGATCCCGCGGGTAGGCTCGTCCAGCAGCACGACCGACGGCTCGGTCATGAGCGCCTTGCCGATGACGACTTTCTGTTGATTGCCTCCGGAAAGCGTTTGCACACGCGTTTGCAGGCCCGGCGCTTTGACCCGTAGCGAGCGGAAGTACTGCCAATTCTTCTGCGTTTCCTGCCGCGCGTCGACCGGCTTAAGAATGGAGAGTCCTCTCCAGAACTTGCAGAACCATGAAAGCGAGAAGTTGAACCCCAGCCCCCTATCCAACATCAGGCCGTACCGCTTGCGGTCTTCGCTGACGAGCACCAGCCCCCGGCGCACGCTCTGCGAAGGCGAATTTCCCGGGCCGAGCGGCTGGCCGTTCAGGTGAACTTCGCCGCCGACCCGCTCGCCGAATGCACCGAAAAGATGCATAAGTAATTCCGTCCGCCCCGCTCCCATCAGTCCGCCGATGCCCAGCACCTCGCCGGCGTGCACGTTGAAATTGATGCCGCTGAGGCATCGCCCGCCGAATGCGTCGGCCACGCTCAGATCGCGAACGCTGAGCAGAACATCGCCGGCCTCGGTCTTCCGCCGCGGGAACAGATCGCTTACCTCGCGGCCAACCATATGACGGATCAGGTCGTCGCGGGTGGCACTGGATGTGCCAAACGTCACAACGCTTTTGCCGTCGCGCAACACAGTGATGCGGTCCGCGATCGCGAACACTTCTTCCAGCTTGTGGCTGATGTAGACGATTGCGATACCCCGGCGGCGCAGGTCGCGGATGATATCCAGCAGCACCGCCACTTCCTGCTCGGTTAGGGCGGCCGTTGGTTCGTCGAAGATGATGACGCGGGCGTTCTTCGACAATGCCTTGGCGATCTCGACGAGCTGGCGATGCCCGATGCCCAGGCCCTGGACGCGGGCCAACGGGTCAAGATCCAGCCCGAATTGGTCGAGCAATCGCCGAGCCCGGTCAATCATCTGCGACCAATCGATCGCCACACCGCCCAGCTTCTTTGGGGCATTGCCCAGGAACACATTTTCCGCGACGGTCATCTCCGGCACGAGCGCTAATTCCTGGTAGATCACCGCCACGCCCGCGGCCTGAGCGTCTTTCGTCGAGCGAAACGACCCGACTTTGCCGTCCACCAGGATGTCGCCCTCATAGCTGCCGGCCGGGTGAACGCCGCTGAGGGTTTTGATCAGCGTGCTTTTGCCGGCGCCGTTCTCGCCGCAAAGGGCATGAACTTCGCCGGGACGCACATCGAAGCTGACGCCTTTCAGCGCGATAACGCCGGGAAAGCGCTTAACGATATCGCGCGCTTCCAAGGATGGCGCCCCAACCGCGATGCCGCTCGATGAGCTGTCACTTCGCGGCGCCATATACTCCTTCTTTCGCGTGCAGACCGTCGGCGACGACCGTCAGCATCATGTTGTCTTTGTCGACGGCGACGATTTCACCCAACACCGCCGGCACATCCAACTGGCCGTTGTTGACCGTTTGCGTGGCGACAATGGCTTTGCCCTTGGCCAGTTTCACCGCCACCTCGGCCGCCTGCGTGGCAAGCTTTTTAAGCGGCTTGTAGATCGTCATTGACTGCGTCCCCGCAATGATGCGTTGGCAGTTCACCAGATCAGCGTCCTGTCCCGTGAGCAGCACCTTGCCGGCCAGCCCGTTCTCGCTGAGGCACTGATATGCTCCGGTCGCCGTGCTGTCGTTGCTGGCTAAGATCGCGTCGATGCCATTGACGCCCGCCTTGGTGATGGCGGCATCGACGATCCGCTTAGCATTGTCCGGCCGCCAGTCGTCGGCCCAGTCCGACCAGATAATCTGAACATCGCCGCGGTCGATCGCCGGCTTGAGCACTTCGTCCTGGCCCTGCTTGAACAAGGCAGCGTTGTGATCGGTCTTGCTGCCACACACCTGCACGATGCGGCCCTTATGATTCGGCAGATGCTCTAGCAGCCACTGTGCTTGCATCCGACCAACCTTCACGTTGTCGAACGAAAGGTACACGTCCAATGGCGAGTGGGTGATAATGCGGTCGTAGGCAATCGTCGGCACCCCAGCGTCGGCCGCCAACTTTACGGCTTTCGCCATCGCGTCGCTGTCGTGCGGGACGATCACCAGCACATCGACCTTGTTGGTTAACAGGGATTGGCAATCGTTGATCTGCCGCGCGTCATCACCGTTGGCCGATTGAATGAGTACGTCGGCCCCGAGATCTTCGCACTTTTTCTTAAACAGCTCGCTGTCAGTCTGCCAGCGGGCTTCCTTCAAGGTGTCGAGCGATAGGCCGATGACCGGACGCGAACGTTTCGACAGGCTCCCAGAACTTGCCGTGCCACGCACCGCGAAGCCAATCGCCACGCTCAGCGCCAGAGAAACCGCCATCAATGCGATTCTGATGTTCATTATTCGATTCCTTTTCGGTGCCCGCAATTACATCCAGGGCACTGACGGAGCGTCTACTCACCCTCAACCAAGACGCCAGATGACCCTGAGCCGGCTTGCCGATCTTTGGCAATGGTCCAAGTCGTGGTCCCGATGTTGCCGGCGAGCGTCACCCCCGCCGACCCGCTTAAACGAATTCCGGCGATGCGTGCTTCGACCGCCGTCTGCTGGCCGATCCGGTTGAAGAGTTCTGTGTTGAACGTCGCGGCCATCGCAACCGTTTCCGAGCCTCGTTCATCGCGGATAATGCCGATCTTTTCTTCAGCCGGAGTCGCGAGATGAGATCATCCAGCCGATGCTCGACCTGACCGTCCGGATCGAGCTATTTCGACGTTGCGTCCGCCTGCGCCGCGGCCGATGCGATCCACACCGAGGCTTCGCCGGGGAACGTCGCGGGGCGCCTGACGTAGCCGCATTCAACCTCCGTAGGCCTTAAATCATTCCCGAGGAAATTATACAATCATTATCTAATTTTGGAAGAACCGCATCAGTTTTGGTTCGATGCTCCCGGCATATCTTCGTGACAAACGACCGAGAACTCACTTCACCGGTTCGCGGGCCAAGTACCGCGAGATATACGGCTCAATTGCGTCCGCCCACTGCTGATACCCCGCGGCATTGGGGTGCAATGCGCCGGGCATCAGATCCTGGCGGATCGTCCCGCCGGCTTCCAGGAAGATGTCGCCGATATCGATGCGGGTGACGCGCGGCCCAAAGTCCTTTTTTGCCAGCACCGCGTTGACTTGGTTAACCTTCGTCCGCAACAGATCCAGCGGCGACGGCCGACGCGGGAAGAGGCTCAACAGCAGCACGTGAGCATCCGGGCAGCGTTTCAGATACTCCTGCACGCAGGCGTCGATCCCGTCGGCGATGTGCACGCTGCTGTCGCGGACGGTGTTATTCGTGCCTATTAGCAACACGACCAACTTGGGCGACAGCCCGTCGACCTGGCCGTGCTGCAGGCGCCACAGCAACTGACCCGTCTGGTCGCCGGCGATGGCGAAGTTGATCGCGTGGCGGTCTCCGTAGGCCTTGGCCCACACGTCGCGGCCGGTGGTTTGGAACCAGTCGGTGATGGAATCGCCATCGAAAATCAATTCGACAGATGGTTTTTTCTGGGCAAGTCGCGCTTTGAACTTGCCCTGCCAGTCAGCCCCGCCCGCGAACGGGATGATCGACAAGTTGTCGGCCGGAGCGGGCTCAAAGTCGTCGGTGCGGAACGGCGCGACGGGCTGATCGTCGCGGCCGTAGAGGTTACCATCGGGTAAGTCGGACCAGCCGTAACGGACGGCAACAGGTGAAGCGACGTCAGCGCTCGACACCACGACCGTGTCACCATCGATGCGCGCCTCGGCCGGCTTGAATTGCCCGTCGGCTGCAGAGATGGTGAAGCCGGTGACGCGGTCGGGCTTCGGCGGAATCTGACCGTTGTATGTCCACGGCGGCGTGCCCGGGTGCAGCCCTTCGCCATCGTTAAAGTGAATGCGAATCGAATGGCCCTCGATCGCGAATGACCGGTATTCCGGGCCGGTGGCGACGCTGCTGTCGCCGTAAGCGACCTTTCTCGCCACGCGCGCGAGGCGATGACCGACGTCCGCTTTGTCGGTGGGATGAACGTTCGTCGGATCGCCGATATCGGCCGCCGTTGCCATGCCAGTGTTCGGCAGCGACATTGCTTCGCGTTGCGCATCCCGCAGCCATGGCCATGTGCCATTGCGCGGTTCTTCACGATTGCGAAAACCCGCGAGTTGAACGAAGAGGAATGGGAAATCGCCGTCGCCCCACTGCTGACGCCAGTCCGTAATCAACTGCGAAAACAGCGGCCGATACAGCTGGGCCTCGGCCAAGGTGCTGGCGTTGCTTTCGCCCTGATACCAGATGACGCCTTTGATGGCGTACGGGGTCAGCGGCGCGATCATGCCATTGAACGCATTCGCCGGCCCGCTGAAGCCGCCATCGGGCGCGGGCGGCGCGGCAGGCTTGGTGGCCGGCGGCTTCCAGCTCGCCATCGCGTGAAGATAGGCCTGTTGTTTTGCCGGAAAGGCCTCGGTAGCGGTCGCGAAGTTATCGGCCAGCTTTTGATGCTCTTCGACGTAGCCGCTAAGGACGGCGTCTTTCTGCAAGGCCGCAAGGCTGGTCCATGTCTGCGCGCCCGTGCTCCCTCGATAAGCACCAATCACACCGATCGGCCGATGGGTATGCGAGCGCAGATCACGCGCGAAGGAGTAGGCCACGGCAGAGAAACCATTCCACGCCCACTTCGATCCCATGACCTGGGGCGTGCAGACTTGCCATTTACCGTCCAGCGAGTCGGCCGGCACCGTTGCAAGGTCCGGCAGCGGCGTCAACGACGTCGCCCGAGGCACGAAAAACATCCGCAGGCCGGGGTCGTTGGCATTGCTGATCGCTTCCGCCGCGTCGGAAGCCGACTGGACACCGAACTCCATATTCGATTGGCCCGAGGCCAGCCAAACGTCGCCGACGACGACATCCTGATATGCGATCGCGTTCACGCCGCGCACCGTCAGCGTCTGCCCGTCGGCAATGGCGGCGACGGGCTTCAGATCGATACGCCATGCGCCGCTCGGAGACGCCACCGCCGATGCCGTCTGCCCTGCGAACGCGACTTCCACCTTTTCCCCGGGTGAAGCCCAGCCCCACACGGGCAACGAGGCGTCCTGCTGCAACACCATGTGATCGCCAAAGATCTTCGGCATTGACACCTCAGCACAGGCCGCCGAGACGTACGCCGCGACCGTGAGTCCGGCGGGCAGGTAGAGCTTCCAATTAATCATCGCCACACCTTCGATTGACCATCCCTATGAGGCCGCTGTGGGGGCAGACCGCTAAAACAAAAAAAGCAGGGCCCGCTTCGAATGAAGCGGACCCTGCACATTTCGCATCGTTCGCTTTGACGAAGACGTCGATCTCGATGAACTCAGGCCTTGCGGCGACGGATCAACCCCGCGCCCGCCAACATAATCAGGCCGCCGATGCTCGCTGGCTCGGGAACCGCGACGACCGATAGAACGCCGGTCGAATTTGCGAACTGGTACTGCCGGTCGGCGGCGATGGCCTTGGTCCAGGAGACGTTGTCGGCGCCCTTCGTGAAGCCCAGCAGCGCGAACGTCGGCAGGTAGTTGGCCGTGCCGGCGTTGCTCACCAGGGTCCAGGCGTTGCCGATGTTGGTGACGGCCGCGCTGGTATCAATCGCGAAGTTGCCGCCGAGCGACAGCGTCGCGCCGTTACTCACGGTAATGCTGTTGTTCACGCCGTTGGCGCCCAGGACGAACTGAAGCTGCGAGCCGTTCGTCAGCGACAGAGTGCCGGCCGACACCGTTGTGCTGCCGGTGTAGCTGTTGGCGGCGTTGCTGACCGTGAGCGTCCCGCCGCCGGTCTTCGTGAAGCCGCCCGCGCCCGAAAGGACGCCGCTAAGGGTGATGTTGGCGGCCGTTCCATCGAGGGTTGCGGCGCGGAGGGTGGTGTTGCCGCCCAGAGTCATATCCGGTGCCCAGGTGACGCCGGTGGTGGTCGAATTGACGCCCAAAACACCGCCCGAGAGCGTGATCGACTTCGTGCCGGTGGCAGCCGTGGTGATGCTGTTGGTGTTGAGCGTTCCGCCCGAGACCGTGAGTGTAGCCGACCCGCCGGAAGCGGGGTTGAGTGCGAGCGTGCCTGCAGTGAAGGTGCCAGTGCCGCTAACGATCAACGCAGCCGACGGCGCCTCCACACGCCCGCCATTGATTGCGATCGTGCTGGTGCCGCCATTGATTGTCCCTGATTGGATCGTGAGCGAGGAATTGGCGGCACGTCCGATCGTTGCACCCGTCAAAGTGGAGGTGCCACTGCTGCTATACGTGACGTTCACTGCTCCCAGGTAGCCCAACGAAGGTCCCGTCGCGTTGAAGGTGGCGTCATTGGTAAACTTCATGTTCAAGGAGCCGTTGGAGATGGCATCCCACGCGCCGTTTCCCATGCTGTACGTGCCGCCCGCGAAGTCGATCGTGCCGCCGTTGGTGCTTCCGTCCACTTCAGTCAGCGTGCCGCCGGTTTTCAACGTCAAGGTGTTGTTACCGTTGACGACCAGGCGGTTTGTGGACAGTTTGGATCCCTGCAGCGTCAGCCCGGCTTGGTTGACGATTACGGCGCCAACCGCCTGATCACCGCTCAGGGTGACGGTACCCGCCGTGCCATTGGTGCCGGCGGAGAAGGTAAGCGTATCGGCAGCGGTTGTCGTTGCCGTCGTCGTCGCTGCGGTGCCGGCCGAGTTGGTCGTGAACACGGCGTCGCTGCCGCTGCTCCAAGTGCCGGTCGCGCTGCCCGAGCCGGTCGCCGTGCCGTTGGTGTCCCAGTAATACGCCGTCGCCGCTCGTGCGCCGGAAGTGGCCATTCCAGTCAACGCCGCAGCGACCGCCAGCGAGAGCCACAGCCGATTGGCGCTTTTCACACCGACAGCGAGAAGGCCGGCAACATTTTGAGACGAACGCGTCATTGAAAATCCTCCACCGAAATGATCCAGATCCACCGTTTTTATACTTTTAACGTATATTTTTGCGAACGGCAAGACATTTCCGAGCCTACTGCGCCCCTCGGACGTCGGTGGTGTCAATTTGGGGACAAAATCGGGGATCAACCGGTTCGCAAACAGAGCCCACGACTACCTAGGTCTTACCGACCTCCGCCAGCGTCAGGTTCGGCCGGTCCAGCTGCCGCACCCCGTCGGCGGCGGGATCGAGAACGGCCTCGGGCGTTAGCCCGCTCGCGGCCGGCGCAACGCTACCGTCGTCGTGCGGGTCGAGTGCGGTCGTGCTCAGCCGGCGGAAGAAGACGCGCAGGTCTATTGTGCAGCCGATCGTGAACCACACCGTTGTCACCAATGCGATCGCCAACGGCAGATAAATGCTCGTCCACAGCCAGTAATCCGCCCACGTTGCGTTCGACCAGGGGTGGAACTGGTAAGCGATCGAGCCGACGACGAACGCACCGAACCAAAGAATCGACCAAGCGAAGATGCCAATCGTTACCCACCGATCGGCGACTGTGAAATCACTGTCGATGCCGATGATGCGGTACAGCCAGTTGACGCGGGCGGCCTTCGGCGCGGCATCGTCGGCCACTGCGTATTGGCCCCGATGCAGCAGGCGGTCCATGTCGAACGGCTGGCGGCAGGTCGCCAGGGACACCAGCACGTATGCCGCCAGAGCCGCGAGCGTGGTGTTGATGTTGGAGAGCGCGGCGCCGGGGTTGGTGGCTTCGGTGAGCGCCGACTGGATCTGGTTGATCGTGGTGATGATCGACTTGATCGCCGTGTTG
>Ga0207705_10001734_pt1 | contig 17272 bp, 16 predicted proteins | sample KBSC13metaG_FD_184314 | JGI IMG/M metagenome (GOLD analysis project Ga0207705, IMG submission 184314) | Corn rhizosphere microbial communities from Kellogg Biological Station, Michigan, USA - KBS C1-3 metaG (SPAdes) (version 2) | ecosystem: Host-associated > Plants > Roots > Rhizosphere > Soil ...
GAGTCTCTTCGACGGCACCAACAACTTTGCTAGCCAACTACTTTCCCGTCCTGATCTTCCTCGCCATCGGCTGCGCCGTCGGCGTGGGAGGCATCGTGGGCAGCGGCGTGATCGCCCGCCTCGTCGGCGCACAGAATCCCGACACCGAGAAGCTCTCGCCGTACGAGTGCGGCTTCGAGGCGTTCGAGGATGCGCGCATGAAATTCGATGTGCGCTACTACCTCGTGGCCATCCTGTTCATCCTGTTCGACCTCGAGATCGCGTTCCTCTTCCCGTGGGCGATCGTGCTGCAGGACCTCGGCTGGTTCGGACTCATCGCCATGCTCATCTTCCTCGGGATCCTCGTGGTGGGGTTCATCTACGAGTGGAAGAAGGGCGCATTGGAATGGGAGTAACGCCATGACCGACCTCTCTCAAGGCGTCGCACGCGAAGGCTTCCTGGTCACCACGGCCGACAGCGTCCTCAACTGGGCGCGGACCGGGTCGCTCTGGCCGATGACCTTCGGTCTCGCCTGCTGCGCGGTCGAGATGATGCACGCAGGCGCGGCGCGCTACGACCTCGACCGCTTCGGCATCGTGTTTCGCCCGAGCCCGCGGCAGTCGGACCTGATGATCGTCGCCGGCACGCTCTGCAACAAGATGGCGCCCGCGCTGCGCAAGGTGTACGACCAGATGTCGGAGCCGCGCTGGGTGGTGTCCATGGGCACCTGCGCCAACGGCGGCGGTTATTACCACTATTCGTATGCGGTCGTGCGCGGCTGCGATCGCATCGTTCCGGTGGACATCTACGTTCCGGGCTGCCCGCCGACGGCCGAAGCGCTGCTCTACGGCCTGATCCAGCTCCAGAACAAGATCCGCCGCACCAACACCATTTCCAGGCGCTGACATGGCCGCTTCCCTCGAGACGCTCCAGGCGGACATCGCCTCCGCCCTCGGCGAACGGGTGCGCGCCCAGGTCGTCGATCGCGGCCAGCTCACCATCGAGGTGCCCTCGTCCTCGATCGTGCAGGCGTGCACGATCCTGCGCGACCACGCGTCGCTCGCCTTCACCGAGCAGCTCGATCTCCTCGGGATCGATTACCGCGGCCATTCGCGCCAGGGCGATGGCCCGCGCTTCGCGGTGGTGTACGTGCTCCTGTCGATCAAGCACAACACGCGGGTGCGCGTGCGCACGTTCTGCGGCGACGACGATTTTCCCACCCTCGATTCCGTTGTGGGCGTGTGGCCCTCGGCCAACTGGTACGAGCGGGAGGCGTTTGACCTCTACGGCATCGTCTTCAAGGGGCATCCGGACCTGCGGCGCATCCTCACCGACTACGGCTTCGTGGGCCATCCGTTCCGTAAGGACTTCCCGATCTCCGGGTACGTCGAGATGCGCTACGACCCGGAGCAGAAGCGCGTGATCTACCAGCCGGTGACCATCGAGCCGCGCGAGATCGTGCCGCGGGTCATCCGCGAGGACAAGTACGGCGAGTCGGAAGACGCGCCGCGATAAGCCATGCCTGAAATTCGCAACTACACGATGAACTTCGGCCCGCAGCATCCTGCGGCGCACGGGGTTCTGCGGCTCGTCCTCGAATTGGACGGCGAGGTGATCCAGCGCGCCGACCCGCACATCGGCCTGCTGCATCGCGCCACCGAGAAGCTCGCCGAGACGCGCACGTACATCCAGACGGTGCCGTACATGGACCGCCTCGATTACGTCTCGATGATGTGCAACGAGCACGCGTACTGCATGGCGATCGAGAAGCTGCTCGAAGTCGACGTGCCGATCCGCGCGCAGTACATCCGCGTGATGTTCGACGAGATCACGCGCGTGCTGAACCACCTCATGTGGCTGGGCGCGCACGCGCTGGACGTGGGCGCCATGACCGTCTTCCTCTATGCGTTCCGCGAGCGGGAAGACCTGATGGATTGCTACGAGGCGGTGTCGGGTGCGCGCATGCATGCGGCCTACTACCGCCCCGGCGGCGTGTACCGGGACCTGCCGGACCGTATGCCGCAATACCGCGAGACCAGCGTGCGCAGCAAGGACGAGGTGCGCCGCCGCAACGACAACCGCCAGGGCTCGCTGCTGGACTTCATCGAGGATTTCACCAAGCGCTTCAACGGCTACATCGACGAGTACGAAACGCTCCTCACCGAGAACCGCATCTGGAAGCAGCGCACGGTGGGCATCGGCGTCGTGACGCCGGAGCGTGCGCAGGCCCTGGGATTCACCGGGCCCATGCTGCGCGGCTCGGGCATCGCGTGGGACCTGCGCAAGAAGCAGCCCTACGAGGTCTACGACCGGCTCGACTTCGACATCCCGGTGGGCACGAACGGCGATTGCTACGACCGCTACCTGGTGCGCATCCAGGAGCTGCGCGAGTCCAACCGCCTCATCAAGCAGTGCGTGGATTGGCTGCGCGCGAATCCGGGTCCGGTGATCACGGACAACCACAAGGTCGCCCCGCCCACGCGCGTCGAGATGAAGCAGAACATGGAAGAGCTGATCCACCATTTCAAGCTCTTCAGCGAAGGCATGCACGTTCCGCCGGGCGAGGTGTACGCCGCGATCGAGCATCCGAAGGGCGAGTTCGGCATCTTCCTCATGTCGGATGGCGCGAACAAGCCGTGGCGCCTGAAGATCCGCGCGCCGGGTTTCGCGCACCTGGAAGCGATGGACGAGATGGCCAAGGGCCACATGATCGCGGACGTGGTCGCCATCATCGGCACGATGGACATCGTGTTCGGGGAGATCGACCGGTGATCGAGCAGCGCGTGGTCAACGTGGACGACCTGGAGCTCGAGTCCTTCGAGAAGGGCTCGAGGTATGCATCGCGTTACGCGCGCATCGGCCCGAAGCTGGGCGCGAAAGACCTCGGCTATTCGTACGACATCGTGCCGCCGGGCAAGAGCTCGTGCCCGTTCCACAGCCATCGCGCCGAGGAGGAGATGTTCTTCGTGATCCGCGGCGCGGGCACCCTGCGCTACGGCCAGGAGACGCGCAAGATCCGCGCGGGCGACGTGATCTGCTGCCCGGTCGGCGGCCCCGACACCGCCCACCAGATCATCAACGATTCGGACGCGGACCTCGCGTACCTCTCGATCAGCACGATGATGCCGGCCGAGGTGTGTGAATACCCCGACTCGAAGAAGATCGGCGCGTTCGGCGGTCCCCACGGCGATTCGCGCGTGCGGCACATGACGACGACGGATGCCGGCGTCGATTACTGGAAGGACGAGCCGATATGAAACGCGCACTGCTGCTGTGCCTGCTGCCGCTGACCCTCGCCGCCCATGCGGACGAGGCGAGCCAGCGCGAGGCGCGGGCCCTCGTCGAGACCATGCAGATGGAAAAGCAGATCGAGGGCATGAGCGCGGCCATGAGCCAGGCCATGACGCGCGAGATGGGCAGCATGGGCGGAAATCCGCGCGTGGGAAACATCTTCATGACCGAAGCGATGACGGTCCTCAAGGATCGCGCCACGCAGCCTGGCGGCATGATCGACACGGCCATCAACGCGTACGCGGATACCTTCACGGCCGATGAGCTGCGGGACCTGCGCAGGTTCTACGAGTCGCCGACCGGCCGCAAGATGATCGAGAAGACGCCGGAGCTCATGGGTCGCGTGATGCAGCAGTCGATGGCCGCCAGCCGGGCGGCGATGCCGGAAATTTGCGGCCGCGCCCGCGCGCGGCTTCAGGAAGAAGGTCTGCAGAACGAGGCGAACGCATTGCGCTGCCCGGGGCCCAACGGCGCTCCCGGACCCGCTCGCCCTCCTGTGCAGCGCGCACCCGGCCCCGCGCAAGGAACCCGCTAGCCATGGCGCTGCTTTCGCCCGAGTCGCTGCAGCAGATCGACCGCGAGGTCGCGAAATACCCGCCCGAGCAGAAGCAGTCGGCGGTGATGTCGGCCCTTCGCATCGCGCAGGACCAGCACGGCTGGCTCTCCAACGAGGTGATGGAGGAGGTCGCCACCTACCTCGGCATGCCGCCGGTGTGGGTGTACGAAGTCGCGACCTTCTACAACATGTATGTCCTCAAAAAGCAGGGTCGCCACAAGGTCGTCATCTGCACCAACCTGCCGTGCGCGCTCTCCGGCGCGGTGGAGGCAGGCGAGCACCTGCAGAAGAAGCTCGGCGTGGGCGGCTACAACGAGACCAGCGTGGATGGCGCGGTAACGCTCAAGGAAGGCGAGTGCTTCGGCGCGTGCGGCGATGCGCCGGTGCTCATCGTCGACAACAAGCGCATGTGCTCGCGCATGTCGAACGACAAGCTCGACGAGCTCGTCGCGGAACTCACCGTCACCCCGGCGAAGGCCGGGGCCCAATGACCATGACCATGCTCGACTACGGCCCCGACGCCGTGATCATGAAGGGCCTCGACGGCTCCAACTGGGGCATCGATGCGTACAAGGAGCGCGGCGGCTACAAGGCGTTGCGCAAGATCGTCGACGACAAGATGGCACCCGATGCCGTCGTGGCGGAAGTGAAGAAGTCGGCGCTGCGCGGCCGCGGCGGCGCAGGCTTCCCGACGGGCCTCAAGTGGTCCTTCATGCCGAAGAACTTCACCGGCCAGAAGTACGTCGTGTGCAATTCGGACGAAGGCGAGCCGGGCACGTTCAAGGACCGCGACATCCTGCGCTACAACCCGCACTCGCTCATCGAGGGGATGATCATCGCGGGTTACGCGATGGGGGCCACGGTCGGCTACAACTACATCCACGGCGAGATCTGGAACGAGTACGAGATCTTCGAGCGCGCGCTGCAGGAGGCGAGGGACGCGGGCTTCCTCGGCAGGAACATCCTCGGCCACGGCTTCGACTTCGAGCTCTACGCGCACCATGGCATGGGCGCTTACATCTGCGGCGAAGAGACGGCGCTGCTCGAATCGCTCGAGGGCAAGAAGGGCCAGCCGCGCTTCAAGCCGCCGTTCCCCGCGAATTTCGGCCTCTACGGCAAGCCCACCACGATCAACAACACCGAGACCTTCGCGGCGGTCCCGTGGATCATCGCCAACGGCGCGGAGTGGTTCCTGAACATGGGGCTGCCGAACAACGGCGGCACCAAGCTCTTCTCGGTATCGGGCCACGTGAACCGCCCCGGCAACTACGAGGTGAAGCTGGGCACGCCGTTCGCGAAGCTCCTCGAGATGGCCGGCGGCATGCGCGGCGGCAAGAAGCTGAAGGGCGTGATCCCCGGCGGCTCCTCGATGCCGGTGCTCCCCGCGGACGTGATGATGAACCTCAACATGGACTACGACTCGATCGCCAAGGCGGGGTCGTTCCTGGGCTCGGGCGCGGTCATCGTCATGGACGAGGACACCTGCATGGTGAAGGCGGCCGAGCGCCTCGCGTACTTCTACTACGAGGAGTCGTGCGGCCAGTGCACGCCCTGCCGCGAAGGCACCGGCTGGCTCTATCGCATCATCCATCGCATCGAGAACGGCGAGGGCCGCCAGGAAGACCTCGACCTCCTGCTGAACCTGGCCGACAACATCCAGGGCCGCACCATCTGCGCGCTGGGAGACGCGGCCGCGATGCCCACGCGCGCGTTCGTGAAGGTCTACCGCGACGAGTTCCAGGCGCACATCGACCACAAGCACTGCACGGTGAAGCCCGGAGGCTACAGCTCGAAGCACGAGCACCACGTGGCGTCCAACACCGTCGCCCACCAGCTCGCAGCCGACTGACATGCCCATCAACCTCGAGATCGACGGCAAGCCCGTCACCGTCGACAACGGCGCCACCGTCATGGACGGCGCGACGAAGCTCGGCATCTTCGTGCCGCACTTCTGCTATCACAAGAAGCTCTCGATCGCGGCCAACTGCCGCATGTGCCTGGTGCAGGTCGAGAAGGCGCCCAAGCCGCTGCCCGCATGCGCCACGCCGGCCACCGAAGGCATGAAGGTCTACACGCACTCCGATCCCGCTAAGACCGCGCAGAAGGGCGTGATGGAGTTCCTGCTCATCAACCATCCGCTCGACTGCCCGATCTGCGACCAGGGCGGCGAGTGCCAGCTGCAGGACCTCGCCGTGGGCTACGGCGGGTCGAACTCGCGCTACAAGGAAGAGAAGCGCGTGGTGGTGAACAAGAACCTGGGCCCGCTCATCGCGACGGACATGACACGCTGCATCCAGTGCACGCGTTGCGTGCGCTTCGGGCAGGAGATCGCCGGAGTGATGGAGCTCGGCATGGCCGGGCGCGGCGAGCACTCCGAGATCGTGTCGTTCGTGGGCCGCACGGTGGACAGCGAAGTGTCCGGCAACATGATCGACTTGTGCCCCGTGGGCGCGCTCACCTCGAAGCCGTTCCGCTACCAGGCGCGCAACTGGGAGCTCTCCCGCCGCCGCAGCGTGAGCGGCCACGACTCGCTCGGCTCCACGATCATGGTGCAGTCCAAGCAGGACCGCGTGATGCGAGTGCTGCCGATCGAGAACGACGCCATCAACGAATGCTGGATCTCGGATCGCGATCGCTTCGCGTACCAGGGCCTCAACTCGGAAGAGCGGCTGCTGCACCCGATGGTCAAGCGCGCGGGCGAGTGGCAGGAAGTGGACTGGCCCGAGGCCCTGCAGGCCGCCGCCGAAGGGTTGAAGGAGGCCGTGTCGCGCCACGGAGCGGATGGGCTCGGTGTCCTCATGGCGCCGCACCTCACCCTCGAGGAGATGCACCTCGCCGCCAAGGTCGGGCGTGCGCTCGGCAGCGACCACATCGACCACCGCATTCGCCAGCGCGACTTCCGTCTCGCGGGCGAGGGCACGCCGTGGCTGGGCATGACCATCTCCGAGCTCGCGAAGCTGGAGAGCGTGCTGCTGGTGGGCTCGACGCTACGCAAGGAACAACCGCTCATCGCGGCACGCCTGCGCGGCGCGGCCAAGCGCGGCATGGCGGTGAGCACCGTGCACGTCGCGAAAGACGAGCTGCTCATGCCGACGATCGCGCAGGTGAGCGCGCGGCCGGGCGAGCTGGTGGCGACCTTCGCCGCCGTCGCGGCGGCCGTGGCCCAGGCAACCGGCAAGCGCGTGCGCGGGGACCTCAAGCGCGCGATCACGCCGGAGGAGCAGGCCATCGGTGCGAGCCTCGTCGGCAAGCGCTCGGCCATCCTCCTCGGCCAATACGCGCAACAACATCCCGACTATGCGGTGATCGCCAGCATCGCGCAGGAGATCGGTCGCATCAGCGGCGCCACGGTCGGCGTGCTGCCCGATGGCGCCAACGCGGTCGGCGGGCATCTGGTGGGTGCGGTGCCGAAGACCGGCATGGATGCCCGCGCGATGGTGGCTTCGCCGCGGGCGGCCTATCTCGTGGCCGGCGTCGAAGCCGAGCTCGACATGGGACCGCAGGCGCTGGCCGCGATCGCGCAGTCCGAATTCAGCGTCGTGCTCTCCGCGTATCGCAATCCCACCACGGATCGCGCGCACGTCATGTTGCCCATCGTCCCCTTCACGGAGACCGCGGGCACGTTCGTGAACATGGAAGGCCGCGTGCAGTCGTTCAACGCGATGGTGAAGCCGCAGGGCGATTCGCGCCCCGGCTGGAAGGTGCTGCGCATGCTGGGCTCGCTGCTCGGTCTCCAGGGGTTCGAGGCGGAGCGCATCGAGGAAGTGCGCGCGGATATCTCGCCGCGCTTCGAGGCGCTCGCCGAGGGAAGGCTGGGTAACGCCGTCGCGGAATTCGAATGGCAGCTTCAGGCCGCGCCGCAATCGCTCGAGCGCATCGACGAGTTCGCGATCTACGCGATGGACCCCGTCGCGCGCCGCTCGCGCCCGCTGCAGCTCACCAACGACATGAAGCGAGCGCGCATGGCCCGCTACAACCCGGCCACGGCTGCCGCGCTCGGGCTCGTGGAAGGCGATCGCGTTCGCGTCCGCCAGGGCGACGGCGAGGCGCTCCTCACGGTCGCGTTCGATGCCGCGGTCCCCGAAGGCTGCGTACGCGTGGCGCGCGGCATTCCGGAGACGGCCGCCCTCGGTGAAGGCGCGGTCGAAATCATGAAGCTCGAGATGGCGGCGGTGGCATGACCGACTGGCTCGCACGCGTGCAGGAGTGGGCGCAAGGCACCTCGACGCAATATCTGGGCGCCGACTGGGGCCCGCCGGTCTACACGACGGGGCGCACCCTCGTGATGATCGTGATGGTGCTGGCACCCGTGGTGCTGACGGTCCTCTATTACCAGCTCATCGAGCGCTGGGTGATCGGCTGGATGCAGGTGCGCAAGGGCCCGAACCGCGTGGGCTACAAGGGCATCCTCCAGCCCATCGCGGATGCGATCAAGCTCCTCACCAAGGAGCAGATCGTGCCGTCGGGGGCCAACAAGGGCCTCTTCTTCCTCGCGCCCGTCGTCTCCGTCGGTCCCGCGCTCGCCGCGTGGGCCATCATCCCGTTCGCCCCGGACTGGGTGATCTCCAACGCGGACGCCGCCGTCCTCGTCATGCTGGCGCTCACGTCCATGGGAATCTACGGCGTGATCATCGCGGGCTGGGCGTCGAACTCGAAGTACGCGTTCCTGGGCGCCATGCGCGCCTCCGCGCAGATGGTCTCCTACGAGATCGCCATGGGCTTCGCCATCGTGGGCGGGTTGATGGCCGGCCAGAGCATGAACCTCACGCAGATCGTGGCGCGGCAGGACGCGGCGGTCGGTTTCTTCGGATGGTTCTTCATCCCGCTCTTCCCGCTCTTCATCATCCACTACGTGGCGGGGCTCGCGGAGACCAACCGCCATCCGTTCGACGTGGCCGAGGGCGAGAGCGAGATCGTGGCGGGCTTCCACGTCGAGTACTCCGGGATGATGTTCGCGGTGTTCTTCCTCGCCGAGTACGCGAACATGATCCTCATCTCGACCGTGTCGGCGCTCATCTTCCTGGGAGGATGGCTCTCGCCGTTCGATTTCCCCTGGGTGCGGGACCACGCCGCGCTGCTCGCCATGCCCGGCATCTGGTGGCTGCTGGCGAAGATCCTGTTCCTCATGTTCGCGTTCCTCTGGGTGCGCGCAACGTTCCCCCGTTACCGCTACGACCAGATCATGCGGCTGGGCTGGAAGGTGTTCATTCCGCTCACGATCGTGTGGATCGTGGTGATCGGCGTCATGATGATGCCGCCCATCGCGACCACGTGGCCGTTCTCGATCTGGTTCGGAAGATAAGACCATGCTGAGCCGAGTCCGCGATATCGCAAATAGCCTGCTGCTGGGCGAGCTGGTGAAGGGCATGCGCCTCACCGGCCGCTACATGTTCGCGCGCAAGGTCACCGTGATGTATCCCGAGGAGAAGACGCCGATGTCGCCGCGCTTCCGCGGGCTGCACGCGCTGCGCCGCTATCCGAACGGGGAAGAGCGCTGCATCGCGTGCAAGCTGTGCGAGGCCGTGTGCCCCGCGCTCGCCATCACGATCGAGAGCGAGCAGCGCGACGACGGCACGCGCCGCACCACGCGCTACGACGTGGACCTGCTCAAGTGCATCTTCTGCGGGTTCTGCGAGGAGAGCTGCCCCGTCGATTCGATCGTCGAGACGCACATCCTCGAGTACCACGGGGAGCAGCGCGGCGACCTCCTCTTCACCAAGCCCATGCTGCTCGCAATCGGCGACAAGTACGAGCCGGAGCTGGCCGCCGCCCGCGCCGAGGACGCGAAATACCGCTGATGAACTTCGCGCTCACCCTCTTCTATTGCTTCGCGGCGGTGCTGATCGCCTCGGGCCTCGCCGTGATCCTGGTGAGGAACCCGGTGCACGCCGCGCTGTTCCTCGTGCTCGCCTTCGTGACCGCGGGCAGCATCTGGATCCTGCTCTACGCCGAATTCCTGGCCGCCACGCTCATCCTCGTCTACGTGGGCGCGGTGATGGTGCTCTTCCTCTTCGTGGTGATGATGCTGGACATCAACCTCGACAAGCTGCGCGAGGGCTTCTGGGGCAACCTGCCGCTCGCGGCACTCGTGGGCATCGTCATGGCGGCCGAGATGGTCGCGCTCTTCATGCGCGGCTTCGGCGCCAACGACGTGGCCATCCCCGGCGCGCCGCCCGCCAACTACTCGAACACCAAGGCGCTGGGCGCGGTGATCTACACCGACTACGTATTCGCCTTCGAGCTGGCCGCGGTGATCCTGCTGGTGGCGATCGTGGCCGCCATCGCGATCACGCTGCGCCATCGCAAGGAAACCAAGTACCAGGACCCCGGCGTGCAGCTGGCGGCGCACAAGGGCAATCGCCTGAAGATCGTGAAGATGGAGCCGGAGGCACGGCAGTGATTCCGCTTTCCCACTTCCTCATCCTCGGCGCGATCCTCTTCGCGATCAGCGTGGTCGGCATCTTCCTCAACCGGAAGAACCTCATCGTCCTGCTGATGGCCATCGAGCTCATGCTGCTCGCGGTGAACATGAACTTCATCGCGTTCTCGCACTTCCTGGGAGACCTCTCCGGGCAGGTGTTCGTGTTCTTCATCCTCACGGTGGCGGCCGCGGAATCCGCGATCGGGCTGGCGATCCTGGTGGCGCTCTTCAGGAACCTGAGGTCGATCAACGTGGACGATCTGGGCAGCCTGAAGGGCTGATGGCGCACGGCGAGGCGCACGAAAAACAATGAATCTCTTTACGTTGTCTTGCATCGCGGCGTTCACGCCGCTGGTGGGATCGATCCTCGCGGGGCTGCTGGGCTGGAAGCTCGGCCGGCGCTTCGCCCACACCGTCACCATCGCCTCGGTCGCGATCTCGTTCGGCGCCTCCGTCATGGCGCTGCTGCAGGTCTGGCACGGCGCCGCGCTGAACGAGGAGGTCTACACCTGGCTCGCGGGAGACGGCTTCCGGCTGCAGGTCGGATTCCTCGTCGATCGCCTCACGGTCACGATGATGTGCGTGGTGACCTTCGTCTCGCTCATGGTGCACGTCTACACCATCGGCTACATGGCGGACGACCCCGGCTACCAGCGCTTCTTCGCCTACATCTCGCTCTTCACCTTCTCGATGATGATGCTGGTGATGGCGAACAACTTCCTGCAGCTCTTCTTCGGCTGGGAAGCGGTGGGCCTGGTCTCCTACCTCCTCATCGGCTTCTGGTACACGCGCCCCACGGCGATCTACGCGAACCTGAAGGCGTTCCTCGTGAACCGCGTGGGGGACTTCGGCTTCCTCCTGGGCATCGGGTTCGTCTTCGCGGTCTTCGGCACGCTCGACTACGCCTCGGTCTTCTCGAATGCCGCCGCGCGCCTGCCGGGACTGGACGTCGAGCTCATCCCCGGGCTCTCGTGGGAGCTGGTGAGCGTCATCTGCATCTGCCTCTTCATCGGCGCGATGGGCAAGAGCGCGCAGTTCCCGCTGCACGTCTGGCTGCCGGATTCCATGGAGGGGCCCACGCCGATCTCCGCGCTGATCCACGCGGCCACGATGGTGACCGCGGGCATCTTCATGGTGGCGCGCATGTCGCCGCTCTTCGAGATGAGCGAGGCGGCGCGCTCGTTCGTGATCGTCATCGGCGCCATCACGATGTTCTTCATGGCGCTCATCGCCATCGTGCAGTACGACATCAAGCGCGTCGTCGCGTACTCGACGCTCTCGCAGCTGGGCTACATGACCGTGGCGCTCGGCGCCTCCGCGTACCCGGTCGCGATCTTCCACCTCATGACGCACGCCTTCTTCAAGGCGGTGCTCTTCCTGGGCGCGGGCTCGGTGATCATCGCGCTGCACCACGAGCAGGACATGCGCAGGATGGGCGGGCTGCGCAAGTACATGCCGATCACCTACATCACGGTGCTCATCGGCGCCCTCGCCAACGCGGGCATCCCGCCGTTCTCGGGGTTCTTCTCGAAGGACTCGATCGTCGAAGCGCTCGCCATCTCCCACACGCCGGGCCACATGTTCGCTTACGTGCTGGCGCTCGCCGGTGTGTTCGTGAGCGCGCTGTACTCCTTCCGGCTCGTCTTCTTCGCGTTCCACGGCAAGGAGCGCTTCGACGTGCATGGGCATGACCATGGGCACGACGATCACGCGCATTCCACGCAAGAGGAGCCCGGGCACGAGGAGATGCACGGCAAGCCGCACGAGACGCCGTGGGTCGTGACGCTGCCGCTCATCCTGCTGGCGATCCCCTCGATCTTCCTGGGCGCCATGACCATCGGGCCGATGCTCTACGGCGACTGGTTCGGCAACGCCATCGCGCACACCGAGACCATGGAGCACATGAAGGAGGAGTTCCACGGCTGGTGGCCGATGGTGGTCCACGCGTTCACCTCGATCCCGCTGTATCTCGCGCTCGCGGGCGCGGGCCTCGCCGCGTTCCTGTACCTCGTGCGCCCCGACCTGCCCGCCGTCATCAAGCGCAAGTCGGGGATCCTCTCGACCATCCTCGAGCGCAAGTACGGCTTCGACGACTTCAACGACTGGTTCTTCGCGGGCGGCGCACGCAAGCTCGGCACGGGCCTCTGGACGTGGGGCGACCGCACGATCATCGACGGCATCATGGTGAACGGCACCGCGCGCCTCATCGGCTGGTTCGCGGGCGTCACCCGCCGCCTGCAGACCGGCTACATCTACCACTACGCCTTCACGATGATCATCGGCGTGTTCGGCCTCCTCACGCTCTTCTGGTGGCACCTCTACCGCTGATGGAACACATCCTCTCGCTCACCATCTGGGTGCCGATCGCGTTCGGCATCGCGGTGCTCGCCGTCGGCAGCGACCGCAACCCGATGCCCGCGCGCTGGATCGCGCTCGCGGGCTCGGTGCTGGGCTTCCTGGTCACCCTGCCGCTGTGGTTCGGTTTCCAGTCGACCGCGGACATGCAGTTCACCGAGTCGCACGCGTGGATCTCGCGCTTCAGCGTGAACTACCACCTCGGCGTGGACGGCATCTCCATGCCGCTCATCATCCTGAACAGCCTCATGACCATCCTCGTGGTCATCGCGCACTGGGAGGTGGTGACCGAGAAGGTGTCGCAGTACCTGGCCGCCTTCCTGCTGATGTCGGGCTTCATCAACGGCACGTTCGCCGCACTCGACGCGATCCTCTTCTACTTCTTCTTCGAGGCGATGCTGATCCCGATGTTCCTCATCATCGGGATCTGGGGCGGGCCGAACCGCGTGTACGCCGCGGTCAAGTTCTTCCTGTACACGCTGCTGGGTTCGCTGCTCATGCTGGCGGCGTTCATCTACCTCTACAACCAGACCAACGGCAGCTTCGAGATCCTCGACTTCCAGAAGGTGCCGCTGGCGCTCACGCCGCAGATCCTCATCTTCCTCGCGATGTTCATGTCCTTCGCGGTGAAGGTGCCGATGTGGCCGGTGCACACGTGGCTGCCGGACGCGCACGTGGAGGCGCCGACGGGCGGCTCCGTGATCCTCGCCGCGATCACGCTCAAGATCGGCGGATACGGCTTCCTGCGCTTCAACATGCCCATCGCGCCGGATGCGTCGCACGAGCTCGCGGGCTTCATGATCACGCTCTCGCTCATCGCGGTGGTCTACATCGGCCTGGTGGCGCTGGTCCAGGCCGACATGAAGAAGCTGATCGCGTATTCGTCGATCTCGCACATGGGGTTCGTCACGCTCGGCCTCTTCATCTTCAACGCGGACGGCATGACCGGTGCCATGCTGCAGATGATCTCGCACGGCTTCGTGTCCGCCGCGATGTTCCTCTGCGTGGGCGTGCTCTACGACCGCATGCATTCGCGCCAGATCGCGGACTACGGCGGGGTCGCGAACACCATGCCGGTCTTCGCCGCCTTCTTCGTGTTCTTCGCGATGGCCAACTCGGGCCTGCCCGGCACCAGCGGCTTCATCGGCGAGTTCCTGGTCGTGCTGGGCACGATCAAGGTGAGCTTCTGGTGGGCGTTCCTCGCCGCGAGCACCCTCATCTGGGGAGCCGCCTACACGCTCTGGATGATCAAGCGCGTGGTGTATGGCGAGGTGGCGAACGACCACGTGGCGGCGCTGAAGGACGTGACCGCGCGCGAGCTCACCTTCCTCGTGATCCTCGCCGTCTCCGTGCTGTGGATGGGCCTCTATCCCAAGCCGATCGCCGACAAGATCAACCCCACGGTCCAGGAGCTGCTGCACCACGTGTCGCAGAAGAAGATATGAACATGGCCACCTTCTCGCTCGCGACCCTGGCGCCGGCGATGCCGGAGATCGTGCTGGCGGTCGTCCTCTTCGCCATCCTGGTGCTCGATGCGTTCCTGCGCGAGGGCCAGCGGCACGTCACCTACTGGCTCACGATCGCGACCCTCGTCGCCACCTCCGTGCTGTGCTTCACCATGCTGGGGCGTGCGACGACGGTCACGTTCTCCGGACTCTTCGTCGCGGATGCGATGTCCCAGGTGCTGAAGATCGCGACGCTCCTCACGGTAGCCGCCACCCTCATGGTGAGCCGCACGTACCTCGAGGCGCGCGGCATGCTCTCCGGCGAGTTCCTCACGCTGGCGCTCTTCGGCTCGCTCGGCATGATGGTGATGATCTCGGCGCACCACTTCCTCACGCTGTACCTGGGGCTGGAGCTCATGGCGTTGTCGCAATATGCGATGGTCGCCCTGCAGCGCGATTCCGCGCGTGCGACCGAGGCCGGCATGAAGTACTTCGTGCTGGGCGCCTTGTCCTCGGGCCTGCTGCTCTACGGCATGTCCATGCTCTATGGCGCCACCGGCTCGCTCGAGCTCACGCGCGTGGCGGCCGCGATCGAGCGCAGCCAATCGGTCGACATCCTCGCCGCCTTCGGCCTCGTGTTCGTCGTGGCGGGCATCGCGTTCAAGCTGGGCGCCGCCCCCTTCCACATGTGGATCCCGGACGTGTATCACGGCGCCGCCACGCCGGCCACGCTCATCGTCGGCGCCGCGCCGAAGATCGCCGCATTCGCCTTCGTGATCCGGCTGCTCGCGGGCGGCCTGCAGGGGCTCACCGGGGACTGGCAGCAGATGCTGGTGATCCTCGCGGTGTTCTCGCTCGCGGTGGGCAACATCGTCGCCATCGCGCAGACGAACCTGAAGCGCATGCTCGCCTACTCGACGATCTCGCACATGGGCTTCGTCGTGATCGGCATCGCCGCGGGCACGGACAACGGCTACAGCTCGGCGATGTTCTACACGATCACCTACGCGATCATGACGGTGGCCTCCTTCGGCATGATCCTGCTGCTGTCGCGCGCGGGATTCGAGGCGGAGAACCTGGACGACTTCCGGGGACTCAACCAGCGGTCGAAGTGGTACGCGTTCATGATGCTCATCACGATGTTCTCGCTCACCGGGCTGCCGCCCACGGTCGGCTTCTTCGGCAAGCTCTTCGTGCTGCAGGCCGTGCTGGAAGTGGGCTACACCTGGCTCGTCGTGTACGCCGTGCTGATGTCGGTGATCGGCGCGTTCTACTACCTGCGCGTCGTGAAGCTCATGTACATGGACGCGCCCGCGGGCGAGGTGACGCTCGAGCCGCGCGCGGACGCGCGCTGGGTGCTCTCGGCCGCGGGCGTGCTCTCGCTGCTGCTGGGCATCGTGCCCGCGCCGCTCATGAACGTGTGCGTGCGCGCCATCGCGGCCTCGATGTAAGGGTGGCGAAACCGCCCGAGTTCGCCGAGGACTTCACGGAGACGCAGGTCTCCTCCGAGCTCGCTTTCGACGGCAAGCTCATCAAGGTGAAGCGCGACATCGTCCGCCTGCACGACGGCGGCGAGGCGTGGCGTGAATACATCCTGCATCCGGGCGCCGTGATGATGCTCGCGTTCGTCGACGCGGACACGGTCCTCATGGAGCGCCAGTACCGCTATCCCAAGCGACGCCACTTCATCGAGCTGCCCGCGGGCAAGATCGACCACGGCGAGCCGCCGCTGGAGACCGCCAAGCGCGAGCTCATCGAGGAGTGCGGCTACGAGGCGGGCGAGTGGTGGAAGATCGCCACCATCGATCCTTCGATCGGCTACGCGGACGAGGTGATCCACCTCTACGGCGCTCGCGGGCTCAAGCACGTAGGCCATGCGCTCGACGAGGGCGAGCACCTCACCACTTTTGAGGTGAAGCTTGCCGATGCCCTCGAATGGGTGCGCGATGGCATCATCACGGACTCCAAGACCGCCTTCGGGCTCATGTGGTGGGACAGATGGGGGCATGTGGCGGCAAACGCCCGAACCTGACACGCCGATTTTCACCACAGAGGACGGAGGGATCACAGAGGTGGCACAGAGGAAAACCTATATGTCGGTTCGCGGCTCCGGTCAACGCAGGCACTAACCGCAGACATTGACTTTCCTCTGTGCCGCCTCTGTGATCCTTCCGTCCTCTGTGGTGAAAACCAGCGCCCAATTCGCCCCGCTTACTGACACATGATCGATCTATTCGTCATCGGAGGAGGCATCAACGGCTGCGGCATCGCAAGGGATGCGGCGGGCCGCGGGCTTTCCGTCACGCTGGTGGAAAAGGACGACATTGCTTCGGCCACCAGCCAGTGGAGCTCCAAGCTCATCCACGGCGGCCTGCGCTATCTCGAGCAATACGAGTTCCGCCTGGTGCGCGAGGCGCTGCAGGAGCGCGAGGTCCTGCTGAGGCTGGCCCCGCACATCATCCGCCCGCTGCTCTTCGTGCTGCCGCACGACCGCAGCATGCGGCCCACGTGGATGATCCGCACGGGCCTCTGGCTCTACGACCACCTCGGCGGGAAGATCACGCTGCCGCGATCGAAATACGTGCCCTTCCCGCACCTCGAGTTCAGCGCGGCGCTGAAGCCCGAGATCCGCTCCGGGTACGTGTATTCGGATTGCCGCGTGGACGACGCGCGCCTCACGCTCCTCAACGCGTTGTCCGCTCGCAACCATGGCGCCAAGGTGCTCACGCGCACGCGCTTCGAGCATGCGAAGCGCATCGAGGGCGGCTGGGAGGCGACCCTCGTGAAGGCGGATGGCACCCGCGAGAGCGTCCAGGCGAGGGCGATCGTGAATGCCGCGGGCCCCTGGGTGATCGACGCGTTGCACGCCATCGACACGCAGCGCACGCGCGAGAAGGTGCGGCTGGTGAAGGGCAGCCACATCATCGTGCCCAAGGTCCATTCGCAGGGGCACGCGTACATCCTGCAGAACCCGGACAAGCGCGTGGTCTTCATCATCCCGTACGAGCGGGATTTCAGCCTCATCGGCACCACCGACATCGCCGTCGCGAGCGTGGACGAGGCGCGCACGATCTCCAACGAGGAGACGCGCTACCTCATCGAGGCGGCGAATCGCTTCCTGGCCAGGCCGCTCAAGGAGAGCGACGTGGTCTCCAGCTACGCGGGCGTGCGTCCCCTCTACGACGACGGCTCCGACAACCCCTCGGAAATCACCCGCGACTACG
>Ga0207705_10001737_pt1 | contig 17260 bp, 19 predicted proteins | sample KBSC13metaG_FD_184314 | JGI IMG/M metagenome (GOLD analysis project Ga0207705, IMG submission 184314) | Corn rhizosphere microbial communities from Kellogg Biological Station, Michigan, USA - KBS C1-3 metaG (SPAdes) (version 2) | ecosystem: Host-associated > Plants > Roots > Rhizosphere > Soil ...
CCTTGGGCGTCGGCGCGGCGAGCGCGGGCACGCTGGCGGAGAGCAAGGCAGCGAGAATCAGTCGGCGCATGAGAACCCCCTCGGATGGTAAGCGCGCCGCGTGGCAAGCCACCGCTCGCAGCGCAACCGAAAGGAAGGAAAAGTGGGGGGCTTCTGTTGCCCGGTGCCCCCCGAACCGCTGGAATCCCCTTCTGTTGCCCGGCGGGGTCCGACCGCGCTTTAGCTTTGTAACTTTAGACCGTTAGGCCCTCAGTTACGCGGCAAGAGCAAGTGCTTCGTTATCGTTGGCACTTGTGTGAATGAGCCGTCACGGTGGTCTCATACCGATCGGCAATCGGGCCTTTATTGCACTCGTCGATCCTATTTCGCCCCCGTCAACATCCGCGATCCCGTCGCGGTTGATGGTGGAGGCGCCGGGGTACTGCCCCCCGGGTCCGAAGTGCCTATTCTACCTGACAGTCTACCGACGTAGCCGGTCACCCGGCACGGCTCAGATAGGGATTTTGCGCGTGAATCTCAAGCGGAGCCTTGGTAAGAGACGGGCAGTGAGAGCCTGCTTGGGGAATATAACGCAATGAAAAGACTTGCTTTTGTGACGATCGGCGCGGCGGTTCTGGCGCTTGGCGCCTGCAACAAGGGCAGCGAGGACACGGTCCAGAACGCCGAGCTCAACCAGCCGGCGGCGGAGCAGCTCAACGAGCTTGCCAATCAGGCGGCGATGGACGCGGCCAACGAGCAGGCTTCGGCGCAGAACAATATCGCCAACGATGTTCGCGAGCAGAATGCGGTGATCGAGAACGTCACCAATCCGACGGACGCCGAGCAGCAAAACGTCGCGGGCATGTAACCGCAGCGGCCAAAGCGCCTGTCGGTGAGCGATGACGCAATCCCGGCCGCCACGCTGATCCTGGTGCGCGAGCGGCCCGTTGGGCCGCCCGAGTTGCTGATGGTCGAGCGCGCGGGCGGGATGGCCTTCGCCGCCGGCGCTTTGGTCTTTCCCGGCGGCCGCATCGACGAGGCCGACCGCGCGCTGGCCGACGCGCAGGGCATCCTCCCCGACGCGGTCGCCGCAATCCGCGAGACGATCGAGGAAACCGCCGTCCCCGTCGGCCTGTCGCCGACGCCGGACGCGGCAACGGCCCTCGCGTTGCAGGATGCGCTCGTTGCCGACCGGCCTTTCGCCGGTCTGCTGCGCGAGGCCGGTCTAACGCTCGATGCCGCGGCGCTGACCATGTTCGCCCGCTGGGTGCCCAAATTCCACGCCGTCCGCCGCTTCGACACCAGCTTCTTCGTCGCCCGCTCGCCCGCCGGGGATTGGCAGCCGCGGGTGATCGAGAGCGAATGCCGCGGTGCCGCCTGGCTGACCGCCGCCGAAGTCCTGGAACGCGACCGGCGCGAGGAAGCGCGCCTCATCTTCCCCACGCGCCGCAACCTCGAACGCCTCGCGCAGCACGCGTCCTATGACGCGATCGCCCGCGACGCCGCCGACCACCCGGTCGAGCCGGTCACCCCCTGGGTTGAGGAGCGCGACGGCGAGCGCTTCATCACCATTCCGGCGCATCTAGGCTATCCGGTGACGGAGGAACGCCTCGACGGCCTTTGGCGCGGCTGACCGAGTCGGTCGTCCCAGCCATAAAAAAAGGGCCCGCCGAAGCGGACCCCTTCTCTTCCGGAACCGTCTGAAATCTATTTCAAATGGTTCGACAGATGCTTGTTCATTTCGAACATGCTGACGCGCTCTTTGCCGCCGAAGACCTTCTTCAGCTTGTCGTCAGCGACGATTTCCCGTTTGTTTTGCGGGTTTTGCAGGTTGTTCTTGCGAATGTGGTCCCAAATCTTCGAAACGACCTGGCTGCGCGGCAGCGGGTCATTGCCCGTGATCGCGGCGAGATCCGCCGAGGGTTGAACCGGACGGGCGAGACCGCCCCCTGCCTTCTTTGCGCCTTGTGCCATCGTGGCCCTCCTGTTGATCCTGTCGTTCGATAGAGCGCAAAGCGAAGGGCATTGCAATGGCGCGCAGAGGGAAATTCAGCGATTTTCCCTCGTGAACGGGACCACCCGGTTGTGGGCGTCGTGGCCGATGTCCGCGCGGCCCCCGAAAGCGATCCCTGATCGGCGGCACCAATCTTCGACGATCTCCTCCGCCTCGCCGCGAAATTCGCGCTCGTTGGGCAGGATGTCGCTGATGCGGCCGAGCCGGATCTGCCGCACCTTGCGCACCGCCGGACTGGCTGTGACATGGAACATCGTGCGGTCGGTGCGGTAAAGCTGCTCACCGACATCCTCGATCAGCAGATCGACTCCGGTAAAGTCGGGCTCCAGGCTGGTTCCCAATAGGTTCGACAGCACGGTCAGGTTGAAGGCCATCGCCGGACCGTCGAGCGCGGGCTCGAGCGCGGCTTCGTCGCGTCGGACGATCCAGTCCAGCGCCCGGTTCACCGCCGCCTCGCCGCCGCTGCGCAGCACATCCTGCGGCATCGGCGCCCATACCGCGCTCACTCCCGCCTTGTGCAGCCCCGCGTGCAGGAAGCCCGCATCGCTATAGCCAGCGTAAAGCTTGCCTCGCGCCGCCGCCGGCAGGTCCGCCAGCGCCGCCTCGGCGATCCGGTTCGACCCATAACCGCCGCGCGCGAACCACACGGCATCGATTGACGCATCAGCCATGACCTCGCGCAGCGCCGTCAGCCGCGCCTCGTCCGGCCCCGCGAAATGGCCGTCCGACAAAAAGCATTGCGGGTGGATGATCAGCTCGCAGTCCCCCCGCGCGGCAACGATCGCCTGCACCGCCTCGGCAGCCTCGGGCTTCAGCGGACAGGACGGAGCGACGACGGCAATGCGCATGGGCGATGCTTAGAGTGACTGCGGGCCTGTCCGCAATCGGGCAGGGACGAGCGCGCCGCGCAAAAAAAGGGCGGCACGCGGCCGCCCTTTCGTCGAGCTCAGGCGCTGCTCAGGCGGCCTGCTTCCACTGCGGGACCAGTTCGTTGTGCGGCGGACAATTGGCGACCGCTCCCACCGGCAGCCCGCCGAGTTCATTGGCGAAGCCGTGGTTGACGTCGCGGTGATGCGCCTCGTCGGCACGCACCACCATCACCACGTCGCGCAGCGTCGCATGATCCGGAAGTCCCCAGTAACGCTTGGCGATCGCCGGTGCCGGCACGTTCTCCGAGCGGCCCTCGTCGATTTCAGCGAGGTAATGGGTGTAGCTGATCACCGCTTCTTCCTCGAAATAGCCGACGACGCGGTGCGCGGTTTTCGAGCTGATCAGGTACAGCGCGAAGAAGAAGCAATAGAACACCCATTGCGCGCCCATGATCACCGCTCGCTCGAAGAAGGTCGGCTTGCTGATCTCGATGAAGGTCATCAGGTGCATCCGCTCGTTCTCGGCTTCGTCCATCAAAGTACGGATCCAGCCGCGGTCGTCGCAGATGCGGCGCAGGCAATGCAGGTGGTTGATGGTCGCGCCGACCATTCCGGGCACCGCGGCCACCGTCTCCAGCACCACCGCGCGATGGCCATAGCGTTCCGCGAAGAAAGTGTCGGCGCACCAGCGCAGCAGCTTGGTGAAACCGAACGCCACGCGGTCGGATACGCCCTTGGGCTGGTGGTGGACGCTAAGGTCGATGAAAGGGGCGTTCATTTTCATGCTCCTGTGTCGAAACGTTGGGCCGAGGCCGTGCCGCTGAACTAGGCGGCGCCCGCAATCGCCGAAATCAGGACTTCCCCTTACGTAGGATCCCCTAGTCGGCGTCGTCGGCCGGCGCCGCCTCGCCGATCGCGCGGTCGATGATGTGCAGCGACCGCTTGCGGCCTTCGGACTCGACCCGCTGGCGATAGCGTTCGAGCCGCCTCGTCAGGTCATTGTCTCGCTTGGCTTTGATCTGGGCATCGGGCTTGGGCATCATGCCGTTCAAGGTAGCCATTCGCCGCCCCGTCTTGGATAAGTAAGTTCCCTAGGTGCGTTGGGGAACAAAACCCGCTTTAAGCACGCGCGTCGATGGCCATGGACCAATCAGAAGGCGGAACTTCCGAACATTCCGAAGCGCATTTGCGCTCGATTCTTGCGACCGTGCCCGACGCGATGATCGTCATCGACGAACAGGGCACCATCCTCTCCTTCAGCGCCACCGCCGAGCGGATGTTCGGTTTCGGCGAGGACGAAGTCGTCGGCCGCAACATCAGGATGCTGATGCCGTCGCCCGATCGCGAGCGGCACGACGGCTATCTCAGCAATTACCTGACCACCGGGCAGCGCAAGATCATCGGCATCGGCCGCGTCACCACCGCGCTTCATCGCGACGGCAGCACCTTCCCCATCGAGCTATCGGTCGGCGAGGCCTGGCTCGGCGAACGGCGCATCTTTACCGGCTTCATCCGCGACCTCAGCGAGCGGCAGCAAACCCTGCTGCGCCTGCAGGATCTCCAGTCCGAGCTCGCGCATGTCGGCCGCGTCAGCGAGATGGGCACGCTCGCTTCCTCGCTGGCGCACGAGCTCAATCAGCCGCTCACCGCCGTTGCCAGCTATTGCGAAGGCGCTCGTGACCTCCTCGGGCGCAACCCCGGCGGCGAGGAACTAGCCATGGCGCGCGAGGCGCTCGAGGAAGCCGCCGAGCAGGCCGTCCGCGCCGGGCAGATCGTGCGCCGCCTGCGCGACTTCATGAGTCACGGCGAGATGGAGCGCCGCCACGAAAGCCTTCAACGCCTCATCAATGAGGCGAATGCGCTGGCGCTGGTGGGATCGCGCGAGCATGGCATCGACGTCCAGCTCTCGCTCGATCCGCGCGGCGATCAGGTCTTCGTCGACCGCATCCAGATCCAGCAGGTTCTGGTGAATCTCATCCGCAACGCCATCGACGCGATGATCGACGCGCCCGAGAGGCGCCTGACGCTCACCACTCGGTCGGCGCCTGACGAATTGGTCGAAGTCGTCGTCGAGGATACCGGTCCGGGCATGGACCCGGCCGTCGCCCCGCAACTGTTCCAGCCCTTCGTGACGTCCAAGCCCAACGGCATGGGCATCGGCCTTTCGATCTGCCGGACGATCGTCGAAGCGCATGGCGGCCGCATCTGGTTCGAGCCGCGCAAGCAGGGCGGCACCGCCTTCCATTTCACCCTCCCAGTTGGAGAGACCGAACGATGAGTGGCGAACCGCGCCAGGTTTATATCGTCGATGATGACGACGCGATCCGCCGCTCGGTCGGCTTCGCACTCAAGACCTCCGGCTTCGCCGTCCGCGCGTTCGAGAATGGCGCGGAGCTTCTGAAGTCCGCCGCGGATCTCGACAGCGGCTGCATCCTGCTCGACATCCGCATGCCAGGCATGGACGGGCTCGAGGTCCAGGAGGCGCTGAAGGCGAAGGGCGTGACCCTGCCCATCGTCATCATGACTGGCCACGGCGACGTCAGCCTTGCGGTACGGGCGATGAAGGCGGGTGCCGTCGACTTCATCGAAAAGCCCTTCCAGAAGGCCGTGCTGCTTTCCGCGCTCGAGCAGGCCTTCGGCCGCCTCCGCCACGCCGCGGCGAGCCGCGAGCATTCCGGCGACGCTGCGGTCAAGCTCCAGGCGCTGACTCCGCGTGAGCGCGAAGTCCTTGCCGGGCTTGCCCAGGGCCTGCCGAACAAGTCGATCGCCTATGACCTCGGCATCAGCCCGCGCACGGTCGAAATCCACCGCGCGAACGTCATGACCAAGCTCGGCGTCCGCAGCCTGTCCGACGCGCTGCGCATCGCCTTCGCCGCCGAAGACGAGTGACCTAGGAACATTACGGATAGAGCGAGCGGCCCCGCTCCGTCATCCCGTCTGCACCGGACACTTCAGATGGGGAGTTTGACATGGAGAACCGCCAAACGCGTGAGCAGCTGGTCGCCAGGGGCGAGATCGTTGCCGCGCCGGTCGAAAGGGCTTGCACGGACCAGACATTCGAATTGCCGGCCGGTATCTACGTGGCAATGGCCGCGCTGTTCGCCGGCTTCGTCGGCATCCTTGGGTCCGCTTTCCGCGGCGGGCATATGGCGGTCGCTTACGGCGTCATCTGCGCGTTCATCGCCGCCTTCTTCGCGGTGCCCGCGCTGCTCCCCGCCATGGGTGCGCGACAGTCGAGCCACCCATCGATGAGCTGGTTCGAGTTCCGCGACCGCGGCATCACCACCGCAACCGGCCACTCCACCGCGCGCGAAGCCACGATTCTGGTGCTTTTGCTCCCCTTCCTAATCCTCTGCTTCGCCATCGCGGTGGTCAGCATCAGCGAGGTGGTTTCCTGAACTGCAAGTCCGGACACCGGCGCAGCGCTTTCCTATTTGGACTTGCCGTGCTTGGCTCCAGCGCATGACGGCCGTCCCTAGGAAGCAGGCCCGGGCTTAAAGTCTCACAAAAATGCGCTTGTCCCCGTGACTCTTGCGACTTTAGCGACGTTACTTGCCGCCTTGCGCTCTTTCGTTGCAGTGTCTCCCCGCCGCTTCGGGGGGATTCAATGAACAAGAAGATCGCTTTTGCCGTCACCGCCGTCGCTTTCGTCGCGATTTCGGCGTCGCCGCCCGCCACCTATTCGGTCCTGATCAGCGGCGGCACGATTTACGACGGCTCGGGCGGCACGCCCTATGTCGGCGACGTGGCGCTGAAGGGGGACAAGATCGTCTACGTCGGCCCCCATGCACCGGGCCGCGCCGCGCGCACCGTCGACGCCGCAGGCAAGGCCGTCTCGCCGGGCTTCATCAACATGCTCAGTTGGTCCAACGAAAGCCTGATCGCCGACGGCCGCGGCCTTGGCGAGACCGCGCAAGGCGTCACGCTGGAAGTGATGGGCGAAGGGAATTCGATGGGCCCGCTCAACCCGGAGATGAAGCGGCTGGCCCTCAAGCGGCAGGACGACATCCGCTTCCCGATCACCTGGACCACGCTCGGCCAATATCTCGAATTCATGCAGCGCAAGGGCATCACGCCCAACATCGCCTCGTTCGTCGGTGCAACCACCGTCCGCCAGCATGAGCTCGGCGAGCGCGACATCGATCCGACGCCGGCACAGCTGAAGCGCATGCGCGCGCTGGTCCGGCAGGCGATGCAGGAAGGCGCGATGGGCGTCGGCTCCTCGCTGATCTACGCGCCCGCCACCTTCGCCGAGACGCCCGAGCTGATCGCACTGACTACCGAGGCCGGCAAATGCGGCGGCATGTACATCAGCCACATGCGCGACGAAGGGCCCAAGCTCCTCGAGTCGATTGACGAGCTGGTCGAGATTTCGGCCAAGTCCGGAGCGCCAGCCGAAATCTACCACTTCAAACAGGCGGGCCAGCGCAACTGGGGCAAGCTCGACGCCGCGATTGCCCGCGTCGAAGCAGCTCGTGCGGCTGGGCACCGCATTACTGCCGACATGTACACCTATCCGGCGAGCTCGACCGGCTTCGATGCCGCCTTCCCCACCTGGATGCAGGATGGCGGGATCGAGGCCTGGGTTGCGCGGCTCAAGGACCCCGCCCAGCGCGCGAAGGCACTCGCCGAAATGCGCGGCGACAAGGTCACCGAAAATGGCGAATTGGTCGTCAAGCAACCCGACAAGGTGATCCTCGTCGGTTTCAAGACCGCCAGACTCAAGCCGCTGGCCGGCAAGACCCTGGGTGAAGTCGCTCGCGAGCGCGGCAAGTCGCCCGAGGAGACCGCCGCCGATTTGATCGTCGAGGACGGCACGCGCATCCAGGTCGTCTATTTCAGCATGAGCGAGGACAATGTCCGCCGCGAAGTCGGCTTGCCGTGGATGAGCTTCGGCTCCGACGCGGCATCGATGTCGGCTTCGGGTGTCTTCCTCAAGTCGAGCACGCACCCCCGCGCCTACGGCAACACTGCCCGGCTGCTCGGCAAATACGTCCGCGACGACAAGGCTGCGCAGCTACCCGACGTCATTCGCCGCCTGACCTCGCTCCCCGCCACCAACCTCTCCATCAAGCAGCGCGGCTGGCTCAAGCCCGGCTATTACGCCGACGTCGTCGTGTTCGACCCCGCGACGATCCGCGACAACGCCACCTTCGCCAAGCCCCACCAGCTGGCGACAGGCGTCAAGGACGTGTTCGTCAACGGCGTCCAGGTCTGGCGTGACGGGCAGCACACCGGCGCCAAGCCTGGCCGGTTCGTTCGCGGGCCCGGCTGGACCGGCTGGCCGGGGGGAGGTGCGTGCCGCCGCTAGCCTTGACGCCCATCGCCGACTAGGGCCGCGGCCATGATCGACACTCCCGTTTTCTTCAGCGGCATCGGCGGCAGCGGCATGCTGCCCCTCGCCTCCATCGTCCGCGCCGGCGGCGCCCGCGTCGCGGGCTCCGACCGTTCGCTCGACGCCGGCCGCACGCCGCAGAAATTCGACTATCTCCGCTCGCTCGGCATCCAGCTTTTTCCGCAGGACGGCTCGGGGCTCCAGCCGGGAATGGCGCTCGTCACCTCGGCCGCCGTCGAGGACACCGTCCCCGACGTCGTCCGCGCCCGCGAGCTTGGCCTCACCCACCTCACGCGCCCGCAATTCCTCGCGCAACTCCTCAACGCCGCGCAGCGCAGCGTCGCCGTAGGCGGGACCAGCGGCAAGTCGACCGTGACCGGCATGACCGGCTGGATCCTCCACGCCTGCCACCGCCAGCCGACGGTGATGAACGGCGCGGTGATGAAGAACTTCGTCACCCCCTCCGCGCCCTTCGCCAGCGCGCTGGTCGGCGATCCCGAGCTGTTCGTCAGCGAGGTCGACGAAAGCGACGGGTCGATCTCGCTCTACCGGCCCGAGGTTGCGGTGCTGACCAACATCAGCCTCGACCACAAGGAAATGGCCGAGCTGCGCGGCCTGTTCGCCGGCTTCCTCAAGTCCGCAAAAAAGGCGGTGCTCAATCTCGACGATCCCGAAACCCGCGCGCTCGCCGACGCGGCTGGCGATTCAAAGGTTGTCGGCTACGGCTTCGACAGCCCCGGTGCTGCCTTCATGGGCAAGGATCTGCAGCTGCTTCCCGGCGGGGTCAGCTTCTCGGTCCATGCCGAGGGCGGCCACCACGAGGTGCGGCTCGCGGTGCCCGGCCGCCACAATGCGTCCAACGCGCTGGCGGCCATCGCGGCGGCATCGCTGCTCGGGGTTCGCGTCGAGGACGCGGCCAATGCGCTCGGCCGCTTCGAGGGCCTCAAGCGGCGGCTCGAAACCGTTGGTCAGGCAGAAGGTGTCACCGTCATCGACGACTTTGCCCACAATCCCGACAAGATCGACGCCACGCTGGCGACACTGCGCGCGCAGCCCGGCCGGCTACTGATCATGTTCCAGCCGCACGGCTTCGGACCGCTGTCAAAGATGGGCGAGCAACTTGCCGACCGCTTCGCGAAGGGTATGGATGTCGACGACCGGCTCTATCTGCCGGATCCCGTCTACCAGGGCGGAACCACCGAACGGACGCGCGGGTCGGATTGGCTGGCCGCCGCGGTCAACGAACGTGGCAAGCAAGCCGATCACCTTCCGCAGCGCACGGCGATCGGCGATGCGCTGGTGGCTGAAGCCAAGCGTGGCGATCGCATCCTGATCATGGGCGCGCGCGATGATACGCTGATCGACTTCGCGCAAGGATTGGTCGAACGGCTCGACCGCCGCTCCGCTTAAGCGGCGGCCTTCAGGTCGACCTTCTCGACCCACTCCGGCCAGAACACCGGCTCGCGGCTGGACCAGCCCGGCGCGGTTGCCGCGCTCTCGCTGATCGACTGGAGCAGGATGCGGCGGCGATCCGGGTGGAGGTGCGGCAGCGCGGCGGCGGCGCAGAACGCCGACGGCAGCCACGGCCGCGCCGAAGCTCCGACCAGACGCTCGTAAAGGAAGCGATAGGCGGCGAAGTTCGGCAGGCGATCCTGCCCGAGGTCGAACGCGCTCAGCGTGATGAGCATGCCGACGAACGGCTCGATCATGTCGAGGCCGCTGTCGTCCGGAACCTGCAGGCGCAGATGGTCGAGCTGTTTGTAAAGACGGGCCTGGGCGCGGATCGAAGCGGCTTCGCCTTCATCGCGTGCCCAGCATTCGATCGGATCGCGGCGGCCGTAGGCCACATCGAGCGAACGGCGGATGTAACGCTGCGTGGCTTTCGAAAAGCCCGCGAACTCCTTCATCTCCGTGATCAGCATCGCGCCGCTGGCCGGCTGGCTGGTCCGCGTAATCATGACCCGACTCCTCTCACCCCGGGCGGGAACATGCGGCGTAGATGGTTGCAACTTGCTTAACCACGGTCCCACCCCCCGTTCAGATAGAATCAGAGGAGAGTCCGAGCGTCTAGGCAAAAATGCCCGGCGCGCCTTTAAACTGTGGATTGTTGATTATTTGCAACGGCATGGCCGAAACGACCTTGTGGCTACTCCGGGAAGCCCGAGGAAGGGGCAGGGCCGTCATCACAGCCCGGCTGCGTGGCCGACGACGGGTCGGACGCGTCCATCGATTCATCGCTGCCCACATCCGCCTTCGCGTCAAGATCCTTCGGGTCGGCCTTGAGCTTGCGTTCAAGCTCTCGTTCCGGCGGAGCGGGGATGACCGGCGGGGGCGCATTTGCCTTGCGTTCGTCGTCGTTCACAGCGGGTCCTTCATCCGGTATGGATTCGGCACGCCAACGAGCGGCGGCGTCCGGCGTTCCTTGAGGGTTTCGACCGGCTGCGTCGGCCCTTCTGCCAACGGGCAGGCGGCGGTTTGCGGGCCGGGAGTTTTGGGACATGAACGTACCAATGCTCATGACACGACCACCGATGGCCCGGACGCGCTTCAGCGACTGGCCCTTCGCGCTCAAGTCCATCGTCGGCTTCTGGGCCTTTTACGCCCTGACGGTGATGGCGCGCGCCTTCCTCGGCGCGGATCCGTGGACGGTGCTGGAAAACAAGCTGCTGGTCATCAGCGTCGGCATCCTCATCAATCTGATGATCTACCTCGCCATCAGCGGCCTCGGCGAAGGCTCGTCGATCAGGCGCAAGGCGGCCATCGCTCTCGCCGCCTGCATGGTCGGCTCGCTCACGCTGGGCGGCATCGTGGTCGCCGCCGAGGACTGGATGCGCGAGAGCAAGGAAGAATTCCGGTTCCAGGCGCGCGAAGGCTTCACCGTGGTCGAGCAGGGCAACCAGATCCGGATCGAGCGCACTGCCCAGGAGCCCCTGGTGCTGACCATGCCGCGAGTCCGGCAGCTCGATCACATGAAGCGCGTGCGTTTCGCGCTGGACGTCGCCGTCACCTGGCTGTTCTTCTTCATCGGCTGGAGCGCTTTCTATGTCGCCAACCAGGCGCAGGCCGCGGCACTCGGTGCGCAGCGGCGTCTCGCGGATGCTGAATCCGCCGCTCAGGCCGCGCAGGTCCGCGCGTTGCGCTACCAGGTCAATCCACACTTTCTGTTCAATACGCTGAACTCGCTGTCGTCACTGGTGATGACCGGCCGCAGCGACCGTGCCGAGACGATGCTGCTCGCGCTTTCCACCTTCTTCCGCACCAGCCTTTCGCTCGATCCCAGCGCCGATGTCAGCCTGGCCGAGGAAATCGACCTCCAGCGGCTGTATCTGGATATCGAAATGGCGCGCTTTCCCGATCGACTGACCGTTGAGATCGACGTGCCCGACGACTTGCAGCAGGCGCGCCTGCCCGCGCTCATTCTGCAGCCGATCGTCGAGAATGCGATCAAATATGGCGTCTCGAAGAGCCGCAAGGTCATTCTGATCCGCGTCCAAGCGCGCCGGATCGATGGCAACCGCATGTCGCTCGAAATCAGCAACAGCCTGAAACATGGCGGCAAGGACGCGCTGCCGGCCGCGACTCACGAAGGAACGGGCCTGGGACTCGTCAATGTCTGCCAGCGGCTCGAAGCCCGCTGGGGCTCGCGCGCCAGCTGCCGGTACGGACCGATGGCCGGCGGCGGCTACAAGGTCTCGCTGACCATGCCGGTGGAAACGCATGACTGAAGCGGAGCCGCTGCGCGTTCTCATTGCTGACGACGAGCCGCTGGCGGCCGAGCGGCTGCAGCTGCTGCTGGCCCGCGCCGAAGGGGCGCAGCTGGTCGGCACCGCCAGCGATGGTGACAGCGCGATCAACCTGACCGAAGCGCTGCATCCAGATTTACTGCTGCTCGACATCGCCATGCCCGGCCAGGACGGAATTGCCGTCGCGCGGGCGCTGGCGGCACAGACCCCCTCGCCCGCCGTAATCTTCGTCACCGCCTTCGATCAGTTCGCGGTCGCCGCGTTCGAGGTGGAAGCGGTCGATTATCTGATGAAGCCGGTCGATCCGTTTCGGTTGCAGCGCGCGCTCGATCGCACCCGCGCCTACCTCCAGCAGCGAAGCTCCGGCCCGCAACCGGGTCAGGCATCGCAATGGCTCGAGGAATTCTGGGCGTCGGACCTGTCCGGACTGGTCCGCATCGCGTCGCGCGACGTCGACCGCGTGTCGGCCGAGCGCGATTACATGCGGCTGCACGTCGGCCGGCGAAGCTGGCTCATCCATCATTCGATGGCGGCGCTTGAAGAGGGGCTGGATCCGGAGCTGTTCGTGCGGCTTCACCGCTCAGCCATCGTGCGCAAGGATTTCATCGCCGGCTTCTCGCGCAATCCGTCGGGCCGCTGGATCGCCCGTCTCGCAGATGGCACCGAACAGCCGGTCGGCCGGCTCTATTCGGACCGCGTGCGCGCCATCGCCGGCCGCTAACCGTCAAAACAAACAAAAGCCGCCGCGCGTCCTGCGGAGGACACGCGGCGGCTCACGTACGCGCAATCACTTGGCGGTCACGACCAGGGCCGTTGCCTGAAGTACCTCGACGCTAGGATGGCGGGCGTTGTTGATGGCCGCGAGAACCGCGGGCTGGGCTCCTTCGATCGCGCCGTTGCGGCAGAGCTGGATTTCGCGCGCCCAATTGAAGTCGCGCGTATCTTCCTGTCCGCAAACATAGGATGCGGCGAGGCCCACCCGGCGCTGGAGCCGGTCCTGTCCGATCGCTGAGGTCAGGTTTAGGTCTTCGTACGATACGACCATCGACCGGGTGTCCTGCGCATGGCTGACGGTCGGGACCACCAGCGCGGCGGCGACTGCGAGTGCAGCGGCTGCGGGGATTGCTTTGAACATCACATTACTCCCTTTGTCTGCGACGCGGGGCAGCTGAGGATTGGAGAGGGTCACCCCGCGTCGCAGGGTCCTGTTCGGCTTGTCCGGCCGCAAAGTCGCGCAGGCGTCGACCGGATATGCGCGGTTTATCGGCGTTCCGACGAAGGCCGTTCGTGAATGGCCGAATCGACGAACGGTGGTCAGCCGCCGTTCAAAATGATTAACGCGTTTCGCGATCCACGATGCTGGCCAGGGTCACGTCGTGGGTGACGTTGCCGACCGTGCGGAAGATGTCCGGGACCATTTCGACGGCCACCAACAGCCCGAGCGGAGCGATCGGAACGCCGAGCGCCAGCGCGATCGGGGCGATCGAGCTGATGTAGGTGACCTCGCCCGGCAGGCTGACCGCGCCGTAGCTCATCACCGCGCCGACCGCCGTCGCGGCGACCATCTGGGCCAACGTCGGCTCAAGCCCCAGCCAATGCGCGATGTAGAAGGCGACCGCGGTGTTCATCGCCGGGCCCGTGGCGCGGAACAGGGCAACCGCGATCGGCAGCGACACATCGCTGACCTCCTCGCGGATGCCCATGACTCGCGAGGAGTCGAGCATTGCCGGCAACGAGGCGAGCGACGAGCGGGTCGAGATGGCGACCGTCTGCGGCGCAATCAGCCCGCGCGCGAAGGTTGCCATGTTCATCCGCCCCGCGATCGCCGCCAGCGGATAGGCGGCGAGCGTGACGAGGATGCCGATTACCGAAATGATGATCACATAATGACCAAGGCCGGCGAAGGCCGCGCCGCCGGCCGTCGCGCCCACGGTGAAGGCGAGCGCGAAGACGCCGATCGGCGCCACGGCCAGCACCCAGCCGATCACCACCAGCAACGCGTCGCCAACCGCTTCGAACAGCGTGACCACCGCCTCCCGCCCACGCGCGCTGATCTTCGTTAGCGCCAGCGCGAACAGCACGGCGAACACCGTCAGCGGCAGAACGTCGCCATTGCTGGCAGCGGCGATAACGTTCGAAGGCACGACGCCCTTGAAGAATTCGGCCGCCCCCGGCAGCGGGCCCGCGGCGGTCTGCTCGACCTGGCTTAGCGCAACCTGCAGCAGGCCGGCTGTGCCGCGCGACAACGGGAACAGCTCGGTCAGCGCCACCGTCGCGACCGCGCCGAAGATTGCCGACAGCGTGCAAATAATGACGATCCACAGCACCGAGCGGCCGGCGATACGTCCTGCCTGCGCAGCCTCCGCGCTTTTGGCGATGCCGACGATCAGCAACGCGACCACCAGCGGAATGACCGTCATCTTGAGGCCGTTCAGCCACAAGGTGCCGACGAACGACGCGACGCCTAGCGCATTGTCGCGCGTTCCCCCGCCAAGGCCGTTGGCGAACATCCCGGCGACGATGCCGAGGACCAGCGCGGCCAGGGCGTAATAGGCCTTGAACGCGGCGCCCGCTTTCTTCGCGGGCTTGCTTGCAGCCTCGGTCAACGCGGCTTCTTGAACTTCAGGACGGCGCGGTCGGTTTTGCCGCGGATCTTCGGATCGAACACCAGCAGGCTATGGTCGTCGGCGGGGTTGCGCAGCAGGTCGCTAGTTCCGGCGAGGACAAAGCCGGCCCGCTTGAAGTCCGCCTTGATCACCTCGGGGTCGATGCGGTGGAGCTTCTCGACGCTGTCGCGCGGGTCGCTCTTCGCGACGGCGATATGGTCCACGACGCCGACCACGCCGCCCGGCCGCATCGCGGCATAGAGGCGCTTGAGCCAAGCATTGGGGTCCTGCCGCGGAATCTTGCGCTCGGCATTCTCCCAATAGGTGTCGTGATAGTCGAGATTGATAAGCGCGAAGTCGAACTTGCCGACGGGCAACTCAGGTGCCTCGAAAGGGCTGGAGATCAGCGTCACGTTCTTCGCGCTCGCGGCAAATTCCTCGAATGGAACGCGGTTCTTGTCGGACAGGAACTGCGTCGGCTGCCACACCGTGACATGCCCCTTCGGACTGACGACAGGCGCCATGATCTCCGACCAATATTTGTTGGCGCCGAACATATCGAGCACCTGCATCCCCGGCTTCAGCCCGAAATACGGCAGCACCGCCGCCGGCTTGCGCGACTCATCCAGCTTCAGATTGTCGGGCGTGCGATGCGCGGTGTCCGCGACCGCGGCGCTCAGCGTCGACTGCGCGGAGGCAATCGTGGTGAGCGGCGACAAGGCAAGAGCGGCGGTGACGATGAGCAGCGAGCGCATGGTTTCTCCCCTTCGATGGAAACGCCTTATTGCCGGTCGGAGCTATGCGCCAGACGTCACCCGATTATCGCTGACCGGTCACGACCGTTCGACAAGCGTTCGGCCTTGGGCCGTTCCCTGGCCATCGTCGCGACCAGCTTGACCGCTTCCTGCGCGGATGTAGCGGCGCTTTCCTGCCACAGGCCAATGTAGGACAAATGCTCGCCGGCGAAGACGATCGGCCCTTCCGGACGCAGCAGCTCGGCATAGCGAGCGCCGCGCCGCGTGGCCTTGGGCGCGTCGTCGAAATCGGGCCCGATCGCTCCCACTCCTTCCGAATACGGGACCTGGCCCCAGTTCACCACGACCGGAGCGCCCATCAGCGCCGATTTGCCGGGGTGAAGCGCCTCCACGGATGAGCGCGAAATGCGGACCTGTTCGTCGAACGGCAGCGCGGTGAACGCGTCGGGGGTGTTCGGATGGGTCCAGCCCGCGCAATAGGCCGCCACCAGCACCCCGCGCTCGGAATGGAATCCGCTGCTGGGATAGATCACATTTTCGTTGAGCTTGTCGGTCCAGGCGAGGCCGCCATACACGCCGTCGTTTTCCCAGAAGCGGGGCGCCTCGAATGCGATCTTGGCGCTCTTCAAATATTCCATGTTCTGGAGCGCGGTTCGCTTCGCCGGGGAAAAGTCGTTGGCAATTCGGCCAACCTGGTTGCCGGGCAAAGCGCACACGCAGAAATCCGCGCGGGTCACGCCGCTGCGATGTTCGATGCGGACGCGCGAACCTTCCCGCCGGATGGCCGTGATCGGTTCGCCGAGGCGAACATTCGGCCGCACCTGGTCGTAAATCGCATAGGCAATGCGATCCATTCCTCCCACCGGCTGAAGCATGGTCGGTTGCATGTCGAGGATGGACTGGAAGATTTGCGGAAAAGCGGCGCCGCGGTTGGGAAGGATCTCCCGCAATTCGAGCGGCGGTAACAGCGTGCCGGGTTGATCGTAGCCGCCCGGCCATTCGGCATAACCGGCGCTCGGGCCTCCCCGATAAACGCCTTTGGCGTCGAGGTTCGCGTAGAAATTCAGGAACTGCCGGAATTGCGCCAGTTCCTCTTTCGGCATGGCCGCATTGAGGGCTTGCTGGTCGATCGCTTTGGCCAGCAACTCGCCCATGCGCCCCCGCAGATCGTAGAGCATCCGCCGGCCCGTCTGGACCTTCCCGCCGAAATCCCAGCCGCTCGCGTGATGATCGTTGACGAAGGTTTCGAGCGGCACGCCGAAACGCCGCGCGTAGCCCAGGATCGCGTGATGCCACGATGGGATGCGCGCCGGACCGGCGTTGAAATACAGCCCCTTCCCGAATGACGCCCGCTGCAAGGGTCGGTCGATCTGCTCGACCCGGTCCCCGCCGCGGATCGTCCAGGCGCGGCCGCCGACGCGGTTGCGGGCTTCCAGGACCGTAACAGCGAAGCCGGCCTGCTTCAGTTCATAGGCGGAGACTAGGCCGGCGATACCGGCGCCGAGCACGACCACAGACCGTCCCGAGCCCGACCCCCGAGGCAATGCAAAATTAGCCGCGGCGGCTGGCGTCGGACTGCTGAGACCAAGCAATTGCATGGTCGCAAGCGCGGCTCCGGCGCCTCCGACAGACCCAATTCTGGTTATGACTTCGCGTCGGCTCAAGGTCATCGCTGTGCCCCCTTTTCGCGACTCGCCCCCACGTGCCGCTGCTGTCGGCAGACAGACACCAATTTACGCCCGCCCACAAATTATTGAGCGGCATCCTGCATCGACCCGCGCGCTCGCACGTTTCCCAATCAGCACATCACCATTGGAGGTAAACATGGTTGAGCATTCGGAAACCATCACCGCGCTGAACACGCTGATCGCAACGACAATCGACAGCGTGAACGGCTATGAAGAGAGCGCGAAGAATATCGACAACGAGCGTCTGCGTGCAATTTTCCGTCAGCGGGCC
>Ga0207705_10001739_pt1 | contig 17257 bp, 12 predicted proteins | sample KBSC13metaG_FD_184314 | JGI IMG/M metagenome (GOLD analysis project Ga0207705, IMG submission 184314) | Corn rhizosphere microbial communities from Kellogg Biological Station, Michigan, USA - KBS C1-3 metaG (SPAdes) (version 2) | ecosystem: Host-associated > Plants > Roots > Rhizosphere > Soil ...
CACCACCGGCGACCGCTTCAGCAGCCATGCGAGCGCCACCTGCGACGCCGTCGCCTGGTCGGCCTTGGCAACGCGATCGACCACGCCGCCGGGCTGGGCCAGGGCGCCGCTGGCGATGGGGAACCATGGGATAAAACCGATGTTGTTCTTCGTGCAGAAATCGAGCACGTCTTCGCTCTTGCGGTTCGTCAGGTTGTAGAGGTTCTGCACCGTCGCGACGGTGAACACTTTCTGTGCCGCCTGGATCTCGGCGACGCTGACTTCCGAGAGGCCGAGCGCATCGACTTTGCCTTCCTTCTGCAGATCCCGCAGCACGCCAAACTGCTCGTCGGCCGGCACTTTCGGGTCGATGCGGTGCAGCTGGAACAGGTCGATCCGATCGACGTGCAGCCGCCGCAAGCTCATTTCGCATTCCTGCCGCAGGTACTCCGGCCGGCCGACGGGGTGCCACTGGTCGGGCCCGGTTCGGACGAGGCCGGCCTTGGTCGCGATTAGCAGGTTCTTCGGGTAGGGGTGCAGGGCCTGGTAGATCAATTCTTCACTGACGTACGGGCCGTAGGAGTTGGCGGTATCGATGAAGTCGACGCCCAATTCCACAGCCCGCTTCAGCACCAGCAGGCTCTCGTTGAGATCCTTTGGCATGCCCCAGATGCCCTTACCGGTGATGCGCATCGCGCCGTAACCAAGGCGGTGGACGGTCTTTGCGCCGATCTTGAAGGTTCCGCTGCCGGCCACGACCGATGACGACGCTTGAAGGGTTTGGCTCATAGTCCTGCATCGTACGTAGGGATCCGCCAGCAGAGCGCAAAGAAAAACCCTCGATTCCGTTGCCGGAAATCGAGGGCTTAAGTGCGGCCAAGAGGAGTCGAACCTCCACGTCCTTGCGGACACAAGAACCTGAATCTTGCGCGTCTGCCAATTCCGCCATGGCCGCGGGGGATTGGGCCGGACAAGCTACACGGGGCGGCCATAAAAAGCAAACGGCGAAACGTGGCGGGGCGGCTGACGCGGTTTTGCCCGGAAAATCTGGCCGGAAGCGGACTAAGGTTCAATGGAACCACGAAAGGCGAACCATGCTCAAGCTCAACCTCGCACCTGTTGCCGGCCTGGCCATCGCGTTCTCGGCCGGCCTGATGACCGTCGGCTGCTCGCACGAGCCGCCGCCGCCCAGCCCGGGGATGACCGGCGACTTGACCGGCGACCAGATGATCAACCAGGGCGACAGCATGATCCAGATGGGTCAGCGGATGAAGGACCACGCCGCCGCCATGAAGAACGGCGACACCATGGACGGCATGAGCCGCGACCAGATGATGGACAAGGGGCAGAGGATGATGAACGACGGCGCCCAGCTGAAGCAGAAGGGGCTGGACGCGCGAGCGGCGGGGCGGTGAGGAGGGAATAAGTTGTTGGTTGATAGTTGTTAGTTGTTAGGGAAGACGCCGATCTTTATGTCCTAGCAACCAACAACTACCAACTAACAACTCATTCTCTTTATTCCTCCCGGAACCACACCGGCTGCGGTCGGCCGGTAGGCTTCCGCAGGACGGTCTCGCGTCGCACGTCGCCAAGGTGCCAGCACCACATCCCGGCGCTGCCGAGCGAGGCGTCGCCAGGGGTGACTTTGTCGATGACGGCCGAGCCGACGATCACGCCGGTCGGCAAATCCATCGGGAACAGCTTCAGCGCGTTGGCCAGCTCGAGAATCCACGGCGGCGTGACCGGCGAGCCTTCCCTCCCCGGCACCGCCAGGTCGGCCGACCACGGCTTGGCATTGAGCCGCATCTTCGCCCCGCGGCCCTTGCTGGCGTACAGGTAAAACCGCTGGCCGATGATGCGCGTCGGCCGGGAGCGGTACTCGATCGTCTTGATCCCGCTGAGGATCAATTCGGCGAACGGTTGGCGGACGGAAAGGGCCAGCATCATTTTGTATATCGGCCCGACCGGACGCCAGAATCAGCCGGTTCCGGCAGAATCGTTCCAATGCTGTCACGTAGCCGCCCCGAGCCACGCCACGCGGGGCTTTCGCCGGTAGATTGGCGGCCGAAATCGATGTCGACGCCATTCCCACCTCCCGATCTGCTATGGGCGATGCTGGCGATGGTCACGGTCGCCATCGTTGCCGGCGCGGCCGTCCTGCTTCTGTTGCGCTCGCGGTACGGATCGCCCGGCCTAGCCAGTTTATCGGCGGCCGTTGCTGTCGGCTTGCTGATCGCGCACGCGTTCTGGATGAACGGGAACCCGATGCTGGCACGGCTTGTCCGGTCGCCGAACGCGATCGTGTGGGCCAATTTCTCGCCGATCTTCGCCGCCGTCCTGGTCGCGGCCGCATGGCAGGCGATGAGGGTGCGGTGGCAGCGGTGGATGGTGGCGGTCGTGCTGACGGCGATCGCGCTGGTGCAGGCGTACGGGCCGATCTTCGGCCGGGTGCCGGCGACCCGGGCGGCCCGCGTCGTGGATGGCGTCCATCATCAAAGCACGCTCTCCACCTGCTCGGCCGCCGCGGCGGCGACGCTGCTGGGGACCTGCGGCATCCACACCAGCGAAACAGAGATGGCCGACCTCTGCCTGACGCGCGAGTCGGGCACACTCCAACTCGGCCTGTATCGCGGGCTGCGGCTGAAGGCGCCGGATGCGACAGTCGAATTTCTGAACGACGACTTCGACGCGTTGCTTGCGTCGCCCGAACCAAGGATCGTGAGTCTGGGCGAGAAGCACCCGCGCTGGGCACTCTGGCAGCCGCGCGTCGGCCACTCCGTGGTGGTGCTCGGGCGGCAGGCGGACGGGCAACTTTTGATCGCCGATCCGATGACTGGCGGAAAGTATCCGATGCCGCCCGAGCAATTGCGAAGGAATTGGACCGGCGAGGCGCTGCGCATTCGTCGCTAATCGCGTGAGGTGGAAATGCTTTTGCATTAAAATCGCCCTGTGAACCGTCCGCCGCTGGCCACACAATCCATCGAAGCCCTCAAAGGCGTCGGCCCTGAGACGGCGAAGTCGCTGCGGCGGCTGGGCGTGGACGTCGTCGGCGATCTGCTGGAATACTTCCCCAACCGATACGAGCTGCAGCTGAGCGAACGGCCGATCGCCGAGCTGGTCGAGGGCGCAATCAACACCGCCCGCGGCGAGGTGTCGGCCGTCGATTACATCCCGTACCCGAAGAAACGCTTCGAAATCACGTTGGCCGACGACAGCGGGTCGCTCGGCGCGGTGTGGTTCAACGGGGCGTATCTGCGGACGAAGATTCATCCCGGCATGACGCTGGCGCTCACGGGCAAGGTGACGACCTTCCGCCACCTGCCGCAGATGTCGAACCCGAAATGGAAGATCATCGAGGTCGATGACCTGCCGGCCCAGGGGAAGTCGATCTTCAAGCCCGTCTATCCCGCGTCGGCCGACGTGGCGAGCGACAAGATCGCGCGGCTGATCGGCGAGCACATCGAAGATCTTCTGCCGGCCGTAGAAGAGTGGTTCGAGCCGACTTTCATTAAGCAGAGAAACCTCCTGCCGCGTCAGCAGGCGTACCGGTGGATGCACACGCCCTCGAGCGACCGCGAAGCCGCGGCCGCGCGGCGGCGGCTGGTGTATGACGAGCTGATGCTGATGCAGCTGGGCCTCGCCATCGGCCGACGCCTGCGCGACGGCCGGATGAGCGCACCGATCCTGCGGCTGGATAAAACGCTCGACGAGCGCATCCAGGGCCGATTCCCGTTCAAGATGACCGAGACGCAGCTGCGGGCCGTCTACGACATCAGCCGCGATCTGCAGAGCGGCCGGCCGATGAACCGGCTGTTGCAGGGCGACGTCGGCAGCGGCAAAACGATCGTCGCCCTGCACGCGATGCTGACGGCCGTCGCCAATCGCATGCAGGCCGTGCTGCTGGCGCCGACGGAAGTGCTGGCCGACCAGCACGCGCTCACGATCAGCCGGATGCTGGCCGAATCGAAGCTGCGCATCGAGCGCGTCACCGGCCGGACGAAACGCGGCGCGGGAAAGACGCCGCTGCTGGCCGCGCTCGCGAAGGGCGACGTTCACATCGCCGTCGGCACGCAGGCGCTGATCCAGGGCGACATCGAGTTCGCCAACCTCGGGCTTGTGGTGATCGATGAGCAGCACAAGCTCGGCGTGCAGCAGCGCAAAACGCTGCGCGGCAAAGGCTCGTCGCCGCACTACCTGGTGATGACGGCCACGCCGATCCCGCGGACTCTGGCGCTGTCGTACTTCGCCGATTTCGACGTGACCACACTCGACAGCCTGCCGCCGGGCCGCCAGCCGATCAAGACGAAGTGGCTGCGCTCGAACCTGGCGAAAGACGGCTACGGCTTCGTCCGCAAGCAGGTGCAGCAGGGCCGGCAGGCGTACGTCGTGGTGCCGCAAATCGACGACAGCGACACCGACGTGGCAAGCATCGAAAAGACGTTCGAGTCGCTCAAAAACGGTCACCTCGCCGGCCTGCGCCTCGCGATGCTGCACGGCCGAATGCCGGCCGACGAACGCGATCAGGTCATGCTGCAATTCCGCGCCGGTGAGATCGACGTGCTCGTCGCAACGCTGGTCATCGAAGTCGGCATCGACGTGCCGAACGCCACGACGATCGTCATCGAAAGCGCGGAACGCTTCGGCCTGTCGCAGCTTCACCAGCTGCGCGGCCGAGTAGGGCGTGGGTCGTTCGAATCGCATTGCCTGCTCCTTTCGGATGCGACGACGCCGGACGCGACAGCGCGGATGGAAGCGATGATCCAGCACAGCAGCGGGTTCGACATTTCGCAGATGGACCTGGAACTGCGTGGGCCGGGCCAGTTCTTCGGGACGGCGCAGCACGGGTTGCCGGAGATGAAACTGGCCGATATTTCGCAGGAGATGGAACTGCTCGCAGTGGCGAAAGACGACGCGTTGGCATTATTGGCCGACGATCCGGAACTGCAGAAGCCGGGCCATCGGGCGCTGCGGGCGGCGCTGCTGGCGAAGTTTGGTGAAGGCATTGGCCTCTCCGTTGTCGGGTGACCTGTAGCTGCGACGCCTGCGTCGCCCCCGGCGAAGAGGCGACGCAGGCGTCGCAGCTACGTGGCGGAAAGCTTCTGTTCGACCACGCTCCGCATCAGCGCCTGCGGCGCCGGCTTGCCGGTCCAGGCTTCGAACTGCGCCGCCGCCTGCCGGACGAACATTTCGACGCCGGTGATGGTCTTCGCGCCGGCCTCGCGGGCGGCGCGGAGGAGCTTGGTTTCGATCGGGTTGTAGATCGTGTCGAACACCAGGTGCTCGGCCGATAGCTTCGGCGGGTTCTCGCCCAGCGGCGACGCATCGACCTTCGGCGACATGCCAACGCTCGTGGCGTTCAGGATGATCTCGCAGCAGCTGTCGCACAGCTTTTCCATCTTCGCCGCGACGACCTTGCCGGTCTGGCCGTTGAATTCTTCCGCAAGCGCCGCAGCTTTGTCGAAGGTGCGGTTGTAGATGACGACGGTTGCCCCGTAATGAGCCAGTGCGGCGACGGCCGTACGGCCAGTGCCGCCGGCGCCGAGGACGGCGACCCGGCGGCCCTTCAGATCTTCTCGCGTGATGCCGAGGGAGGCGGTGATGCTGTCGAGAATGGCTGCGTAATCGCTGCTGAAGGCTTTCAGCTTCCCGCCTTCGATCACAATCGTGTTGACCGCGCCGATGCGCTGCGCCAGCGGGTCGATCTCGCCGCCTTTTTCCTGCACGTAGCGCAGCGCGTTTTCCTTGTGCGGCAGCGTGACCGACAGGCCGCTCAGGTGCAGCGGGGCGAAGTTCAGGAACGTTTCCATGAACGCCTTGAACGATTCGTACGAGCCTTCGACCAGCAGCGGCACGTACACCGCGTTCAGCCCCGCGTCGGCGAAGGCCGCGTTGTGAATCGCCGGCGACATCGAATGCGCGATCGGCCAGCCGACGACGCCGTAGACCTTCGTGTCGGCGTTCTGGATGTCCCAGCGGTACAGGTTCTTCAGCGCGTCGATCGCGATCTGGCCCGGCGCCGTCGCGCCAGCCGATTCGAGCGGAGCGAAGGTGCAAAAGGCGCCAAATTTCTTCGCCAGGATGCGCGAGAGCGCGCCGGCCTCGCCCATGCACAGGGCGACGGTCGGCTTGTGCTTCTGCAGCAGCAGGTCGAACGCTTCGACGTTGTCGCGCAGCGAGCGGGCCGTCCAAACCACCTTGGCGATGTCGCACTTTTCTTCGGCGAGGTCGACGAAGATGCGCGTGAGGTCGGAAGGGCGGGTCTTGAAGTCGTGCGACGAGTAAATCCACCCGACCCGTCGATCCCGCGGCTGCTGCGGGCCGCTCCAGCCGTTGGCTTTGACGGCTGCCAGCTCGACATCGCAGTAGCTCGCCCCCGCTTCGGCTGCGGCCAGCAGCAAGCCGAGGCGCTGCGCGTCCGGCAGTTGCGATTCGCCGCCTTCGTCCGGCGAACGGCAGGTGACGATCGCGGGAAGGCGAACGGATTTGACCAGCGCCTTCACCGCTTCCGCGTCCGTCATCGTGTCAATGCGCAGCTCAACGAGGTCGGCCCCGCGCTCGGCGGCTAAGGCGGCATCGCGCTGTGCCTGCTCGGCGGATCGAACGAAAATGGGAACGCAAAGGTGCGTCATCGCGAGTTTCTTGACGGCCGCGGATGCACGCAGATGCACGCGGATGAACGCAGACAAGAGTTAAAGAAGGTATTTTTCTTATCCGCGTTCATCCGCGTGCATCCGCGGCTAAATAAACTTCTTCGCCAACGACGCGATCAGCGCCTTCGTCGAATCGCTCGCCTCCACCAGCGGCAGGCGCAACTCGCCGGTATCCATGCCCGCCACTGCCATTGCGTGCTTGATACCGACGGGGTTGCCGTCGAGGAACAGGCTCTTAACCAGTGGGAACATGTCGTGGTGGATCTGGGCCGCGCCGAGCGTATCGCCCTTGGCGAACTTGCTGACCATTTCGGTCACCTTGTCGGGCAGCAGGTTGCTGATCACGCTGATCACGCCGGTGCCGCCGATGCTCATGAGCGGGAGAGTGAGCGAGTCGTCGCCGCTGACGACGGTGATGTCGCACAGGCTCATGATCTCGCTGGCCAGGTCGAGCGAGCCGGTCGCTTCCTTGATGGCCGGGAAGTTGCCGGCCTTGTGCAGGCGGGCGACGGTCTGCGCGCTCATCGTGATCCCGGTCCGGCCCGGGATGTTGTAGAGCACGATCGGCAGATCGACCTTGTCGCTCAGCGTCATGAAGTGCCGGTAAAGGCCTTCCTGTGACGGCTTGTTGTAGTAGGGGTTCACCGACAGGCAGGCGTCGGCGCCGACGTCCTTGGCGTGCTGGTGCAGCTCGATCGCCTCGCTGGTGGCGTTGGCCCCGGTGCCGGCGACGACCTTTACACGCTTATTTGCGACCGCGACGGCGATCTCGATCACCTTTTCATGCTCCTCAAACGACAGCGTGGGCGATTCGCCGGTGGTGCCGACGGGGATGATCGCGCTGATGCCGCCCTTGATCTGGCGCTCGATCTGCTCCTTCAGGCGAGCCTGGTCGAGCTGGCCGTTGCGGAAGGGGGTGACGAGAGCTGTCATAGCGCCGCTGAGCATGGTGTTCCTCTTTTGAGTCGGGCGATTGTACGGGAAACGGGAAAGTTGCCAATCGGCAACGTCAGGGCCGGCCATGGGTTGGGCCGGAAATTGGGTTTGTTTTGACGAAACCGATGCCGCGCAGCGGCGAGAAGCTAAGCCTCTCCCTGTGGGAGAGGTTGGTGAGGGCAGGCCGAAGATGGCGAGTTGAGCCGTTCATGCCGATCGATGAGGCTAGAGGTCCCTCTTCTTACTGTGATTCTCCACGGTCCGAAGTCGTTTCTTTCAGCCTGCCCTCACCTAACCTCTCCCACAGGGAGAGGCTAATGTCTCGCCGCTACGCGGCATCGACTTCGAGGGGAATGCTACCGCCGTCGCGAGTTGTTGTCGGCCTAAAAATCAGCGGGTTTCGGCAAGTACGCCGTCCATCACCGCTTTCGGCACGCCGATATCCGCGACGACCACTTCGCCCGTGTAGTCGAACGCCTTCGGGTTCGCAAAACCTACCTTGTCGCCGACGAACGTGACGGTGCGCTGCGCGCGGACACAAGCCCCTGGCGCAGCGCCGGTGTCGCAATCGAGGCCGCTAGGGATATCCACCGCCAGGATCGGCCGGCCGCTCCGGTTCATCGCGTTGATGATGTCGGCCGTCTCCTTGCGCGGGGCTGAGGTCAAGCCGGTGCCGCGCAGGGCGTCGATGAACAGGGTCGGCGTCGTTTCGCTCACGATGCCGACGTTCAGCCCGCTGCACTGGATGCGGTCGCGGTGAACTTTTTGCGCGTTGGCCATCGTCGCATCCGACCATTTGCCTTCGGAATCTTCGAACAACACTTGGACGAGGTAGCCGCGCTGGTGGAGCAGTCGGGCGGCCACGAATCCGTCGCCGCCGTTGTTTCCGCGGCCGCAGACGACCGTCACGGCGTCGCCGCGGTGCAGCATCTTCGTCGCCTCTTCAAAAACTGCCCGGCCGGCGTTTTCCATCAGCTGGTAGATACTCACACCGGCGGCGGGGCAGCGGCGGTCGATCTCGTTGAGCTGGGCACGGGTGAGTCGAAGCGGCTGCATGGGCCGACTATACTCCGCTCCCCATGCTGATTCTCCTGACAAACGACGACGGCATCTCCGCCCCGGGCATCCTGGCGATGTATCACGCCCTGACGGCCCTGGGCGAAGTGCACGTGATCGCGCCGGAAACCGTGCAAAGCGCCGCCGGCCATGGCATCACGCTGGCTACGCCGATCCTCACCAGCCGCGTGACCATCGCCCCCGGCGTCGAAGGCACGGCCATCGGCGGTCGGCCGGCGGATTGCGTGAAGCTCGCCGTCAGCAACCTGATGCCGCGCCGGCCGGATCTTGTCGTCAGCGGCATCAACAGCGGGGCGAACGTCGGCATCCACGTCATGTACAGCGGCACGGTCGCGGCCGCGATCGAGGGGGCATTCATGGGCTTGCCGAGCGTGGCGGTGTCGCTGTTCCTGCGGGATCACATTCCGACCGATTACGACCGCGCCGCCGCCTGGTTGATGCCGGTGATTAAGGGCCTGCTCGACCGCGGCCTGACCGGCGGGCAGTGCGTGAACCTGAACGTGCCGGCCATCCCCGTCGGCGGGCAGCACAAGGGCGTCAAATTCTGCCGCCAATGCACCCGGCCGTGGGATGACGAGTACGAACGCCGTCTTGATCCCCGAGGCCGGCCGTATTTCTGGAATTCATCGGTGTTCCACCTCGGCCAGAGCGAGGCGGATACCGACGTCATGCAGCTGCGTGAAGGTTACATCACCGCGACGCCCCTACAGTTCGATCTGACGCAACGGCAGACCCTCGCGAAATGGCAGGGCCTGCCGTAGGGCGCGAAACCAGTTTTTCATTCGCGAAGGTCACGAAGAGCGGAAGAGGGGAAGAAGACGAATTCATCGTAATTTCTTCTTCCTTTCTTCCGCTCTTCGCGATCTTCGTGAACCCAAACCCTTGAAGTGAGTAAAGGCCGATGAAGACCATTCTTTTGCTGATTTGTTCCAACATCTTCATGACCTTCGCGTGGTACGGCCACCTGAAGTTCTTCAAGGGCAATGCGACCCCGCTCTGGCAGATCATCCTGTTCAGCTGGAGCATCGCCCTGATCGAATACTGCTTTGCCGTGCCCGCCAACCGCATTGGCGAGCAGGTGTATGGGTTCGAGACGGCCCAGCTGAAGATCGTGCAGGAGATCATCACGCTGATTGTTTTTGCCGCATTCTCGGTGTTGTTCTTGAAAGAATCGCTGAAGTGGAATCACATCGCGGGGTTCGCCTGCATCGTGGCGGCCGCGTTTTTTATCTTTAACCCGCTGGCGGGCCATCCGAAGGTGGCCCAGGCGGATACGGATCACGCGGCAGCCACTCCTCAATTGCCGGCGGCGGAAGGTGCGAAATGAACATGCCTGTGATCTCGATCGTGATGGGCCTGCTGCTGGGTGTCGTCGGCGTGGCCGGGGCCGCTCATGCCGGGGCGGCGGGGAAGGAAATCGTCACGCCGCTGATCCCGCTCTATTTCGGCGTGGGGTTCATCGCGCTGGGGGCCGGTTCGCTGGCGAAGCCGAACCTGCGCAAGCACCTGATGCACTTCCTGGCGATGCTGGCCCTGATCGGCACGCTCGGCGCGGGCATCCGTCTGGCGGCGGCATGGGCGAAAATGTCGGATGTCGCCCGGGGCTCTCACGGGGCGATGACGCTGCTGTGCCTCATCACGCTCGTGCTGTGCGTCCGCTCGTTCATCGCGGCACGGCGGGCGCGGGAGAGCGAAGCGGTCGCCTGAGAAAGAGCAGACCCGGTTTAGCCCGCGGCCCTTGGCCGCGGTTCACAAGGTTCTCCCCGGCGAGCAGGGCTCGCCGGCTAAACCGCGATTTCACAAAACCGCGGTGCTCCAGTTTCAAACAGAACAAAAAAAGAAAGCCGCCCCGGGCAAGGACGGCTTTCGGAACGGTAGGGGCCCGTACGGGTTGCGGGAGAGACAGGCCCCTACGTGGGGAAAGACAAGTTTTTGGTCACTCAAAATCCGACGTCCAGACTATAGGGCCCCTTACGAGGGATGTTAAGGCTATTTCAGCCACCTGAATAGGTGTTTTTAATGGATTTCCTCCGCTCGGAAACCCGTTTCCTAACAAAAAATGCGGCTTAAGTGGGGCGAGAGACACAGTTTAAATGGTCAATCCGCCGACTCTTCTGTGCCCGCGGCTTCCTCGTCAACTCCCGCGTCGACGGCTTCCGGTTCGCCGGGCAGCTTGATCAATTCCCGCATCAGCACCGTCGCGTACGCCCCCGGCGGCAGGGTGAAGGCCACCGTGATGAAGCCGCCGAACTGATCGACGCCACTTTCCAACTGTGTGTCGCGCGGCAGGATGCGCAGTGGCCGCCTGTCGCCGGGGGATCGATCGCGGTCGCCGTTTTTGAAGTCGGCCGGCGTGATGCCGTACTTGTCGAGGGTCGACTGTTCGATCTCACCCGGCGCGCCCCGGGCCATCGACATCCGCCGGCCGATGATCGGGCCGGTGGGGCTGATCTCGAACCGCTCCGCCCGCGGCGCCTCGGCCTCCAGATTCTCGACAAAGAAGCAGGCCCCGCTGTCGTGCTTGTAGGCGAGGTCGCCTATCTGCACCTGGTCGAGCGTCGCCAGCCGCTGCGTCAGCACGCTGTTGAAGATCCGCGATTGCAGGGCCGACACCCAGATCTTCCGGATCGACAGCTCGGCCATGAAGATCGCCTTGGTGGCATCGCCGGTGCGGATGAACTTGGCGAGCATCCGCCGCTCCATCCCGCTGCGGCGCGGCCAGTGACCCATGGCGCGTTCGAAGTCGCCTTTCTCGAAATTTTTCCGCGCCGCGTGAATATCGCCGCCGTCGGAGGCTTTCGGATCGCCCAGGATCAGCCGCAGCGCCTCTTTATCGTCGCCACGGAGGAAGGCCGCCCCGATCAGGTCGTTGTTCCCGCGTCGGCCGAAGCGTTGTTCGCCGAAATAATTCGGGATCCCACGCTTCGAGAGCGTATCCAGCGCCGGCCGAAGCGTGACGACCTTCATCGGGTCAACTTCGCGAATCTTCACCGCGAACCGGTTGCCGGCCAGGTGCCCCAGCCGCAATTTGTTGCCGTGCCGCGAGGCCCAGAGCACTTCGAGATTCGGCTCCTTGATGGCCATCACGGCTTCGAGTGAAAGCGTGTGGCCCTGGATCGAAATCGTCTGCCGCGTGACAGCCTGCGCGTCTTTCATCCCCGCGAACCCGATCTGCCGCGGGCTGATGCCGAGCTTGCGGGCGATGATCGCGACCGCATCGAGCGTCGTCAGCCCGACTTTCTGGATCTCGGCGTAGACGTGCTCGCCCTCGCCGCTGGGGTCGTAGAGGGGGATTTCCTGGACGAAAAAGTCTTCCGGGCGTTGCTTGATCGCGCCGCCGACGCCAGGAAAGTCGGTCAGCAGGTACGGCAGAGAGTCATCAGACATGGCGGGGATAATAGAGGGAAGTTCCCTCTCCCGGTACTCCGGGAGAGGGTTAGGGTGAGGGCCGAGCGTCTAGTCACCTTGGGACGCCCATCCGGTCCCTCTCCTTGGGGAGAGGTTAGGTGAGCGGATGCGGGGTCGAACGACGTTTGAGCGTTATTCGACGCTCCGGAGTTGTATCAACTCCGTATCCCCTCACCCAACCTCTCCCCAAGGAGAGGGGAAAGAATTTGCGCTCCGGCGTCACCCAACGCTCAATCGCGTTAGCACGGAACAATCGTCCGAGCCGCCAGAAACACCAGATACGCCGCCGTCACCGGCCGCTTCGTCAATCGCTCCAACTGCGAGCGGTAGATCTCGATCTGTGGCCGATAGAACGCCGCGCGCTGCGCCACCGTGTCGGCCGTCACACGATCGGTCTTGTAATCGACCAGCGTCAGGCCGGCGTCCTCCACCAGCGCCGCGTCGAGCCGGCCACGCACCATCGTCTGATCGAGCGGATCGTTCGACCCGTCGGCCGGCTCGGCGTAGATGACGTCGAGCTCGCGGAGCAGCGTTTTTGCGGTGCGGAAGCGTTGGCCCAGGTCGGTGGAGAGGAACCAGAGGATCTTGTCGATCTGCACTTGCTCCGCCTCTTCGCGCCGGAGAAAGCGACGCTCCACCATCCGCTGAACCTGCTGCCGCACGTCGAGTTCACCGGCGGCCTTCGCAAAATCGAGCCGCTGCATCACCGTGTGCGTGACCGACCCCGCGTCGGCCGGCGACAGTCGTTGGTCTTGCGTCAGGAAGCGCGGCGCCCGCAGGATGCGTTCGAACGTCACCACCGCCGCCTGCGACGGGTTCTCGCCGCCGGCGGCCTTCTTGTTCGTGCGGACCTGATCCGTCACGGCGACCACGGCCGGCAGTTCCGAATACTTCTCGAACGGATATTGCATCTCCACCCGTTCCATCGCCGCCGCCACGCGAGGCGGTGGGGTGCGGATACCGTCGATCGGCCGGAGCTTCTGCATCGGCCCGGCGTCGAGGCCGCGATTGGCGGGGTCGAGCAGCTTCTTGCCGAGCTCTTCGACGGCCTCGCACGTGTGCTCGTGCCGCTGAATGCTGCCAGGCGACGCCGCCTCGGCCAGCGCCATCGCCGGCCCCAGCCAATCGAGCATCGACCGTCCCGCCAGCACCGCGCCGGCCGGCAGCGGGCCGGAGTGGCCGCGCCATTCTTCGTCCCATTCTTCGATGGCCGCGCGCGTGTCGGTGCCGACGAGGATGAGATGCTCCTTCGCCCGTGTCGCCGCGACGTAGAGCACCCGCAACTCCTCGGCCAACGCTCGCCGGCGGATGTGGTGCTGCGCGATCGTACTGGTGAGCGACGGGAAGTGCGCTTCGCGCTCGGTATCCACGCCGCGAAGCGCCAAACCGACCGATTCATCGACCGTGATCAGCCCGCTGGCGTCGCGCAGATTGTGTTCCTTGCCCAAGTCCGGCAGCACAACAATCGGAAATTCCAGCCCCTTGCTCTTGTGCACGCTCATCACGCGCACCGCATTGCGACTTGCCCCGTCAGCCGGCGGCATGCCGAGGTCGCCGGCGTCCTGCAGGTTGGCGATGTAGTGGAGGAACCGCGACAATGTCGGCCGGCGGAATTTTTCGAAGCCGCGGGCGCGGTCGAGCAACTCCGCCAGGTTCGCCGACCGCTGCGGCCCGTCCGGCAGGCCGGCGACGAAGACGGCGTAAGACGTGTCCGTCAAAATCCGCTCGACCAACTCGGCGACGGATGATTGCTGTGCCACTTCGCGCCACAATTCGATATTGCCGAGACTCTGGCCGACATCAACGGCGACCGAATCGCTGCGATCCCGTACGAACCGCTCGGCCGCCTGGTGGAAGGGCAAGTCTTTGTATGCCAGCCGGATTTCGGCCAGCGTACCTTCCGGGCGTTCCAGCCCGCACAGCGGCGACCGCAGATACCCGGCGACGTCGTAATCGCTGCGGCGGTTGTCGATCAGCCGCAGCGTCGCCAGCAGATCCTGTACCTCGGTCGCCGCAAAAAAACCGGTCGTGCTGTCGGCCCGCACCGGGATGCCGGCCCGCCGCAGCGTCGTCGCGAACCGCTCGGCCTTGATGTGCATGGCCCGAAGCAGGATCGCGATGTCGCCCGGCTCGGCAGGGCGGGTTTGGCCGTCACGCTCCGTCACCAGCATCCCTGGCTGACCGTCGAGGCCGAGGATTTCGCGCAGTCGCGACGAGATCAGCACCGCCTCGCGCTCGTCGCTCTCGTACTCGCGTGCGCCGGCGGCGCCGCCGTCTTTTTCGATGACGTGGAATTCCAGCGGCGAGCCGGTGAACAGCCGATCGCCTTCGCCATAGTACGTTGCCCCCGGCACCAACCGTTGCGACTTGTCGTACCGCAGCTCCGCAGATTCCTTCGTCATCAGCCGTTCGAAAATCGCGTTGAGCGTTTCGAGCAGTCGGCCGCGCGAGCGGAAGTTCTGCTGCAGATCGATCACCTCGCCGCTGCCGGGCATTTTCTTGTAGCGGATGTACCGGTTGATGAATCGTTGCAAATCGGCCTGGCGGAAGCGGTAGATGCTCTGCTTGGCATCGCCCACGCAGAACAGGTTGCCGCGGGACTCGTCGGCCACCATTTGGAGGAGCGTGTCCTGCAGTTCGTTGATGTCCTGGTACTCGTCGACGAGCACGTAGCGGAACTGCTGCCGGTACGCCCGCGCGACGGCCGTCGGCTCGCCATGGTCGTCTCGTAGCAGTTTGAGCGCCAGGTGTTCGAGGTCGTTGAAGTCCAGCGTCCCGTTCTGCCGCTTCTGGGCGTCGAACCGCTTGCGGAACGCGTCCACCAGCTCGGCCAGCGCAGCGCTGGCCCAGGCCGTCTGGCGGAGGTGGAGTTTGAGCTCGTCCTCGGTGAACCGCAGCACGCTGCTGCCGGCGAGGCCTTTGACTTCGTCGCGCAGCGCGTTGATCCGCTTCTGCCACGCCTCCTTATCCGGCGGGGCGGGCTTGAGCACCGGCAGCCGGCCGAAATCAGTGCTGCCGATGATGTCAGCGATCTGGTCGAACGGACGACGCGTCAGCGCGTCTTTCCAGTCGGCGGCGGCATTGGCGATCAGGGCGACGAAATCGGCGTATTTGTCGTAGCCGCTCTGCCGCCGCAGGGCCGCCTCGAGGCGCTGCGCCTCGGCCTCGATCGACGCGCGGCGGCCTTCGAGCAGGCCGAGCATTTCCTTGCCGAGCGCCGATTCGCGGATCGGCTTGTCGATCGCCTCCTCCAGCTTCGCGTGCCGCTCGGCCAGCCATTTGGAAGAATCGGGCAACGCCGACTGCTGCTGATACAGCCGCAGGATGATTTCGCCGATCCGCAACACCGAGCCGTTCGCGTACTGCTCCGTCAGCCGGGCGAACATCGACGATTCCGGGTCTGCCAATCGCTCTTCGACCAGCTCGTCCATCAGATCGCGCCGCTGCAGGGCGGCCTCGTCCTCATCGAGCAGGCGGAAGGCGGGGTCGATGCCGAGTTCGTGGAAATACCGCCGGAGCATGGTGGCGCAGAAACTGTGGATCGTGCCAATCTGCGCGCCGGCCAGGAGCAGCGTCTGGCGTTGCAGGCGCTGCGCGTCCGGATCGTCCTTGTTCTGCGCCTCAACTGCCTTCTCGTTCAGCAGCCGCGTGATGCGCTGTCGCATCTCCGCCGCGGCGGCATTGGTGAAGGTGACGACGAGCAGTTCATCCGCGTTGCACGGATGCTCCGGGTCGCAGATCAGCGCCACGCACCGTGCCGCCAGCACGGCCGTCTTGCCGCTGCCGGCGGCGGCGCTGACGAGCAGGTTGTGCTCGTGCTCGTCAATGGCCTTCTGCTGTGCCGGCGTCCACTTAGTGGCCATGGATCGTTACCTTCGTCATCAGATCGATCGCTTCCTGCCGGGCGTGGGCCTGCAAGACGCGGTAATGGTTCACGCTGCGGTCGAACCGGCAGATCTGCTGCAGGTCGCACCGCTGACAAGGCGTTTCGTTGCCGATCAGGTAAGGCGCGACGCCGATGTTCCCGCCGATCATGTCATCGGCCAGTTCAGTGATGCGTTTCTCGACGTAGTCGATCAGGCCGGTGAATTGTTCGTCGTGGATGCCGTCGTTGCCGCTGGTGTAGAACTCGCCGTCCTTCTTCACCTTGTAATTGAGCACGTCGGTCGAACCGTTGGCGGCGAAATCGCGGTCGAAACGTTCGATGTGCGATTTGCTGACGAGGCCGCGCGGCTTCTGCTTCAGGTGGAATGCTTCCTGCTCAGGCGGGGGGACGTCGGCCGGGTGATCGACCGATTCGATCGACCGCAGCAGCCGCACGTATAACGCAGCGGCGGGGGTGAGCGGCTTGCCGGTCAGGCGCGTGCCGTTCTGACGCAGCACGAGCAGGTACGTCAGCAGCTGCAACATCAGGCCGTGCTTCACGTAGCCGCAGTCGAGCGACTGGCCTGCGAGTTTGTAGTCGACAACCGAGAAGAAGTGGCCGCTGCTATCGATGTCGATGCGGTCGATCTTGCCACGCAGCTTCAGGACGTTCCCCTTGGGCGTCGTCAACTCCAGCGCCGGCAGCGATTCCCTGTCGCTTCGGCCGAACACCAGCTCCGTCGCGTGGGGGCGGAATTCGCCGCGGGCGAGCATGGTCTGTTGCGCGCGGAGCGATTTCAGCACACAGCTTTCGAGCTGTTCGACGGTGAAGCGGCTTTGCGCAGTGGTAAGGAACACCTGCTCGCTCATCTCCGCCGCGATGCGCTGCGCCGCCTCGCGCACCTGCTCGGCTGAGAGGATCTTGGCGTCGGTGAAATCGAGCCGGCGGCGGATGGCGCTGCGCACGACTTGGTCCAACACCGCGTGGTACAGGTTGCCCAGGTCCATGGCGGACAGCTTCAGGTCCATCGGGGCCCGCAGCCGCAGCCCGTAGCGGGCGAAGTGCTGGAAGGGGCAGCTGGCGAACGATTCGAACCGCGACACGCTGGCCGACAGCGGCGGGGCGTAGAGGCGGGCGGCGACGTCGGGCGAGAGCGTCGCCACGTTGTGATACGACAGCGACGGCCAGGCACGTAGGATCGTCTCGTAGACCGGCTTCGGCTTCGTCGTCAGCCAGTTGTACAGGCCGACGGTTTCCTCGTCCGGCGCTGCGTTGCCGCGCCGCGCGTTGTGCAGCGCGAGCGTGACAGCCTGCTGCGGCGTGGCGACGCGCTCGATCGGGT
>Ga0207705_10001741_pt1 | contig 17244 bp, 16 predicted proteins | sample KBSC13metaG_FD_184314 | JGI IMG/M metagenome (GOLD analysis project Ga0207705, IMG submission 184314) | Corn rhizosphere microbial communities from Kellogg Biological Station, Michigan, USA - KBS C1-3 metaG (SPAdes) (version 2) | ecosystem: Host-associated > Plants > Roots > Rhizosphere > Soil ...
GGCCAACAAGGCGTACTGGAAGCCGGGCAAGCCCTACCTGGACGAGATCGAATACTTCTCGATCGCCGACGAGGCGGCGCGCGTGAATGCGCTGCTGTCCGGCGACGTGCACCTCATCAATGCGCTCAATCCGCGTTCGGCGCCGATGCTGCAGGCTGCGCGCGGGTTCACGTTGTTCGAATCGAAGACGGGGCATTACACCGACATCATCATGCGCGACAACCTGGGCCCGCTGAAGAACCCGGACTTCGTGCTGGCCATGAAATACCTGCAGGACCGCGAGCAGATCCGCAAGGTGTCGATGCGCGGCTACGCCACGATCGGCAACGACCAGCCGATCCAGCCGAACAACCGTTACTACCTGGCCGGCCTGCCGCAGCGCACCTACGACCTGGACAAGGCCAAGTACCACCTGCAGAAATCGGGCATGGCCGGCAGCACCGTGCCGCTCATCGCATCGACGGCCGCCAACGGTTCCGTCGACACGGCGCAGATCATGCAGCTGTCGGCGCAGAAGGTCGGTCTGAACCTGGACATCAAGCGCATGCCGGCGGACGGCTACTGGTCGAACCATTGGGCCAAGCACCCCCTGTCGTTCGGCAACATCAACCCGCGGCCCACCGCGGACCTGATCTTCACGCTGTTCTACAAGTCGAATTCGCCGCAGAACGTGTCGGGCTGGAAGAACGAAAAATTCGACCAGTTGCTGGACCTGGCGCGCGGCGAGACGAACGAGGCGAAGCGCAAGCAGATGTATGGCGACATGCAGGTGCTGGTGAACGAGAACTGCGGCGTCGGCATCCCGATCTTCAACCACTCGCTGGATGGCTTCACCAACAAACTGAAGGGCTATGGCGCGCATCCGCTGGCCGGCCTGATGGGCTACATGTTCGCCGAACACGTGTGGCTCGACAGCTGAAAAGGTCGATCATGAACGGTCAAACTCTACGACTCATCGTGAACCGGCTCGGCGTCGCTCTCCTGACCTTGCTGGCCGTGTCCGTGGTGGTCTTCGCGATCACCAGCCTGCTGCCGGGCGATGCGGCGCAGGCCCTGCTCGGCCAGGAATCCACGCCCGAACTGCTGGCCGCGCTGCGCCAGAAATTCGGTCTCGACCAGCCGGCCTATCTGCGCTACGTGCATTGGCTGGGCGGGCTGCTGGCCGGGAATCCTGGCAATGCGCTGGCCAACGGCCTGCCGGTGGCGCAGCTGATCGGTTCGCGCCTGCCGAATTCGCTGGTGCTGGCGGCGGCCGCGGCGGCGGTCTCCGTACCGGTGGCGCTGACGATCGGCATCACGTCGGCGATGGCGCGCGGTTCGCTGTACGACCGCGTCGTCAACGTGGCGACGGTGTGGGTCGTGTCGGTGCCTGAATTCCTGATCGCCACCGTGGCGGTGCTGGTGTTCGCCGTCAAGCTGCGCTGGCTGTCCGCGCTGTCCCGCATCGACGACATCGCGACGTTCGGCGACTTCGTGCGGGCCTATGCGATGCCGGTGATGACCCTGTGCTGCGTAATCGTGGCGCAGATGGCGCGCATGACCCGCGCCGCCGTGATCGACCAGCTGACGTCGTCGTACGTCGAGATGGCGCGCCTGAAGGGCGTGCGCCCGGTACGCATGGTGCTCACGCATGCGCTGCCGAACGCGGTGGGGCCGATCGCCAACGCCGTGGCGCTGTCGCTGGCCTACCTGATCGGCGGCGTCATCATCGTCGAATCGATCTTCAACTATCCGGGCATCGCCAGCCTGATGGTGGACTCCGTCACGATGCGCGACATGCCCGTGGTGCAGGCCTGCGCCATGCTGTTCTGCGCCGCCTACCTGGTGCTGCTGACCACCGCTGACGTGATCGCCATCCTTTCCAATCCGAGGTTACGCAAATGAATCCCTCTCTTTCCGAAGTCCGGCGCAAGCCGCGCCGCCGCGTGCCGCTCGCGGGCCTGGTCGGCGCCTTCATCGTCGTGTTCTGGCTGGTCATGGCGGTGGCCGGTCCGTGGCTTGCAGCGCATGACGCCGGCGGCGTCGCGAGCGATGCCGTGTTCGCGCCCATGAGCGCGCAATACCCGCTCGGTACCGACTACCTCGGGCGCGATATGCTGAGCCGCATCTTGAATGGCGCACCGTACACCATCGGCGTCGCGTTGGCGGCCGTGCTGGTAGCCAGCGTCGGCGGCACCACCCTGGCGATGTTTGCGGCCGCCGCGGGCGGCTGGTTCGACGCCATCGTCAGCCGCGTCGTCGACACGATGCTCAGCATTCCGCACAAGCTGCTGGCCCTGATCATCGTCGCGGCGTTCGGTTCGTCGGTGCCGTTCCTGATCCTGACGGCCGGTATCGGCTACATGCCGGGCGCCTTCCGCATCGCCCGCGCCCTTGCCGTCAACGTGCAGGCGATGGACTACGTGCAGGCGGCGCGGGCGCGCGGCGAGGGCCTGCTGTACATCACGTGCCGCGAGATGCTGCCGAACATGCTGCGGCCCGTGCTGGCCGACTTCGGCCTGCGCTTCCTGTTCATCGTGCTGCTGCTGTCCGGCCTGAGCTTCCTCGGCCTCGGCGTACAGCCGCCGGCGGCGGACTGGGGTTCGCTGGTGCGCGAAAACATCATCGGCCTGTCCGAAGGCGCACCCGCCGTGATCGTCCCGGCCATCGCCATCGCCACCCTGACCATCGGCGTAAACATGGCCATCGATGGCTTTGCCGGCCGCAAGCGCCGTGGAAACGGAGTCTGACATGAGCGACATCGTCAACGTCAAGGGCCTGCGGGTCACGGCCCGCAACGACATGGGCGAGGAAGTGCCCATCGTCCACGGCGCGGATTTTTCGATCAAACGGGGCGAGGTGCTGGCACTGATCGGCGAGTCCGGGTCCGGCAAGAGCACCATCGCGCTGGCCCTGATGGGCTATGCCAGGTCCGGCTGCCGCCTCGCCGGCGGTTCGGTGACCGTCGCCGGCAATTCGATGCTGGCGTTGGGCGAGCGTCAGCTGGCGGGCCTGCGCGGGCGCACCGTGGCGTATATTGCGCAGAGCGCGGCCGCCTCGTTCAACCCGTCCCGGTGCCTGATGGACCAGGTGATCGAGAGCGCACTGATCCATAAACTCATGCCGCGCGCCGTCGCCGAAGCGAAGGCCGTCGAACTGTTCCGCGCGCTGGCGCTGCCGGACCCGGAACGCATCGGCAGACGCTATCCGCACCAAGTGTCCGGCGGCCAGTTGCAGCGCCTGATGGCGGCCATGGCCCTGATCACGGATCCCGATCTCGTGATCCTCGACGAGCCCACGACCGCGCTGGACGTGACGACGCAGATCGAAGTGCTGCGCGCGTTCAAGAAAGTGGTGCAGGAGCGGGGCAGCACGGCCGTCTATGTGTCGCACGACCTGGCCGTCGTGGCGCAGATGGCCGACCGCATCGTCGTGCTGCGCGACGGCGCTATCCAGGAAACGGGAATGACCGCGCAGATCCTGTCCGCGCCCGCCCACCCGTACACGAAAAGCCTGCTGGCGGCGATCGCGCCGAAGCAGCGCCAGTCCGCGGGCGTCGACGCCAGGAAGGCGGCAGCACAGCCGCTGCTGGAAGTGCGCGGCCTGTACGCGTCGTACGGCGCCGCGAAAGGCAGCGCGCCCGTCAAGTGCGTGCTGGACGATATCAATCTCGTGATCCCGCGCGGCGCCACCATCGGCGTCATCGGCGAATCCGGTTCGGGCAAGACGACGCTGGCACGCACGATCGCGGGCATGGTGGCGCCGTCCGCAGGCGAGATCCTGCTCGACGGGAAACGGCTGGCGCCCACATTGGAGGGGCGCACGCGCGAACAGTTCCGCCGCATCCAGTTCGTGTTCCAGAACGCCGACACGGCGCTGAACCCGCTGCATACGATCGAACGCATCCTCGGCCGCCCGCTGGAGTTCTATCACGGCATGAAGGGCGCGGCGCGGCGCAAGCGCGTCCTGGATCTGCTGGACCTGGTGCGCCTGCCGGCCGCCGTGGCGGACCGCCTGCCCGGCGAACTGTCGGGCGGCCAGAAGCAGCGCATCAACCTGGCGCGCGCGCTGGCCGCGCAGCCGGACCTGATCCTGTGCGACGAGGTCACGTCCGCGCTCGACACCGTCGTGGGCGCCGCGATCCTCGACCTGATGGCGGAGCTGCGCAAGGAGCTGAACGTGTCGTACGTGTTCATCAGCCACGACATCAGCACGGTGCGCGCCATCTGCGACGAGATCGTCGTGCTGTATTCGGGCCGCAAGGTGGAGGCGCGCAAGCGCGAGGCGCTGGCGCTGCCGCCGTTCCACCCGTATTCGAACCTGTTGATCTCGTCGGTGCCGGCGCTGCGCCGGGGCTGGCTGGAAGAGGTCGAAGGGCGCAATCCCGCCGCGCTGCCGCCGTTGCGGCAGGCGGAACAGGCCCGAGGCATCTGCGCCTTCCTCGACCGCTGTCCGCTGCGCGTCGACGGGATGTGCAACACCATGCCGCCGCCGCGCCAGCAGCTCGCGGATGGCGGCAGCATCCTCTGCCATCACAACGAATCGGACCTGCGCGCGGCGCAGATGCCGCTGCGCGTGGTCGAAGGAGACGTCGCATGAACCACCGCTTTGTCCGCCTTGCGGAAACCAACCGCGCCCGCGTGCGCATCGTCATCGACGGGCAACCCGTCGAGGCGCTGGCCGGCGACACGCTGATGGTCGCCATGCTGAACAACGTACGCAGCCTGCGCGAATCCGAATTCGGCGACGGCCGGCGCGCGGGCTTCTGCCTGATGGGCGCATGCCAGGATTGCTGGGTATGGACGGCGCACGGCACGCGCCTGCGTGCCTGCACCACCGTCGTGGCAGAAGGCATGAACATCGTGACCACACAACCGGAGGCGACATGGGCCAACCTCGCGTAATCATCATCGGCGCCGGCCCCGCGGGGGTGCGCTGCGCCGAGACCCTGGTGGCGGCGGGGCTGCGGCCCATCGTCGTCGACGAAAACCGGCGCGACGGCGGCCAGATCTATCGCCGCCAGCCGGACAACTTCACCCGTCCGTACGACAAGCTGTACGGCACCGAGGCGGAGCGCGCGCAGGCGCTGCACGCCAGTTTCGACGCGCTGCGCGGCAAGGTCGACTACATGCCGGAAACGCTGGCCTGGAACATCTTCGGCGGCAAGCTGCACGTGGTGCGCGACCAGCGTTCCAGATCCTTGCCGTACGACGCGCTGGTGATCTGTTCCGGCGCCACGGACCGTCTCATGCCCGTCAAGGGCTGGCACTACGCCGGCACCTACAGCCTGGGCGCGGCGCAGATCGCGCTGAAGGCGCAGGCGTGCTCGATCGGCCGCCGGGTCGTGTTCATGGGAACCGGGCCGTTGCTGTACCTCGTCGCTTCGCAATACGTGAAGGCCGGGGCGGACGTGGCGGCCGTGCTCGACACGTCGCCCCTGATGCGCCGCCTGGCCGCGCTGCCGAAGCTGCTGGCGCGCCCCGCCGTGCTGCGCAATGGCTTGGCACTGGTGTCGTACCTGAAGCGCGCGGGGGTGCAGGTCCTGACCGGCATCACGCCGGTCGAAATCACGGGCTCGGCGGAGGATGGCGTGCGGGGCGTGGTCATCCGCGACAACCGCGGACACGAGCGCAGTTTCGAATGCGATGCGGTGGGCATGGGTTACCACCTGCGTCCCGAGACCCAGCTGGCCGACCTGGCGCGTTGCACGTTCCGCTTCGACCATGAAACGCGCCAGTGGCTGCCCGAGGTGGGCGAGGACGGACGCACGTCGGTGCCCGGGGTCTATCTCGCCGGCGACGGCATGAAGGTGCTGGGGGCCGACGCCGCCGAGATCGGCGGACGCCTGGCGGCGCTGGCCGTGCTGAAGGATTTCAAATTCATGGTGTCGGACGACGAATTGCAGGGACTGCGGGCGGAACAGGCGAAGATGGACCGCTTCCGCCGGGGCCTGGCACAGGCCTTCCCGTGGCCTGCCCAGCAGGCGGCGGCATTGCCGGACGATGCCGTCGTGTGCCGCTGCGAAGTCGTCACGGCGGGCGATCTGCGCCGCACGGTGCGTGAAATGGGGGCGCAGGAAGCGAATCGCGCCAAGGCGCTGTGCCGCGTCGGCATGGGACGCTGCCAGGGGCGGTACTGCGGACACGCGGGCGCGGAAATCATCGCGCATGCGGCCGGCGTGCCGCTGGAACAGGTTGGGCGCCTGCGTGGCCAGGCGCCGGTCAAGCCGCTGTCGATGGCGGTGCGGGAGGAAGTGGAATGAGCGCGTTGAAAGCGGATGTCATCATCGTCGGCGGCGGCATCATGGGTGCCTCCAGCGCCTTCTTCCTGCGTCAGCGCGGGCTGTCCGTCATCCTGCTCGAACGGGGATTGATCGGCCAGCAGGCCAGCGGCGTCAACTTCGGCAACACGCGCCGGATGGGCCGCCCCATCGAGCAGCTGCCGTTGTCGAACCGGTCGCGCGAGATCTGGCTGAAGTTCAAGGAATTGTTCGGGACGGATGTCGAGCTCTTGCTGAATGGCCATCTGCGTGCCGGCTTCACGCCGGCGCACGAAGAACGCATGGTGAAGTATGCGGAGGAAGCAAAATCCTTCGGCATCGGCATGCAGATGCTGGGGACGAAAACGCTGCACGAGCGTTTCCCGTACCTTGCGCCGGAAATCACCACAGGCTGCTATGCACCCCACGACGGCCATGCGAACCCCCGCCTGGCGGCGCCGGCCATCGGCCGCGCGGCGGTGCGCGCCGGCGCGCAAGTGTTTGAGAACACTGAGATGACGAGTCTCGAGAAGGATGGCGGCGACTTCGTCGCGACTACCGCCGACGGCCGGATCTTCCGCGCGCCCGTGGCCCTCGTCACCGCCGGCGCATGGGGCAACCGCATCAGCACCCACTTCGGCGAGCCGGTGCCGATGATCGCCAAGTCGCCGCAGATGTGCGTCACCGAGCCGGTGCCTTACGCCATCGGGCCGACCATCGGTGCCATCGCGGAGACGTTCGAGCAGGTCGTCTACTTCCGCCAGGTTGCGCGCGGCAACATCGTCATCGGCGGTGGCGGCCATGAACCTGCGGACATCGACAAGCGGCGCGCCTACGTGAACCCGGCCAGGACGCTGTACAAGCTGAAGAGCGCGCCGCGCGTGATGCCGGCGTTCGATCACCTGCACATCATCCGCGTCTGGGGCGGGATCGAGGGTTACATGGACGACAGCCGGCCCGCGATGGGACCGAGCGCGCGCGTGCCCGGCCTGTTCTACGCGTTCGGCTTTTCCGGCGAAGGCTTCCAGCTGGGGCCGGGCGTGGGCGAGGTGATGGCGGAACTGATCGCCACCGGCGCCACGAGCACACCGATCGAGTGTTACCACATCGGACGTTTCGCCACGCCGGTCGCGAACGCGGCGTGAACCTCATTGTCATCAACATTCAACGCAAACCACCACCATGTCGAATTTTCAGCAAGCAGCCGTTGCCGTCCCGGTCAACACGCCATCCTTCGTCGACCTGCGCAAGTTCGCGCACGACCAGAACCTGGGCATCGCCGTGACCGCGCCGGCCGGAGCAGACCGTTTCCTGGCCAGCCGCCGTATCCTGGACTGGGCCCCGAGCCCGGTCACGGCGGGCGTCATCAACCTCGACGCCGGCGGCGGCATGGTGCAGTCGCTCCCGGCGGACGAGTTCATCATCGTCAACGAGGGCAGCCTGACCCTGACGCAGCAGGGCACCGCGCTGACGCTGGGGCCGAACCAGAGTGCGATCCTCAAGCATGGCGCCGCATTCGCCTGGTCGGCGCAAGGACCGGTGTCGCTGATCTTCGTCCGCTACAACAAGAGCCGGGCGGGCGACGGCGCCATCGTGCCGATCAGGGAGAACCCGGAAATGGGGCCGTCGGCCGGCGGCCCGTCGCCCGACCTCCTGCTGACGCCCACGCCGGTGTGCCGCAATTACACCGACTACAAATCGGAGGACGGCGAATTCACGTGCGGCACCTGGGACTCGACGCCGTATGCCCGCCGCGCCCTGTACTTCCGCCACATGGAACTGATGTACCTGCTGGAAGGCAGCGTGACCTTCGTCGACGAAACGGGCCGCAGCGCCACGTTCTCGAAGGGCGACATCTTCCTGATCGAGCAGAAGGCGTCGTGCACCTGGGACAGCCGCGAGCACGTGGCTAAGCTGTACGTGATCTACCGTCCGGCCTGACAGGGAGAAGATCGTGACAGCACTGTTGGGATGCATCGCGGACGATTTCACCGGCGGCACGGACCTCGCGGGCATGCTGGTGAAGGCGGGCATGCGGACCGTGCAATTGATCGGCGTGCCGGACGGACCGCCGCCGGCCGACGTCGACGCCGTCGTGATCGCGTTGAAATCGAGGACCAGTCCGGTCGACGACGCCGTGGCCGAGTCGCTGGCCGCATTGCGCTGGTTGCGGGAAGCAGGGTGCCGGCAGTTCTATTTCAAGTATTGCTCGACCTTCGATTCCACGCCGCGCGGCAACATCGGCCCGGTCGCCGAAGCGTTGATGCGGGCACTGGACACGGATTTCACCATCGCATGTCCGGCCTTGCCCGCCAACGGCCGCACCATCTACCAGGGCCATCTGTTCGTCGGCAATGTACCGCTGTCCGAGTCCGGCATGCGCAACCATCCGCTGACGCCGATGACCGATGCGAACCTCGTGCGCGTGCTGCAGCAGCAGGCGGTGCGCAAGGTCGGCCTCGTGGATCATGCGACGGTGAGCCGCGGCGAGGGGGCGATCCGTGCACGCTTCGCCGCGTTGCGCGGGCAGGGGCACGGGTTTGCCGTCGTCGATGCGCTGTCGAATGCTGACCTCGACGCGATCGGTGCGGCTTGCGCCGATCTGCCGCTGGTCACCGGCGGCTCCGGCATTGCGCTGGGCCTGCCGCAGAACTTCCGTCGCCGTGGTTTGCTGGCATCGAACGCCGTGGCGGATGCGTTGCCGCAGACCGGCGGCCTGCGCGCCGTGGTGTCGGGCAGCTGTTCGGTGGCGACGCAAAAGCAGGTGGATGTGATGCGTGCGGCCTTCCCATCCTTCAACGTCGATCCGCTGCGCCTCGCGCGCGGTGAGGACGTGGTGTCGGCCGCGCTCGACTGGGCAGGCAGCCGCATCGGGCGGGAACCCGTCCTGATCTATGCCACGGCCACGCCCGAGGCGGTCAGGCAGGTGCAGGCGGAGCTCGGCGTCGGGCAAGCCGGCGATCTCGTGGAACATGCACTGGCAACGATTGCGCTCGACCTTGTGCGGGCCGGCGTGGGCCAGATGATCGTGGCGGGCGGCGAGACGTCGGGCGCGGTCGTGAAGGCGCTCGGCGTGAAGGGATTGCGCATCGGCCCCGAAATCGATCCCGGCGTGCCCTGGACGAGCACCCTGCACGACGACGGCACGCCGCCGCTGGCGCTCGCGCTCAAGTCCGGCAATTTCGGCAGCGAGGATTTCTTCCTCAAGGCCTGGGACAAACTGCGATGAGTACGGCGATCTCCACCGGCCGCGCGGAGGCCGCGCAGCGCGAGCAGATCGTCGCATTCGGCCGCTCGCTGTTCGACCGCGGCCTGACCGCCGGCAGCAGCGGCAACATCAGCGTGCGGCTGGACGATGGCTGGCTGCTGACGCCGACCAATGCCTGCCTCGGCCGCCTCGATCCGGCACGACTCTCGAAACTCGACTGGAACGGCCGCCATATCAGCGGCGATGCGCCTTCGAAGGAAGCCTTCCTGCATCGCGCGATGTACGAAGAGCGTGCGGGCGCGGGCGCCATCGTGCACCTGCATGCGACGCATTCCGCGGCCGTCTCGTGCATGTGCGGCCTGGACCATGACGACTGCATTCCGCCCCTGACGCCGTATTTCGTGATGAAGATCGGCCGCCTGCCGCTGGTGCCCTATCACCGTCCCGGCGATCCCGCGCTCGGTGCGGCGATCCGCGGACTCGCGCGCAGGCATTGCGCCGTGCTGCTCGCCAACCACGGGCCCGTCGTCTCCGGCGCGTCGCTCGACGCCGCCGTCTACGCGACGGAGGAACTGGAAGAGACGGCCAAATTGTTCCTGCTGCTGCGCAATACGCCGACCAGCCCGTTGACCGCGGCGCAAATCGACGAACTCAGGTCGGCCTTCAAGCTCGACCTGTTCCAGGAGAAACCCGAATGACCCAACGCATCGCATTCGTCCATACGGTCGGTTTCCTCGTCGAGGATTTCAGGGCACGCGCGCGCGCCGAGATTCCCGCCGCCGACTGCTTCCACATCCTCAACGAAAGCCTGCTGCAAGACCTGTTGCGCGGCGCGCCGCTGCCGCTCGTCTACCGGCGCGTGGTGGACCAGATCGTGCTGGCGGCGGAAGCGCGGCCCGACCTGATCGTCGTCACCTGTTCGTCGACGTCGCCGGCAGTCGACATCGCGCGGCGCGTCGTGCCGGTGCCGATCCTGAAGATCGACGACCCGATGATGGCGGAAGCCGTCCGCAGCGGCACGCGCATCGGTCTGCTGTGCACGGCGTCCAGCACGGTGGAACCGAGCAGCGCACTGCTGCGCGCGCATGCCGCGGAGCAGGGGCGCGATGTCGCCGTCAGGACCGTGCTGTGCGCCGAGGCCTACCAGGCGTTGCTGGCCGGCGATCGCGCGCGGCATGACGCGATCCTGCGCGAGGCCGCCGCCGGCATCGCCGGCGAGGTGGATGTACTGGTGCTGGCCCAGGCATCGCTGGCGCATTTGCGCGACCCGTTCGCCGCCGAGCTGGCATGCCCGGTTTTGGCCAGCCCGCCGACGCTGATGCGGGAAGTCGTCAGGCGCTGCGCACTATGACCTTCCTGTACAAATCCGATCCGGTGCGCGGCGCCGTCTGGGCCGAGCGGTTTGCCCGCAAGATGCCGTCGCTGCCTTTCCGCATCTGGCCCGATATCGGCGACCCGCGCGCCGTGCGCTACCTGGCCGCGTGGGAGCCGCCGGCGGACCTGGCGGACCGGTTTCCGAACCTGGAAGTCCTGTTCTCGACGGGGGCGGGTACCGACCAGTTCGACCTGTCCGCCATCCCGGCGACCCTGCCGGTGGTGCGCATGGTCGAGCCGGGCATCATCGGCGGGATGGTCGAATACGTCACGCTGGCCGTGCTGTCCATCCACCGCGACTGGCGTACCTACCTCGACCAGCAGCGGGCCGGACACTGGCAGGCGCATCGCGTGCATCCGGCGTCGGCGCGGCGCGTCGGCGTGCTGGGCCTGGGCGTGCTGGGACGGGCCGTGCTGGCCAGCCTGCGTGGCCTCGGTTTCGATTGCGCCGGCTGGAGCCGGTCGCAGCAAGAGATCGACGGCGTCGCCTGCCATGCCGGACCGGAGGGACTGGCGGCATTCCTGGCGCGCACCGACATCCTCGTCTGCCTGCTGCCGCTGACCGACGACACCCGCGGCGTCCTCTGTCGCCGCCTGTTCGACCAGCTGCCGCAGGGCGCCACCGTGATCAACGTGGGGCGCGGCGGGCACCTCGTGCAGCGCGACCTGTTGCAGGCGCTCGACAACGGGCAGGTCGGCCAGGCCATCCTGGACGTGTGCGAGCCGGAACCGCTGCCGCCCGGCGATCCGTTGTGGACACATCCGCGGGTGGTGCTGACGCCGCATATCGCCAGCATGACGCAGCCGGAGACCGCGGCCGACGCGGTCATCGACAACATCCGCCGGCACCGGGAAGGGTTGCCGATGACCGGCCTCGTCGACCGGGCGCGCGGTTACTGACATCGAAAGGGACATGATGAAAACGTTGTTGCTCAAGAAAGAGGAAGTCGCGCACCTGATCTGCATGCGCGAAGTCATCGCCGCGGTGGAGGAGGCCTATCGAGCCTTCAACAGCGGCCAGGTGGACCAGCCGGACTATATCGGGATCGACCTTCCCGAGCCGCGCGGCGACATCGACTTCAAGCTCGGCTACTACTCGGGCAATGAAGTGATTTCGATGAAAGCGTCGTCCGGCGGGTTCCCGAACAACCCCACGGAGCACGGCGTCCCCAGCGGCATGGGCACGATCCTGTTGTTCGATGCGAGGACCTGCGCACTGGCCTGCGTGATGGACGGGAGCCTGATCACCGGCCTGCGCACGGGCGCGGCGGGCGCCGTGTCCGTGAAAGCGCTGGCGCGCAAGGACGCGAAAGTGGTCACGTCGATCGGTACCGGCAACCAGGCCAGGATGCAGATCCGCGCCATCAACGAGGTCATGCGGATCGAAGCGATCCATGCCTGGGACCACCACCCGGACACGCTGCGCAAGTTCAAGGCGGATATCGAAAGCGAATTCGATATTCCCGTGACGATGGCGGCATCGAAACAGGCGGCGGTAGAACGGGCGGACATCCTCGTGACGACGACCCGGGGCAAAGGCTCGCTGGTGGAAGCCGGCTGGGTCAAGCCGGGCACGCACATCGTCGCCATCGGCACGGATGCACACGGCAAGCAGGAACTCGATCCGGAGATCTTCCGGAACGCGAAGATCGTCAACGATTCCATATTGCAGTGCACGTCGAAAGGCGAGACCTGGCATCCGTTGCAGCGCCGGATCATCGCCCGCGACGACATTCATGGCGAAATCGGCGAGATCCTGCTGGGTAACAAGCCGGGCCGGGAAAACGACCAGGAAATCACGATCTTCGATTCCACGGGCATGGCCATCCAGGACAATACGACCGCCACGAGGATCTACCGGAACGCGCTGGAAGGCGGCGTCGGCACTTATTTCTCTTTTTTCGAATGAACGAATACACCATGCGCGACTACCCGACCATCGAAGACATCCACGCGGCCCGTGAACGATTGAAAGGGCACATCCGGCACACGCCTTTGCTGCGCGCGGAAAAGATCGAACAAGCGGCCGGCTGCCAGGTCTGGCTGAAGCCGGAAACCCTGCAGATCACCGGCGCCTTCAAGATCCGGGGCGCCCTGAACAAGACGCTGTCGCTGCCGCGCGCGGCGATCGCCAACGGCATCATTGCTACGTCGTCGGGCAATCACGCCCAGGGCATCGCCTACGCCGCCCGCATGCTGGGTGTGAAAGCGACCATCGTGGTGCCCGTGGGGACACCCGAGCTGAAGATCGAGAACACCAGGGCGCTCGGCGCGGAAGTCATCGAGTTCGATGGCAATACCCCGGCCCGGTGGAAGCACGTGTGCGAGATCGCCGCGGAAAACGGGTATGTCGCCGTCCACGGCTTCGAGGACCCGCTGGTGATGGCAGGCCAGGGGACGATCGGTTGTGAGATCCTCGACGACCTGGCGGATGTGGACACGGTCATCGTGCCGCTGGGCGGCGGCGGCCTCATTTCGGGCATCGCCACCGCCATCAAGGAAACGAAGCCGTCGGTGCGCGTCATCGCCGCCGAGCCCGCGCTGACGCCGAAGTATTACCAGAGCCGGCTGAACCGGGAGCGGACGGTGCTGCCGCTGCTGAACACGATCGCGGACGGCCTGAGGATCAGCGTGCCGGGCCAGAACCCGTTTCCCATCATCGAAAAATACGTCGACGAGATCGTCCTCGTCGAGGATGCCGACATCGTCGCGGGCATGCGCGCGCTGGCGCGGGACGCGAAGCTGATCGCCGAACCCGCCGCCGCCATCGGTATCGGCGCGTTGCTGGCCCGGTCCATCGATGTCAGGCCGGACGAAAAAGTCTGCGTCGTCGTGACGGGCGGGAACTGGAATTTGTCCGATCTCGCCGCAGTTTATCAGGACGCCGGGTAAGCCCATTGCGCCCGGCGCACAACGTTTGCGCCTCCAGCCCGTCCCCACGGGCTCTTCGTCCGCGGACAGCGATGTCCGCGGATTTTTTTATCCGCAGGGGCTTTTCGGACCCGCAGCATTTTCCTCCGTCTGTATGCATGAATTTGTTTTCTTATGCTTTTTGGGAAGGGTTTTCAAGGACTAATTCCGCGTGTTCAAGCCTAAAGTGAATCATCGGCGCAAGCGGTTCAAAGGCACACAGAGGCCGGAAAAAACCAGATCATCCACGAGACTCTAGCAGCATCCTGAAGGAGAAAAATATAATGAAGAAGTTCTTGTTCGCCTGTGCCGCCATCGGCGCCATCGCGGGGCCCGCCTGGGCGCAGAGCAACGTCACGGTGTACGGCATCATCGATGCCAGCCTGGCCCGCTCGTCGTCCGAAACCGCTCCCACCAAGATCAGCGTCGACAGCGGCAACTGGTACGGCTCGCGCCTCGGCTTCCGCGGTTCGGAAGACCTGGGCGACGGCCTGTCCGCCATCTTCCAGCTGGAGAACGGCTTCAGCGTCGATACCGGCAACCTGGGCCAGAGCGGCCGCCTGTTCGGCCGCCATGCGTGGGTCGGCCTGAAGGGCAGCCTCGGCATGCTGCGCGTCGGCCGCTCGTGGACGCCCGCGTATTGCGCGCTGACCGACACCATCGACCCGTTCGAGGACGGCATGGCCGGCGCGGCCGGCGCCTTCTTCGGCCGCAACGTGTTCAACGCGATCGACATCCGCATGCAGAACGCGCTGTTCTACACGACGCCGACGGTCGGCGGCATGACGGGCGAAGTCGCGTATGCGCTGGGTGAAGTCGCGGGCAACAGCAAGGCCGGCAGGCAGCTCAGCACCGTGCTGACCTATGTCGGCGGACCGCTGCGCGCCGTGGCCAGCTACAACGAAATGAACAATGCCACGGGCACCGGCGCGGCCAAGCTGTATTTCGGCGGCGCGCGCTACGACTTCGGCCCGTTCAAGCTGCACATCGGTCTCGACCGCCAGAAGACGGACAACGCCGGGGTGCTGACGACCGATGCCAACGACACGATCGTGGCGCTGACGATCCCGGTGGGCCGCGGCACGATCCTCGCCTCGTACAACTACCTCAACGACCGCAGCCCGGCCAATGCCGACATGAAGCAGGCAGCAATTGGTTACAAATATGAGCTGTCGAAACGCACGACGTTGTACACCTCCTATGGGCATATCAACGTTAACGATGCAAACCGTGTGATGGTCGGCATCCGCCACCGGTTCTGAAAGGTCGAGTCCCTTGATGCCGCACCATGAAGTCCAGGAGGGCGGGCGTCGTTCAGGTTCCGAATGAACCTGCGGCTCCCGGAATGGAATACACCGTAGCATTCAGGATCGGGAGCAGCAATGAAAACGCACACCCAGCCGACCAAGGAACAGGTGCGGCAGTATCTCGAAACACGGCGGACCCAGGCATCGCCGCCGCCGTCGATCACGGAAATCCGGCGCCAGCTCGGCTGGACGTTCATGACCACATTTGCGGACAAAGGGGGCTGCCCGGATTGCAGCCGGTGATACCGCTTCCGGCAGCGCTCAGCCTTCGTCCCGTCGCGCAGCCGCCTCGGCATCGTCTGCCGCCTGGCGCGCGGCGCGCGCCACCGGCAGGTGCCAGTCCAGCCTGATGGCCGCCAGGCGCAGCCCGAAGCACAGCGCGGCGCCGGCACAGGCGCTGACGGGGCCGGGCAGGCCCAGCGCGTCGCCCGTCACCAGCACGGCCGCGCCGGCCAGCGCCGCAACCGCGTAGATGTCCGAGCGCAGCACGGCCGGGATCTCGGACAGCAGCACGTCCCGCGCGACACCGCCGCCGACGCCCGTCAGCATGCCCAGCAGCGCGGCCATGACGGGCGACAGGCCGAACACGAGCGCCTTCTGCGCGCCGGCCACGCAGAACAGCGCCAGGCCCGCCGCATCGAACACCAGCACCGGGCTGCGCAGGTGCTTGATGCGTGGGTACCAGAAAAAAATCAGTACGCCAGCCAGCAGCGATGCCGCCAGGTAGCGCCAGTCGCGCAGCGCGGCCGGCGGCGTGGCGCCGATCAGCACGTCGCGCGCGATGCCGCCCGAGTTGGCGGCGACGAACGACAGCACCAGCACGCCGAACAGGTCGAGCCGGCGGCGCACGCCGGCCACGGCGCCGCTGAGCGCGAACACGAACGTACCGAGCAGGTCGAGCGTCAGCAGCAGGGTCTTGATGGCCGTATTGACGTCGAGTGAAACGGGAGCGAACACGGGACCTCGGCGGATGTGGAAAGTCCTCCATTATGCCGCGCCTGCCGCCTGAAAGCTAAATGAAGGGTTGCGTCGATATAGTTGGCGCCATTCACCGGGTTGATCATCCGTATTACCGGACGCCATATCTGGCGCCAGCCTGGAGCATGAGGAGATGACAATGAATACGACGACAACGACTTATACCCCGGCGCGTGCAGACGACACGCCGGTCCCCGCTTCCTGGCTGGCCGCCTGCCGGCGCATCGCGGCCACCCGCGTCGGCATCGTGCCGCTGCCCGTCTACGTGCTGCTGCTGGCGCTGATCGGGGGCTTCGTCGCCACGGGCAAGGTGCCGAACGACATCTGCGTGTCGATCGCGATCCTGACCGTCGGCGGATTTTCCTGCGCCGAAATCGGCAAGCGCCTGCCGTTCTTCCGCAGCATCGGCGCCGCGGCGATCTTCGCGACGTTCATCCCGTCGTATCTCGCGTTCAGCAAACTGCTGCCGGCACCCGTGCTGAAGAACGTCGTCGACTTCACGAAGTCCACGAACTTCCTGTACCTGTTCATCTCGTCGATCATCGTCGGCAGCATCCTCAGCATGGACAGGAACGTCCTGATCAAGGGCTTCCTGAAGATCTTCGTGCCGCTCGCGATCGGTTCCGTCGTGGCGGCCGCCGTCGGCACGGCCGTGGGCACCCTGCTGGGCCTCGGTCCGTATCACACCTTCTTCTACCTCGTCGCGCCGATCATGGCCGGCGGCGTCGGCGAGGGGGCGATTCCGCTGTCGATCGGCTATGCGGGCATCCTGGGCCAGGAGCAGGGCCATCTGTTCGCCGAAGTGCTGCCGCCCGTGATGCTGGGCAGCCTGACCGCGATCCTGCTGTCCGGCATGCTGAACGCGCTCGGCAAGAAGCGTCCGCACCTGACCGGCCAGGGCCGCCTGCAGCCGGGCGAGGACGACGTCGCGCCGCAGCAGGAATCGACGCCGGGACAGTTCGACATCGCCAACATCGCGGCGGCCGGCATCACCTCGATCACGCTGTACATGGTCGGCATGATGTGCTTCCGCCTGTTCGATTTCCCGGCGCCGGTCGCCATGCTGTTCGTCGCCGTGATGTTCAAGCTGTCGCGCCTCGTGTCGCCGCAGTTGCAGCAGAGCTCGTACATCGTCTACAAATTCTTTTCGACGGCCGTCACGTATCCGCTGCTGTTCGCGATCGGCGCCTCGATGACGCCGTGGGACAAGCTGGTCTCGGCATTCAACG
>Ga0207705_10001742_pt1 | contig 17224 bp, 15 predicted proteins | sample KBSC13metaG_FD_184314 | JGI IMG/M metagenome (GOLD analysis project Ga0207705, IMG submission 184314) | Corn rhizosphere microbial communities from Kellogg Biological Station, Michigan, USA - KBS C1-3 metaG (SPAdes) (version 2) | ecosystem: Host-associated > Plants > Roots > Rhizosphere > Soil ...
GTCGACCAGCACCGACCCGCGCTTCATCGTCTTTAGCATGCTGCGAGTCACCAGCTTCGGCGCCGCGGCGCCCGGCACCAGCACCGCGCCGATGACCAGCTCCGCTTCCTTGACCGCGCTGGCGATTGCCGAACGCGACGCATAGGCGGTCTTGATCTGGCTCGAGAAGAACATGTCGAGTTCGGCCAGGCGGTCGTTGTTGATGTCGTAGATGGTGACATCGGCGCGCATGCCCGTCGCCATCTGCGCGGCGTTCACGCCGGAGACGCCGCCACCCAGGATCGCGACCTTGGCCGGCGCGACACCCGGAACGCCGCCGAGCAGTACCCCCCGACCGCCCTGTTCCTTTTCAAGATAGTGCGCGCCGACCTGCACCGACATCCGGCCAGCGACTTCGCTCATCGGCTTCAGCAGTGGCAGCGAGCCATTGCGCGAGGTTACCGTCTCATAGGCGATGCAGGTAGCGCCCGACTTAACCAGTCCTTCCGCCTGCGGCTTGTCCGCGGCGAGGTGGAGGTAGGTGAACAGAATGTGGCGCGGCTCGAGCAGCGCGATCTCCGATTGCTGCGGCTCCTTGACCTTGACGATCATGTCGGCCGCCTTGAACACCGACGGGGCGTCCGGAAGGATCGTCGCGCCGACCTTCTCATACATCTGATCCGGGCAGTCGATGCCGTCGCCGGCCTTGGTCTCGACGACGACTTCATGGCCGTGTGCGATGAGCTCCGCGACCGAGGCCGGCGTCAGGCCCACCCGATATTCATGGACCTTGATCTCTTTTGGCACCCCGATGCGCATTACGTCGTTATCTCCGATCATGATGTTTGCGCGGGCCTATAGACCGGGATTTCGTGGCTGTCCCGTGCGATTGCGGGGCCGAAACGGCAGTGCTATCCCGCGCGCTCCGCAGACGAGCGTCTCGAAGGCGGTTTCAGGAATGCAAGTTCGCAGTCTGCCGGGTTTGAACCGCACCACATGAGCATCACCCCCACTGGAGGCGCAACGACCGAGGCGCCGCAGGACACCGCGCACGGTCACGCCCAGGGACCGCTGTACAAGCTCATCATCGGCGCGATCGGTATCGTCTATGGCGATATTGGCACGTCGCCGATCTACGCCTTCCGCGAAACCTTCGCGGGTCACCACGAGCTGCGCGTCGATCAGCTGCACATCTTTGGCGTGCTCAGCCTCATTTTCTGGTCGATGATGATTATCGTGACGTTGAAATACGTCAGCATCATCATGCGCGCCGACAACAAGGGAGAGGGCGGCAGCCTCGCCTTGCTGGCGCTCATCAACCGCACGCTGTCCGGCAAGAAGAAGTGGACCAGCGGGGTCATCATGCTCGGCGTGTTCGCGACCGCGCTATTCTACGGCGACTCGATGATCACGCCGGCGATCTCGGTTCTGTCGGCGGTCGAGGGTTTGACGACCGTGAATGCGGGTCTGGAGCCATTCGTGGTTCCGATTGCGATCGGGATTCTTGTCGGCCTCTTTGCGATCCAGTCGCGCGGCACGGCGCGGGTCGGGCTGATGTTCGGTCCGGTCATGCTGCTCTATTTCACGACAATCGCCGCGTTGGGCGTCATCCACATTCTAGATCATCCGGCGGTGATCCTGGCGATGCTCAATCCGCTCAACGCGGTGCACTTCTTCACCTCCGACTTCGTCCGCGCCTTCATCGCCATGGGCTCGGTGGTGCTGGCCGTTACCGGGGCTGAGGCGCTTTATGCCGACATGGGGCATTTCGGCCGCCGGCCGATCAAGGTCTCCTGGGTCTATTTCGTGCTCCCGGCATTGCTGCTGAACTATCTGGGACAGGGCGCCATGCTCCTGTCGTCGGATCCCAAGACGGCTCTGGAACTGGTACGAGATCCTTTCTTTTATTTGGCTTCGGATCAGTGGCGGCTGCCGCTGGTGCTTCTGGCCACGGCCGCCACCGTCATCGCCAGCCAGGCTGTCATTTCCGGGGCGTTCTCCGTCACCCAACAGGCGATCCAGCTGGGCTTCGTGCCACGGCTGCGCATTGCCCACACCAGCGAAAGCGCGGCGGGGCAGATCTACATCCCGATCGTCAACTGGGCGCTGATGGTGATGGTCATCCTGCTCGTGCTGACCTTCCGCAGTTCGTCCAACCTCGCGGCGGCCTATGGCATCGCCGTCACCGGCGCGATGCTCATCGACACGGTGTTGATCGCCGTCGTGCTACGGCAGATGTGGAACTGGAACCGCTACGTGGTGGGCGCGCTGCTGGCGCTCTTCTTCCTCGTCGATTTCACCTATCTCTCGGCGAACCTGCTCAAGATCCCCGCCGGCGGCTGGTTCCCGCTGTTGATCGGCGCCATCGCTTTCACCTTGCTCACTACCTGGGCGAAGGGCCGCCAGCTGATGATCAGCCGGATGAACGAGGCGAGCCTGCCGATGGAAATCTTCATCAAGTCGGCCGCGCCGAGCGCCGCGCGCGTACCCGGCACTGCGGTCTTCATGACAAGTTCTGCCAGTGGTGTGCCGCATGCGCTGCTGCACAACCTCAAGCACAATAAGGTACTCCACGAGCGGGTCATCCTGCTGACGGTGCGGATCGAGGACGTCCCGTACGTAGCGATCGAGAAGCGGATGGAGACGCACCATTACGGTTCGGGCTTCCACCGCGTGGTCCTGCGCTACGGCTTCATGGAGGAAATTGACGTCCCAGCGGCGCTCGCTCAGCTCAAGGACATCGGCTCGCAATGCCGGATGATGGACACCAGCTTCTTCCTCGCCCGGCAGACCCTGCTGGCCTCGTCTCGCCCCGGCATGGCGATCTGGCGCGAAAAGCTGTTCGCGTGGATGCTCCGCAACGCTGAAAGCGCGATGGAATTCTTCAAGCTCCCCACCAACCGCGTCGTCGAGCTCGGCAGCCAGGTCGAAATCTGAACCATCGCGGGCGCCGCGCATTGCCGCGCCATGGCTGACATCGTCCCCTGGATCGCGACCGCCGCGACCATCATCGCGGCGTCCATGACCGCGGCCAACCTTGGCGCGCGAATCACCGGCGCGGGCTTTTGCGTGTTCCTGGTCGGATCGCTGGCGTGGATCGCCGCCGGGCTGATGACCGGTCAGCCGGCGCTGTTGTGGACCAACATCGTCCTCACCATCCTCAATATCTTCGGGATTTGGCGCTGGCTTGGACGCCAGACGAAAGTGGAGGAGGGCGGGCGCCAGGCCTCGAAAGCGAGCCGACGCACCGCCGGCGAGACGCTGTTCCCGGTATCGCTTCTTGGCCGGGCGACAGTGACCAGCGGCGACGCCGAACTCGGGCGCTGCGTCGACGCCATGTGCGGCTGTGGCAGCGGGCAGGTCAGTTACGTCGTGGTGTCCGAAGGCGGGGTCGGCGGGATCGGCGAGACCTTTCGTCGCCTCGACTGGACCCAAGTGACCGTCAGGGGCGAGCAATTGAGTACCGGTCTGTCGCCCGCGCAGTTCGCGCAGCTCGAGGAGCTGCAGCGGGATCAATGGCCGGCGCGCTGATCGTCACCGCCGAGCTGGCGGGCGAAGACTTTGCGTGGCTGGACAGGCTGCGGCGGGCACATTTCCCGCCCGAGCGGAACCGCCTGCGCGCCCACCTCACCATCTTCCATGCCCTGCCGCCGTCCGCGGAAGCCGAGGCTCGCCGCGCCTTGTCTCTCGAAGCTTCCGAAGCGCCGCCGCAGGCGAGCCTGGAAGGCTTGATGAACCTAGGGAGCGGCGTGGCCTATCGCGTGGTTTCACCGGAGCTGGAGCAGATACGCTCGCGCCTCGCCGCTCAGTTTCAGGGCCTGCTTACGGCGCAGGACTCGGCAGGCTGGCGCCCGCACGTCACCGTCCAGAACAAGGTTCGGTCGAGCGCCGCGCGGGCACTGCAATCCACGCTGGAATCGGATTTTCGTCCGCGCCCGCTTGGAATCGCCAGCCTTGGCCTGCATCGTTATCTCGACGGTCCGTGGGAACAGGTCGCGCTGTTCCCGTTCCGCGGGCGCTAGGAGAGGTCGCCGATCCCGTTGCAGCTGAGGTCGAAGGCGGCGAGGCCCGATTCGAGCACGGATGCCAGCATCGGCTGCTGCATCAATTCATCGATAGCGCCTGGCACGCCGTCGCTGACCATCGACTGCGCTTCTTCCATCGCCTCGTCCCAGTCGGCGGCTTCGTAGGTTCCTTGTCCGACCCAGCAGAAGGCGATCACTTCGGCGAGTTGGTCCTCGCCGAGATCCTCGAATGCCGCCTGAAGCTCTTCCTCGACGCTGTCGTTGATGTCGTCTTCAAGGACGGACAGCGCACCTTCCTGCTCGTCGTCGACATTGTCAGGGTCTTCGCCGCGGTCGTAATCGCTGGCGGTCTGGGCTTCATATTCCCGAGCCCGGAGGATGATTCGGCACAGCGTATCGAGCGGGGTAAGCGGGTCCATCATTGCCTCTTGTTGTTGTCGGCTCAACGAGGGCGAGGGTAAGCGGTTCCTCGCGTTGACCGACCCGGTACGCGCACCTATATGCCGCGCCTTCCGGAGCCCTCGGGGCGGTCCCGAAGCGTTTTGGGGCGGAGTAGCTCAGCTGGTTAGAGCAGCGGAATCATAATCCGCGTGTCGGGGGTTCAAGTCCCTCCTCCGCTACCAACACTCACGCCGTGCTCGGCGCGACACACCTGTCGGAAAACGACTAAGCAATCGGCGCTAGTGATTTGCGGTTCGCAACAAATCGCCTAATCGATGGTTAACGTTATGGTAACCATCCCCCGGGGCCGCGTTGTTGATCCCATTTCGCAATCCTGACTCGGCAGCATCTAATGGACGAGTGCGCTCGTCCGGCTCTCGCCACGCGAGGAGTCGTTGAGCAGCATCGCCGCCTCGCTTGCGACCCGCCGCGGGGCGGTCGTAGCGATCGCCATTGCCCTCGCTGCGGTGATCGGCGTAGCCGTTTTCAACGATCGGGGAATGTTCGGCCGGGGACCCGGCGGCGCTGACGTGGCCGGTGCGGTCCGCAGCGGCCTTCAACAGGGCGTCAACGGGATCAAGGCGGTGGGCGATACCGTCGCCAGTCTGTTCGGCAGCCGCTCGCCCGGTGAGCGCGCAGCGGGCTTGCAGGCCAATTTGAAGCATAAGCGGCAGGCGGCGCTTCATCAGCGTGCCTTGCCCAAGATTCGGCGTCCCGTGAATCCGTTGGCCGGGATCGTCGGCGCCGTGCCGACTCCTCCACTGGTCGAAGCTCCCTTGATCGCGCAGCCACTCGACAAAGTTCTCAATGCTCCTCCGGGCCCGTTGGCCATCTCGCCCCCTGTTACCGGCGTTGGCGGCGGAGGCGGGGGATTTCCCGGCGTCTTCATTCCCGGTGGGGGTGGCGGCGGAATCATCATCCCGCCACCTGCCGTGAACCCGCCGGTCACACCGCCGGTAACGCCGCCGGTTGTGATTCCGCCCACCACGTCTGGGGTGCCGGAGCCATCGGCGTGGGCGATGATGCTGCTCGGGTTCCTGCTCATGGGCGGAGCTATCCGCCAGCAGCGCCGTCTCGCGAACGCCTGACCTGACCATGAGGCTGAAAGTCGCGAGCATCGCGGCCTTGTTGGCGGTCGCCTTGGCCGCCGCCTGGCTCTGGTCTGCGGCCGAAGGGCCGCCTCGGGTCGAACCCAGCCACGTGACGGCACCGCGAATGGCGAAGGAGGCGCTATCCCCGGCCATCCAACAGCATCGCGTCCTTCTCGACGACACCCAGGTGCGGCAGGCGATCGCCAGTGGAACGGTGGACCGGCCCATCAAGTCGCTGCTGAAGGTGAGGGGCCCGCTCCAGTTCGGCGACTATCAATGGGACGACAATGCCATTCCGCCCGGGCCGACCTGGATCCGCGTCGATCTGGGCAAACAAATCCTATCCATCTTTCGTGACGGCCATGAAATCGGTACCGCCGTCATCGTTTACGGTGGCGACAACAAGCGGACTCCGCCCGGCAAGTTGCATATCCTGGCGAAAGCGCGCGACCATGTTTCGTCGCTCTACGACGCGCCCATGCCCTTCACTCTGCGGCTGACCGGTGACGGCGTTTCCATTCACGGCAGCACGGTTGCGTCGGGCAAGGCAACGCATGGCTGCGTCGGCGTGCCACTCGCCTTTGCCGAACGGCTGTTCGACGCCACCAAGGTTGGCGATGACGTGGTCATCATCCCGTCGCCGGCCACCGCTTCCGGGACTTCCTGACGCGGCGTTAACCCCGTTCCCTAACGGGTCGCCAAGGCTGCCAATCGTAAACCCGCGCTTCGTTCAGAGGCGCCCGTGCACAACCCAAATCTCCGGACCATCGTTGCCATCGCAATAACTGCCGCCAGCCCATTGCTGATCGGCGGGACGTCGGTTCGCGCGGATTTCAACGCGCGTCTGCTCGCGGCGCAGAACGCCGAGCGTGCCAAGGCCGGCGTGCCGGCTCTGGCATGGGATGCCGGCCTCGCCGCCGACGCCCGCAAATGGGCGGATCGGCTCGCGGCAACGGGACAATTCGAACATTCGCCGGATGAAGCAGGCAAGGAACCGCAAGGCGAGAATCTCTGGGCTGGAACGCCGCGTGCCTTTTCGCCCGAAGCGATGGTCGGCCTCTGGGCGGCGGAGAAGCGTGACTACAAGCCGGGTGTTTTCCCCAACAACAGCCGCTCGGGCGACGTTGAACAGGTTGGTCATTACACCCAGCTAATCTGGAGCCGCACCGGCCAGGTCGGCTGCGCGTCGGCGGTCGGCAAGAATGAAGAAGTGCTCGTCTGCCGCTATAGCGAAGCGGGCAACGTCTACGGCGAACGCCCCGCCTGATCGAATGCGGCCGCGAGGTCGGCAATCAAATCGTCGGAATCCTCGAGGCCGATGTGCAAGCGGACCAGGTTCGCCGCCGGCGCTTCGCCGACCGTTCTCATCGGATCGACCGGGAGGACCAGACTTTCGTAGCCGCCCCAGCTAAAGCCGATGCCGAACAGGCGCAGCGCGTTCACGAAAGCGTCGCGATACGTCGTCGATGCGCCCTTGAGTTCCAATGTGAACAAGCCGGACGCGCCGTGGAAGTCCCGCTGCCACAGCTCGTGGCCCGGACAGTCAGCCAGGGCAGGGTGCAGCACCAGTCCGACCTCCGGCCGCGCCTTCAGCCATCGCGCGATCTTGAGCGCGCTTTCCTCATGTTGGCGCAAACGAACGGCCATGGTCCGCAATCCGCGTGAAGCGAGGAAGCAGTCGTCCGGAGACACCGCCATGCCGAGATCCCAGGCTTCGGTCTGGATACGCTGGTAATAGATCCCGGTCGCTGTCGCCGACCCCAGCATGACATCGGCATGTCCACCGACATATTTGGTTGCGGCGAGGATGGTAACGTCGACCCCGGCGGCGATGGCGGGGAAGAGCAGGGGTGTCGCCCAGGTGTTGTCCAGCAGCGTGACGATCCCTCGCTCCCGTGCGACACTGCAAATGGCGGGGACATCCTGGACTTCCATCGTCAGCGACCCCGGGCTCTCGAGCAGGATCGCGCGCGTTCGTTCCCCGATCAGCGCGGCAATTTCGGTTCCGATGAGCGGATCGTAATAGCGGGCCGCGATGCCGTACCGGCGAAGCGCGCCGTCACAAAACTTTCGGGTGGGCCCGTAAACATTGTCGGGGACGAGCAGTTCGTCGCCGGACGACAGCAGAGCCAGTAGCGGCCCGGTGATCGCCCCGAGCCCCGACGGGTAGAGCACCGTGCCCGCCGCGCCAGGCTCGAGTTCGGTCAGCGCTTCCGCGAGCGCCCAATAGGTCGCGGTCCCCTGCAGTCCATATCGATATTGCCCGTGGGCGGGCCGGCTCGCGCGGAGTTCGGCGACATTGTCGAAAAGAATGCTCGAAGCGCGCTCGACGGGAACATTGACCAGCTTGCCGCGCCATTCCCGGCGCCGCCCGCCGTGGACGAGCCTGGTCGCCTCGCCTGCCTTGCGGTCAGCCATGGCCGATCGACGGGCCGCTCACGGCCCGGTGACTACAGGCCGGAGCGGTCGTCGGTTGTCGAATAAGGTTGTTCCTGCACGCTCGTGTCGACGTCGATCATCTTGTAGAAGATGCAGCGCGCCAGCAGGCCGCTGATCAGCAGATAGGCGGCAACGACGTAGCAGACGATTTGGGCAACCGGCGACAGCCCCGCAAAGTAGGCGAGGACGCAAAGCCCCAGCGCCACGACAATGCGAACTACGCGATCTTCCGGTCCGATATTCCTGGTCATTGCCGCTAACCCCTTATTCAAGCGCCATGAGAGCTTCCTAGGCCGACCGGCTCCTCCCATCAATATCGTGCAGCCGTCAATCGGGTTCATGATTTGTGAGCCGAAGTCCCAAACGCAAACGCCCGGATCGACATGCGATCCGGGCGCCCTGCGTGACGATTGCTCGCCAGCCCCCTTTGGATGTGTCGCGGACCAGCGTCCCCAGTCGCCTGCCGCGCCCCGAATACGACCCAAGAGCCTGTGTCCGGATACCAAGTGCGTAAGGCCCATTTGCCCGGCCTGTCACGCGTGATTCGTCATGGCGTTGCGTTTCTGCCGATGCCTGTGTCGAACCGGCCACAGCGGCCCTGCGGTTGCCAGTGCCGCTGAATGGCCGCTAGAGCCCGCCGCCATGCGCTGGTCACAAGCTTTTTTGCCCGTCCTCAAGGAGAGCCCGTCGGACGCACAGATCGTCAGCCACAAGCTGATGCTGCGGGCCGGGCTGGTTCGGCAGACCGCCGCCGGTATCTATGCCTGGCTGCCGCTCGGTTTCCGCGTCCTGCAGAAGATCGAGCAGATCGTGCGCCAGGAGCAGGACCGCTCCGGCGCGCAGGAAATGCTGATGCCGACGCTGCAATCGGCCGATTTATGGCGGGAAAGCGGTCGCTACGACGCCTACGGGCCCGAGATGCTGCGCATTCGCGACCGCCACGAACGCGAGATTCTCTACGGCCCGACCAACGAGGAGATGATCACCGCGATCTTTCGCGACGACGTGAAGAGCTACCGCGATCTGCCGCGCACGCTCTACCACATCCAGTGGAAGTTCCGTGACGAGGTGCGCCCGCGCTTCGGCGTGATGCGCGGCCGCGAATTCCTGATGAAGGATGCCTACAGCTTCGACCTCGACGAGGCCGGGGCTCGCCAAAGCTATTACACGCAAATGCTCGCTTATTTGCGGACCTTCCAGCGGCTCGGCATTCGCGCAGTGCCGATGAAGGCGGCGTCGGGTCCGATCGGCGGCGATCTCAGCCACGAATTCATCGTTCTTGCACCCACTGGCGAAAGCGAGGTCTTCTACGACGCGGCCTATGAGGATTTCGACTGGCAACAGTCTGGCCTCGCGTATGGCGACGAGGCTGGTCTCCAAGGGCTCTTCGACCGGGTGAATTCAACCTATGCCGCCACCGACGAGACCCACGACGAGGCGCGTTGGGCATCCGTCGCGGGCGATCGCCAGCGCACGGGCCGCGGTATCGAGGTCGGCCACATCTTTTACTTCGGCGACAAATATTCCAACGCGATGGGCCTCAAGGTCTCGGGCCGCGACGGAACGCCGGTCACGCCGATGATGGGCAGCTACGGCGTCGGCGTCTCGCGCCTGGTCGGGGCGATCATCGAGGCCAGTCACGACGACGCAGGGATCGTCTGGCCCGAAGCGGTGGCTCCGTGGCAGGTCGGCATCGTGACCATGCGCGCCGACGACGACGCCAGCAACGCCGCCGCCAACTCGCTTTACGAAAAGCTGCGGGCGGCAGGCATCGAGGTCCTGTTCGATGACCGCGACGAACGCGGGGGCGTGAAGCTGGGCTCGATGGACCTGATCGGCCTGCCCTGGCAGGTAATTATCGGCCCGCGCGGGATCGCCAGCGGCACGGTCGAATTAAAGCGCCGTTCAACAGGCGAACGCGAAGAGCTGAGTCTCGACAGCGCATTGGCAAGGCTAACCTGGTGATCCTCAACCGCGCCGAGCGGATGCTCGCCCGCCGCTATCTGCTCCCTGGGAAGGGCGAGGGATTCATCTTCCTCGTCGCCTCGATCAGCCTCGTTGCGGTCGCGCTTGGCGTCGCCGCGCTGATCATCGTCATGAGCGTCATGAACGGCTTCCGCGCCGAGCTGTTCGACAAGATCGTCGGCCTTAACGGCCACGCCGTCGTTCAGGGCTATGACGGCCGCCTGTTTAACTGGCAGCAGCTCGCCGAGCAGGCCAGGAAGACGCCTGGCGTCACCTCGGCGATCCCGCTGATCGAGCAGCCGCTAATGGCCACTGCCAACGGGCGCTTTGAAGGCGTGCTGGTGCGCGGCATGCGGATCGAGGACATTCGCGCCAACAAGACGATCATGGGCAACGTCCGCGCCGGCGACATGAAATCGATTACGCCGGGCAGCGGCATGGTCGCCCTCGGCTCGCGCCTCGCCGAAACGCTCGGGGCCTTTCCGGGCAGCAAGATCACCCTGTGGAATCCGGAAGGCCGCTCCACGGTCGTCGGCACCGTCCCCCGCGAGGTCACCTACACCGTCGGCGCGGTGTTCGAGATCGGCGTCTACGACTACGACAAGGCGTTCGTGCTGCTGCCGATGCAGGATGCGCAGGACCTGCTTCTGACCGGCGACCAGGTCGGCATGATCGAGATCCAGACCCGCAACCCGGACGAGGTCGACAAGATCGTCGCTCCGCTCCGCAAGGCGGTCCAGGGGCAGGGGGCCATCGTCGACTGGCGCCAGATGAACTCCGCTTTGTTTCAGGCGCTGGAGATCGAACGGGTCGCGATGTTCGTGGTCCTCTCGCTGATCGTTCTGGTCGCGGTGTTCAACATCCTATCCTCGCTGATCATGCTGGTCCGCGCCAAAACCCGCGACATCGCCATCCTCCGTACCATGGGCTCGAGCCGCTCGGGAATGATGAAGGTGTTCGTCACCGTCGGCGTGACCATCGGCTCGCTCGGCATCATCCTCGGCGTGATCATCGGCGCGATCTTCCTCTTCTTCCGCCAGAATGTGGTCGACGGTATCCAGGCGATCACCGGCCAGAATCTGTGGGATCCATCGGTCCGCTTCCTCACCGACCTGCCGTCCAAGTCAGATCCGGTCGAAGTCGCCGCGATCGTCATCACCGCGTTGATCCTGTCTTTCCTCGCAACGCTTTATCCCGCCTACAAGGCGGCGAGCACCGATCCGGTCCAGGTGCTCCGCTATGAGTGAGCCCGTGCTGCAAACCGCGGGCCTCAAGCGCAGCTTCACCCAGGGCGATGTCACGATCCATGTCCTGCGCGGCGTCGATCTTAAGATTCAGCCGGGCGAGATCGTCGCGCTGCTTGGCCCGTCGGGATCGGGCAAGTCGACGCTGCTGCAGGCGGTCGGGCTACTCGAAGGCGGCTTCGAAGGCTCGATCAAGCTCGCCGGCGAGGAAGCTTCGACACTCGACGATAATGGCCGCACGCGCGTGCGCCGCGAACTCCTCGGCTTCGTCTATCAATTCCATCATCTGCTGCCGGAATTCAGTGCGGTCGAGAACGTCGTCTTGCCCCAGCTCGTCAGCGGCGCCGAGCCGCCCGCCGCCTATGAACGGTCGCGCGAGTTGCTCGGCACGCTCGGTCTTTCCGAGCGCCTCGACCACCGCCCGGCCAAATTGTCGGGCGGTGAGCAGCAACGCGTCGCCGTCGCCCGCGCGCTCGCCAACAAGCCTCCGCTGATCCTGGCCGACGAGCCGACCGGCAATCTCGACGAGAAAACCGCAGATACCGTTTTTGCTGAATTTTTGAACCTGGTGCGGGGCCAAGGCACGGCGGCGCTCGTTGCCACTCACAATGAACGTCTGGCGGCACGCATGGATCGGGTCGTCCGCCTTCACGAGGGCAGGCTCGAATAATGGGTCCACGGCATCCGGTCGACGAGGTGGAGGTCCGCAAGCGACCTGACACCACCACATGGATTCTGATCGTTGGACTGGTGCTAATCCTTGCCTTCGGCGTCTATCTCGCGACCCGCGGCGGGGGCGGGCAGGACAAGCTTACCAACCCGCAGGTTGCGAGCGGGGAAGCGCCGAGCAAGGACAAGATCTGCGCCAGCAAATCTACCTACGATGCCATCAAGCGCGACCTGTTCCGCCGCGCCGCCCAGCTCCGCGGCAGCGACCAGGCGGCCTACGACCAGGTCGCCGCCGCCGCCGTCCTGCGGATGGAAAATCCCGTCATGGAGAGCGAGGACGGGACGACCGGAGCCGTCAACTGCTCGGGATCATTGTCGCTCGATCTGCCACCCGGAGTCGCCGTCGTGGGTGGTCGGCGAACGCTTTCCTTCAACCTGGATTATACCGTTCAGCCGGCAGCGGACGGCAGCGGTGCGGTCGTGATTCTTCGCAACCCGGACGCCATTGTTACGCCGCTGGCAACGCTGACCCGTATCGCCGTGCCTACCCCAGCGACGGAATTAGCCGAAACCAATGACGCAGCGCCGGAGGACGGCGCGGAGCCCGAAGCTGCCACGCCGCCACCCCAGCAGTCGGCGGCGTCTCGGCCGAGCTTCGATTGCGGCAGCGCTCGTACGCGGGGCGAGATCGCGGTTTGCAACGACAACGGCCTTGCCGCGCTCGACCTCAACATGGCGACTCAATATCGCCGAGCACTTGCATCGGCCGATCCCGATGAGCGCGCGCTGCTCCAATCGACGCGCGACCGTTTTCTCCGCTACCGGGACCGCTGCTCGGACCGTCAGTGCATCGCCGATGCCTATGTCGGACGGATGCGCGAAATCCGCGATATCGCCGAAGGAAATTGGCAGCCGCCACGCTGACGTTGCTGGGGATAAGTGACCGCGCGGACTTCCAACCGTCGGGCCGAAATCCCATAGTCCGCGGGTGACTCAGCCGTTCGTCCCGCTCCGCGTTTTCTCCTCCTTCACCATGCTCGAAGGAGCGATGGAGCCAAAGACGATTGCGGAGCGCTCGGCCAGACTGGGCTTTCCCGCGGTCGCCCTGACGGACCGCAATGGCCTTTACGGCTCGATGCCATTCAGCGACGCCTGTTTCAGCAAGGGCGTCCAGCCGATCGTCGGGGCGATGCTCGCGGTTGCGCGGCCGCTCGATCTCGGCGGCGAGCCGGGCATCGACTGGCTCGCGCTGCTCGCGCAGGACGAGCTCGGCTACGCCAATCTGTGCAAGCTGGTCTCCGCCGCGCACCTCGATCGCCCGGTCGAGCAGGAACCGCATGTCGAGTTCGCGAAGCTCGAGGGTCTCAGCGAAGGATTGATCGCCCTGACCGCGGGGGCCGAAGGCGCGCTGGCGAAGCTGCTTGCCGACGGTCAGCATCCCAAGGCCCAAGCCTATCTCGACCGGCTGGAGACGCTGTTCCCTCAACGGCTCTACATCGAGCTGTCACGGCGGCACGACGCGGTCGAAGAAGCTGCCGAAGATGCATTGATCCACCTCGCCTACGCCGGCAAGCTGCCGCTGGTCGCGACCAATCCCGCCGCATATCCGGACCCGGCGTTCCACGCGGCGCATGACGCCATGCTGTGCATTGCCAACTCGGCTTACGTGGAAAGCGCCGACCGCGTGACCTCCTCGGCCGATGCGTGGCTGAAGGACACGGCGAGCATGAATGTCCTCTTCGAGGATGTGCCGGAGGCCCTTGCCAACACTGTGGTCATCGCCCAGCGCTGCGCGGTCGCGGCACCGAAGCGGAAGCCAATCCTGCCGCGCCTTGGCCAGGATGAGGATGAGCAACTGCGCCGCGACGCGCGCGCTGGTCTCGAGGCGAGACTTGCCGCCCGCGATCCCGCGGAGATCCCGGCCTACATCGAGCGCCTCGATTTCGAACTCGACGTCATCACCAGCATGGGATTCGCCGGCTACTTCCTGATCGTCGCCGACTTCATCAAATGGGCCAAGGCCAACGACATTCCCGTCGGACCCGGCCGCGGATCGGGTGCCGGATCGGTCGTCGCCTGGGCGTTGACCATCACTGACCTTGATCCGCTCGCGCTCGGCCTGCTGTTCGAGCGCTTCCTCAACCCCGAACGCGTGTCGATGCCCGACTTCGACATCGACTTCTGCGAAACCCACCGCGACAAGGTCATCTCCTACGTGCAACGCAAGTACGGGCGCGACAAGGTGGCGCAGATCATTACCTTCGGACGCCTGAAGGCGCGCGCGGTGCTGAAGGACACCGGCCGCGTGCTGCAGATGAGCTACGGGCAGGTCGATCGCCTCGCGAAGCTCATTCCCAATCACCCCACCGACCCGTGGACGCTCGAGCGCTCGCTGAATGGCGTGTCGGAGCTCGCCGCCGAGTATAAAAGCGAGCCGGACGTCAAGCGGCTGTTCGACCTCGCGATGAAGCTCGAAGGGCTGCCGCGTCACGCCTCGACCCACGCCGCCGGCGTCGTCATCGGCGACCGCCCGCTCGACGAGCTGGTCCCGCTCTACCGCGATCCGCGTTCGGACATGCCGGTTACTCAGTTCGACATGAAATATGTCGAAGGGGCGGGGCTGGTGAAGTTCGACTTCCTCGGGCTCAAGACCTTGTCGGTGCTCAAGGAAGGTCAACGACTGCTCCGCGAACAGGGAGTCGAAGTGGATTTCGGTGCGCTCCCGTGGGACGACTCCGCCGTTTACGACCTGCTTCAGCGCGGCGATGCGGTCGGCGTGTTCCAGCTGGAATCGGAAGGCATGCGCCGAACCCTGTCGGCGGTCCGTCCGACCAGCTTCGGCGATATCATCGCGCTCGTCGCGCTCTACCGGCCTGGGCCGATGGACAATATTCCGCTGTTCGGTGATCGCAAGAACGGTCGCGTGCCGATCGAATATCCGCACCCGCTGCTCGAAGGCATCCTCGCCGAGACCTATGGCATCTTCGTCTACCAGGAACAGGTGATGCAGGCCGCGCAAATCCTGGCTGGCTACTCGCTCGGTGACGCCGACCTGCTGCGCCGCGCGATGGGCAAGAAGATCAAGTCGGAAATGGACGCCCAGCGCGCCACCTTCGTCGACGGCTGCGCGAAGCATAACAACATCCCCGCGGCGAAGGCGAACGAACTGTTCGACTTGATCGACAAGTTCGCGGGCTACGGCTTCAACAAGAGCCACGCTGCCGCTTACGCGCTGGTCGCCTACCAGACCGCCTGGCTGAAAGCGCACCACCGCGCCGAATTCTATGCCGCCTCGATGAGCTTCGACATGGCGCTGACGGATAAGCTCGGCATTTTCGTCGAGGACATGCGCCGCGGCGGCTTCGAATGCCTGCCGCCCGACATCAACGCCAGCCATCCCTTCTTCACGGTCGAGGATGGCGCGGTTCGCTACGCCTTGGGCGCGCTCAAGGGCGTCGGCGAAAAAGCCATGGAAGCGCTGGTCGAGGAGCGCGAACGGCAAGGGCCGTTCCCGAACCTCGAGGAATTCGCGTCGCGCGTCGATCCGCGCCTGCTCAACCGCCGCCAGCTCGAAAGCCTGGCGGGGGCGGGGGCCTTCGACTCGATCAAGCCGGACCGCGCGGCGGTATTCGCCGCGGCTGAAATCATCCTCGCTCATGCCGCCAGCGCACTGGATCAACGCGAGAGCGGTCAGGCCGCATTGTTCGGCAGCAATCCGGCCGAAGCGGCGCCGATTCGTCTCCCGCGCGACGCCTCATGGACGCTGGCCCAGCGCATGGCCGCCGAACGCGACGCGTTCGGCTTCTATTTCTCGGCGCACCCGGTCGATTCCTCGCGGCACTTGCTGGCCGCGCACAAAGTGAAGACCTTCGCGGAGATCGGTGAGTTACAGATTGCCGAGGGCGAGCGGGTCGGCGCTCACATGGCGGCGCTGATCGAGGACACCCGCTGGCGGACGTCGGCCAAAGGCCGACGCTACATGATGGCAACGCTCAGCGACAGTTCGGGGCAGTTCGTGGTCACCGCCTTTGACGACGATGCCACGGCCGCGCTGGAGACCGCGGCCAAGGGCGGCCAGTGCGGCTTGCTGTCGGTCGAGCTTGACCGCCGCGCCGGCGATGAGATCCCGCGCGTCACCGTCAGGCGCGTCCAGTCCCTGACGGACGTCGCGAAGCGGACGCGGCTGCAAATGACGGTGCGCTTGGCCGACGGCGCCATGGCGACCCGCATCGCTCAGCGCCTCGCCGGCGCGCGTGGATCCAATGGCCTGCTGCGCTTCATCGTGCAAATCGATGCGGGCGGCGAAGCGTCGGTCATCGCCGGCCGCGATTTCGCGCTCGATGCCGAACTCGCGGCCCAGGTCGAACGCATCAGCGGCGAGGGAAGCGTCGACCTGTCTATCCAGGAGCCACCGAAGCTCGCCCTCGTCGGCTAGTTGCAGCCAGCAAAAGTGCCGGTAAGCTTGCCTTGCTCGGATCGAGGGGCACCGATGGCGAAATGTTTACTGGCGATCTGTCTTTTCCTGCTCGGGTCGTGCTCGCCAAGCAAAGTCGTCGAAAATCAGCTGACGCCGCAAGAGCGTGCCGTGATTCGCGGCGCGATCGACGATATTGCAAGAGGCGATACCGAAGCCCTGAAGCGAAAGATGCATCCCGCACTAGCGGGTAAAGTTCTTGCCGCCGAGCCGGCGATGAGACGGGCCATGCCGGCGCCGCCGCTTCAAGTCTCGATTCTGAATGTGTTTCGGAGCATTGGCAGTCATTCCCGAAAAGTGAGTGCGCTTTATCAGGTGCATGGCCGTAACGGTTGGGCGACCGTCCGGGTTCAAGCGCATTCGCAAGACGGACAAACCGCAGTGACAGCAATCTATGTACAGCGAATCGCCGGTGATCCGCAGACAATGAACAAGTTTCGGTTGGCAGGGACCGGCGCAGCGCAATGGGCAGTCTTGATCGCTGCCATCGCCGCGTTCATCACCACCGTCGCGGCCCTGGTCCGGATTTGGCGATCCGGCCTCTTCAAGAAGCGCTGGCTGTGGACGATTGGCGCGCTGTTCGGCGTGATGGTCGTCAAAGTGAACTGGACGACGGGCGCTCTTTCGTTCCAGCCCTTCTACGTGCAGTTATTCAGCGCCAGCGCATTCAAGTACCCCGTCTTCGCGCCATGGGTAATTAGCGCCAGTCTCCCTGTCGTCGCGCTGATCGCTCTCTTGCGGAAGCGCGGCCCCGAGGTGGAGCCGCGCGCCGAAGAGGTCTAAGCCATCCAGAAGCCATCGCGGTTGACCAGGCTGGTCACGCGATCGTTCTGATCCTCGTTCATCGATTGCTTGAAGGCGGGGAATACCTGCTCCTCTTCCATGTGCGCATGTTCG
>Ga0207705_10001743_pt1 | contig 17219 bp, 15 predicted proteins | sample KBSC13metaG_FD_184314 | JGI IMG/M metagenome (GOLD analysis project Ga0207705, IMG submission 184314) | Corn rhizosphere microbial communities from Kellogg Biological Station, Michigan, USA - KBS C1-3 metaG (SPAdes) (version 2) | ecosystem: Host-associated > Plants > Roots > Rhizosphere > Soil ...
CCGTTGATATTCAGGTCCTGGTGCCAGAAGAGCCGGACATCGCGCTCATAGTCCCAGAGGTTTTCGACCTCGACTTTGCGCACGAAGATATCGAGGTTGCAGTCCACGCAGTCGTGGCATACCAGGGAGAGTCCCATCTCTCGATTGACCAGGCGGACATCGGTGACGAGCGTATCCTCTTCGTACTGGAGGGTGCGTTCCCAGCCTTCGTCTCCCGTCCAGGAGATCTTGCCGTCGGCCCAGACTCCAAAACGCCAGGAGTAGCCCAGCGTATGGTTCTGCTGACCAACGTGGGGGAAGTAGAGTTCTCTGAGGTTGTATTTGTCGTCAAAGGCGACCAGCAGATTGCCATTGCAGACAGGAAGATCTCGCGGCATAGTATCTCTCCGATAGTTCCGAGGATAACCGATCCGTCATGCCGCGTCGCGGACGGGTAGTGAATAGTGATTCAGCCGGGGCGTACCGCCCGTTGCAGGCTGATATGCGTTGTGATGTCCTCTACACAGGATTGCACGCCGGTAGGCGCCGGGCTAAAGCCCTCCGCTGGGGGTGCTTCGCACCGAAGGTCCGCATTCGCGGACACCCTTCCCGTTACTCGCCTTGTTGGATGCCAATACCGTTATCTGCCGATTATTGCAATCTGAGACGATAACATGGGCAGCCACTGGATGTGCCAGCTTTAGCGGGCCTTCGGCCGGAGGCCCCTAGCGGAGGGCTTTAGCCCTGCGTGCTCTCAACAGGGATCAAGCGCGCACACTGGCAGTCGTCCGGCGTTCCACTCTACACCTGCAACCCGGATCATCTCCTTCGGATGTGGAAGGAAGCGGCGCAGGGTGGACGAAAAATGGCGCGCATCGCCCGTTGTCGTCAGGCAGATGGGTTCTGGATGCGGGAGTCGAGTCGTCAAGCAATGAGCTGCGATGCCTCGCTGCAGTTCGAAAACGGTGTGTTCCGCAGGATTGACGAATTGGACCTGCGGCGCTACCTTTTCCAGGACCGGAAGGAGAAAGGGATAGTGCGTACACCCGAGTACGACCGTGTCCGTCCCTGCGTCCAGGAGCGGAGCCATATAGGCTTCCGCCGCCCGATAAGCTTCCGGCGTATTGATTGCATCCCCCTCTACCAGCGGCACAAACTCCGGACAGGGCACTTCAAGCACCGTGATTTGCGGGTCCGATGCAGTGAGGGTCCGCGTGTAGGCCCCACTTCGGACCGTTCCTGCCGTGGCCAGCACTCCGATGCGACCGTTCTGTGTTGCCTGCGCGGCCGCCCTGGCTCCAGGCTCGATGACACCGAGCACGAGGGTATCCGGGTGGTTGGCCCGCACGGCGTCCAGAGCCGTGGCGGAGGAGATGTTGCAGGCCATCACGATGGCCTTACACCCCGCGGCTAACAGCCCTTCACTGATACCGCAGGCAAAACCGCGAACCTCAGAGAGATCGCGCCCGCCATAGGGCACATGGGCCTGATCCGCGACAAACAGGATGCGCTCCCGAGGCATCAGGCGCAGCATCTGACTGACGACCGTCAGCCCTCCCAGACCGGAATCGAAAACCCCAATCGGTGCGTTGGGATCGTATTGCGATGCCGCTGTCACTGCCCGCCGCCTGCTTTCGTGGTGTCGTTTCGCACTGGGAACGGAGTGATCCAATCGGTGACCTGACTGTCGTACGGCTTGCCTTCCACGGTCACACGCATCTTCTGCACCTCGGGGATGGCAGCGAGCGCCGCTTGCAGCGCCTTCTGCGCCTGCGACTCCACACTGTCCCCGCTGTTGCCCAGCGCGTTGAACTCTTTGCTGAAATCCAAAACGGCAACTCCATCGGTCACGACCGCGGACTTCAAATGCGTGCCCTTCGGAAACGGCGACGATCCGGGCTGGGAGAGCAGAGCGTTCACGGCTTCCGTGACCTTGGAGGGAGCCGGTGGAGTGGGAGGAACCGGGGTCGGATCCTTCGCAGGGGGCGGAGTGGGAACGATATTGACCTGTGGCTGCGCCGGAGGTGGCGCACCGTGGCAGCCGCAGAGAGCGGCTGCCACCAGGAGCAGACAGGGAAGAACAAGTCGAACGCGGCTAACCATGAGGCTCCTTAATTGCTGCCCTCGCCTCCGTCTCCGGTCACAGTCGGACTAACGGGCGGCGCATCGTTGAACGGTCTGCGGGGACCGGTCGGGTTGGGTGAGGACGGCGTCCCTTCGACATAGCGGCGCAGTCCATCGCACATCGCCTGTGCGACTCGCTGCTGGAAGCCCTCGTCGGTCAGTTTACGCCGATCCTTCACATTGTTGATATAGGCGACTTCACACAGCACGGCAGGCATCGTGCTCTGCCGCAGAACGGCAAAACCGCTCTGATACATCACGCTGTCCGACAGCACTCCCCGGCTTGGCAGACCGGTGACGTTCATCACCGCCTCCTGGACGCAAGTCGCCAATGCACGGCTGCTGGCATCCTGCATATGGTAGTAGGTGCTTGTGCCGGACGCCGAATTGGCTGCGCCGTTGGAGTCGTTATGGATGCTGATAAAGAGATCCGCACCCACGTTGTTCGCCAGATCGGTCCGTCCGCTGAGCGAAATATCGATGTCCTTGTCTCGTGTCATGATCACACGCGCCCCGGCTGCTTCCAGCGCATCCCGGAGTTTGAGTGCGATCGCCAGCGTCACATTCTTCTCGTAGACGACCGTGCCGTTCCCGCGTCCATCGGCCCCCGGCTTATCGCCGCCATGACCTGCGTCCACGACGATGATTTTGTCGGAGAGCGCGCCGGTCGCGTTCCTGGGCAGTATCAGATCGAGCGAGATCTTGTCGTTGGTCTGATCGATGCGATACCCGACCACGCGCGCCGTGTCCAGCACGATCCGCGTCATCGGCGGCAGTCCCGCCTCCTGGTGCGCATGAATGCCGCGGACTAGACGATGGGTCGCGGTCTTCTCGGCATCCTCAGGATTGGGCAGCGCCAACAGCGCATTCGGAATGTCCATCACCATCTGCGTCGTTCCCGGCGCATAATGGATGTAGGGCAACACCTTGCTGCTGATTGCGACCTCGACATGGAATTGGGTCTCGTTGTCCGTCGTGAACGAAATCCCGGTGACGTTGATCGGCTCCTGTCGCTTTAACGCATTGATTCCGCCGCGCGACACCTGTGTACCGGGTGTAATACGTGTTTTCAGCGGCCCACCATTCGTGACGGAAGTCCCACCGCCCTGGTTTCCCGAATTGGCGGCTACACTCTTCTGTGAATCTGCTCTGGGAGGCGTAATGGCTGCACCTTGAGCAGGGTTCACAGGGGGACGAACGGCGATCGGATTTTTAGGAGGATCCACTCTGGGAGCGACAGCGATGTGCGTCGGCAGACGCTCGACACCGGCGATGATGCGCGTCTCCGAGTTGGAGGTCGAATCGCTCGCCTTCAGTTCCGAACCTTCGGCCAACTCCACCACGATGCGCGCAACGTCGGCGCTGTTCTGGCCGGTGCGAATCTTCAGGGGACGGGGATCTTCTTTCGGCAGAGGCGCGGGTTTGAACTCATCGGTGACCAGCGCGCCGACCAGATCGACATAGCTGCGTGCAGGCTTCGTGCCTTCGATCGTCCGAATATGAAACGGCACCGGGAAACTGGTGGCGACGTGGAGGCCAAAGCCATCCCAGAAGGCGCTCGTGACGCGTGCGAGCAGATAGACGGTATCGCCCTTCTGGCCGACGATCGGCTTGCCGTCCTTCGCGAGCGCGTCCGGCTGCGATACCGCGCCATCCACGAGTTTCGCCACATCCGACAGTGCGACCATCGGAGCGCCATTCGGCTTCGCGATGGCGAGTTCGCTCTGACGCCCGGTCATCTTCATGGTGACTACCAGAGCGTCGCCGCGATCGTTGATATGGAAGTCCGCGCCGAAGAGCGACAGGATCTCCAGGGGTACATAGGTTTCCACGCCGTCGGAAATCGGGGCGACCCGATAGGCGAACTCCTTGCCCGCAACCCGGAGATGTACCGGGTTCCAGTTGTCGATCGCGTATGCCGGAACCGTGCCGACGAGCAGCGAAGCGAGCAATACTGGCCGTCCCCAACGGCTTGAGCAGGAGTGCAGGAAACGTCGAATCATAGGGGTTTTCACAGAGTCGTAGGGTGATAATTGCACGATAACGCACCTACCTTTTGCAGAATTTTCTGGGACGCTGAGAAACAGATGAAGGCCGTGAGGCGGAAAAAGTGATAAGCCCGTCGATGGAATGAGCGGGGGTTTCATCCGGAATCGATCAGGCGGAAAGTGTTCTATGGGATTTGTCTGCTTCAGTATAACCCATAGACGCCTGGAATGTCCATACGTGACAAATTTTTTTGCGGCCGAGAATTGTCGCCGAAGGATTGGGCCAACACGGAACTCGGCGGTATCGACGGCCCTGGCGGGCGGTGGATCATCTATGGCGACGGCAATGTCGTCTGGAAACCGAACTAGACAGACCTCGGCGCCAGACGAATCTCACCAAATCATCGTGGAGGCGGCAGGCGTTCGGACACTGTATGGAGAACATTAGTCCATCACGCAAGCCGCCTCCACGCCGATTGGCGCGCCGAGCGGTCAACGAAGGAGTTGGTTCATGATTGAGATGGCGGGCAAACATATCTTTATTGCAGGCGGAAGTCGCGGCATCGGAGCTGCGGCGGCGATCATGGCGGCAAAGGCAGGGGCGCGTGTCAGCGTCAACTATGTCCAGGGAGTCGCCGCCGCGGAGCAGGTTGTCGCGCAGATAACGGAGGCGGGCGGTAAGGCGTGCGCGGTTCAAGCCGACATCTCCGAGGACGGTTCCATCGAGGTCGCAATGGACGCGGCGGTCGCCCAACTCGGCCCGTTAACAGGGCTGGTGGTCTCCGCTGGGATTTTCGAAGGACTGCCGATCGAGGAGATGACCGCGGACTTCTGGGATCGCGTCATGGCGATCAATGTCCGGGGCACGTTTCTCGCGGTGCGCGCGGCCGTCAAGCAGTTGCGATCGACCGGACATGGCGGCAGCATCGTGATCTACACCTCCACCGCCGGACAGCGCGGTTCCGCCGTCTACTCAGCCTACGCCACCTCTAAAGGCGCGCAGATCCTCTTCATGCGCTCCATGGCGATGGAACTGGCGGCAGATCGCATTCGGGTCAACTGCATCGCTCCCGCCTGGACCGAAACCGAAATGGCCACTGAGAAGATCGACGCCATCGGGCGCGAATCAGTGGTAAACGCCTTTCCGCTCGGTCGCATTGGCCTTCCGACCGACGTCGCCGGCGCCACCTGTTTCCTCCTCAGCGATCTCGCCGGATTCATCACCGGCGCCACGCTCACCGTGGACGGCGGCATGGATATGCGCGGTTGATCGACCTCTCACCATCGCTGCGCTTCTAGATACCGGCAGATGCCTGAAAATTCGAGTCGGGATTGTCACGTATTGAGGTAAACTCACATCTGTTGGTTCACAGGTCCGGCGCGTCCTGCCGCCGTCGGGCCGTTTTTATGCCTCGCTTCGGAGAGACTATGACACCCAGAATGCAGGAGATCCTGTACGAGATCAGCGTACTGAATGACCCCGATCCCAACGTCATTTTCGAGCGGATCGCCCAGGCTGTCGGAGACTACTACTCCGGCGCCATGGCGATGATCAACCTCTCCGTCGAAGGCTGCCTTCAGTTCCGGGCGATGGTAAATCCCCATCGCATCATTCGGCGCCTCTCGACCAACTCCGTACAGGGCACCTTTTGTCTCCTCACGCTGGAATCGATGGGGCCGGTACTCATCCAGGACGCGGCGCAGCGGGAAGATCTCGTCGGGCACCCGGCCATCCATTTCAAACTGACACGCTACCTGGGAGTGCCCGTCGTCAGTTCCCAGGGAACGGCCTTCGGGACACTCTGTTTTCTCGATAGCAGACCGGAAGAGCCGCTCGGAGCCGCAGACGTCCAGTTTATGTCCCTCCTGGCAATGCGGGTGAGCGCGGAAGTCGAACGCGAACGCCTGACGAACGCGCGTGTGGAAGAGCACAGGCTGGCCGCGGAACGCACCGGTTCCCTGGTCGCGCAACTCCAGGCAAGCGCCGAAGAGAAGCGACGCTTCGTCAGCATGGTGATCCACGATCTACGCCATCCTCTCGCGACCCTCCAGACGATCATTTACCTACTCCGATCCGAAGAGGATCCGGTCGAGCGCGATCTCTATCTCAACTCCCTGGAGAATCGCTCCAAAGCGCTCGCCACTCTTCTGGAAGGGCTGATTCAGTGCCATCAGATCGAAGCGGGACGCCTCCCTATCCAGATCCGTTCGCTGGATCCGGTCCACCACCTTCAGGAGTGTATTACCAACTTTGCTCCCGACTTGAGCGAGTGTTCGATTCCGTGCCGTTGCGAATTCGCTCCGGACCTCGGCATGGTTCTCACGGACGCTGACAAATTGACCCACATTCTTCTGAACCTGCTCTCCAATGCCCTCAAATTTACGCAGGAAGGGCATATCCAGGTGCGCGCCTATCCCGTGGCTCCCTCTTCGTGGAATCTGGAAGTGGAAGATACCGGAATCGGCATTCCCGAGGAGGATCAGGAGCGGATCTTCGAAGAGTTCTACCGCGCTCCCTCCACCGACGACGCGATACGTCCCGGCTCCGGGCTGGGCCTCGCCATCGTAAAGCGTCTGAGTGATTCACTCCAGGGGCGTATCTCGATCGAGAGCGCCTACGGGGTCGGCACGCTCTTCCGCATCACCTTTCCCCGCGAGCTGGAACTGCACGCCGCCATCGCGCCGTCGTCTACCCTCGCAGGATAGCGCGCACCGGGCATCCATCCGCGCCATCCAGTCGCAACGGCAGCGCGATCAACTCGTAAAATCCCTCCGGTACGGTTCTGAGATCGATGCCCTCCAGGATCGCGATCCCCGCGCGTCCAAGGGCGTGATGATTCGGCAGATCCCTGCTATCGATCTGATCCACGGACGGCACATCCAGGCCAAGCAGGATCACACCATGTGCCTGTAGCCATGCTGGCACATCAGGCGCAAGGACCGGGATGCGATCCGGAAAGTGCGTCTCGTCGTCCCAGGTGCCGGTTTTCAACAGCAGCCGTGGAGCGATCAACCACGGCGTCGGCAGATCGTCCCGCGTAATCTGCTCCTTCCCCTCCACATGAACGACCGCCGCCGGTCCGAGGTAGAGCTCCAGCGGCAACTGCGCCACGGTCTTGCCCTGATCGTCATAGTGGTAAGGCGCATCGATATGAGTCCCAGTATGCGCACTCATTTCGATCGATCCAAGATTGACCGAGTCCCCTTCGGTTAATCGGCACACCATCTCGTAGCGGTAGGGCGTATCACCGGGCCAGCCGGCTAACCGCGTCGAGATCGTGCGAGTGATGTCATAGATGCGTCTGGAATCCGGCGTACCGGTCATGTAACATGGCCTCCCTGTCCCTGAAAGCTCTGATACCCATCGGTCTCCAGCAGCGCTCGCAGGCGCACGACGGCTTGGTGGCAATCGGCGAAACTGACGTAGAGCGGCACGGGAGCGAGACGCAGGATATCCGGCGGGCGAAAATCGGGCACGATTCCGTGTGCACGCAAGGCCACCGCCAGGGTGCGCGCGTCCGGGTGCCGAAACGCCACATGGCCGCCCCGGCGCTCCGCTTCCCGAGGCGTGACGATCGCCACTCCAAACTCCGTCAACTGCGCGTCGAGGAGCTGGATCAGGTAGCCGGTCAACTCCAGAGATTTGGCACGCATCCGATCCATACCCGCTTCCGCCACGATGGCAAGGGAGCCAAGGAGAGGGGCCATGCTCAAAATGTTAGGCGTGCCGATCTGAAGCGCTCCAGCCCCCTCCCCCGGTTCAAAGTCCAGGGCTAATCGGAACTGTGTCTCCTTCTTGTGGCCGAACCAGCCTGCAAGCCCTGGCGCGCGTCCATGATGTCTCGCGTTGAGATACAGACCTCCCGTCGCGCCGGGACCGGCATTCAGATATTTGTAGGTACACCAGAACGCGAAATCCACTCCCCAGTCGGACAAGCGATGCGGCGCTGCGCCGATGGAGTGCGAACAGTCGAACCCGATGAGAATACCGCGTTCGTGAGCTGCCTGCGTCAGGCGCGCCATATCGAGCAACTGCCCGCTACGATACAGAACGGCGGGAAACAGCGCGATCTGCACCTCGGGACTCATGGCGGCAATAAGATCGTCCTCGTCGAGCGTAACGCCGTCCCGACTGCGCACGAGTAGGAGAGATGTCGCGGGATCGAGACCGCGCAGTTTCAAATGGCTTTGAAGCGCATAGATATCGGAGGCAAAGTTGAGTTCATCAGCGAGAATGGCATGTCGTTCCGCGGTCGGGTCGAAAAGTGTGGCGAGCAGTTGGTGCTGGTTCACCGTCGTGGAGTTGGCAAGGATGACCTCGTCCGGTTCGGCCTGGACCAGATCGGCGACCTGCGCTGCCAATCGCTCTGCGAGCGTGAACCACGCGGGGTCCGCATCGGTCCACCCCTCCACCGCCAGCGTCTTCCACTGTGCCAGGACGGCAAGGACCGCCTGCTCGGCATCGACCGAGAGCAGCCCCAACGAGTTGCCGTCGAGGTAGATCGAATCTGGAGGCAGGAAGAACCGGTTGCGGAACGAGGCGAGTTCATCCTGAAGATCGCGACGAACGGCATAATCTCGGGTTGTATCATAGGGGACGTCGGTCATCACACCCCTCTCTCTCTACCTGATAGAGGAAACAGAACGCTGTTTGCGGAATCTTGCCGTCGTTCAGCCGACTATCGGCCGGCAAGGAAAGGAACTGCCTGTGTCGCCTCTGCCCTATCGTCTCTGTGCCATCGATCTGGATGATACCCTGCTTGGCCCCAATCATACCGTATCGGATAGAAACGCCGCCGCGGTGCGCGCCGTCGTCGCGAAAGGCGTCGTGGTGGTCATCGCTTCCGGACGGATGCACGAATCCACACTGCGCTACGTCAAACAGATGGGGCTGGAGACTCCGATCATCTCTTACAATGGCGCGATGGTCAAGAATCCTCACACTGGGGAGACGTGGCTGCACGACCGGATCGACGGCGCTGTCGCAACCCAGGTGCTGAACTACGCGCACGATCACGACCTGCAACTCAACTACTATCTCAACGATCACTTCTACAGCGCCGCCTATACGGACTGGGCAAAACTGTACTATGAGCGCACCCATGCGCCGATCGAGATCGTTCCCGAGATGTATGATACCCTGCAAGGCACCGAGCCGACCAAAATGATCATCATCGACACGAAGGAGAAGACCGACAGCCTGGTAGCACCCTTTCGGGAGCGCTTCGGCGCTGGACTCTACGTCACTAAGAGCAACGACGAGTATCTGGAGATGATGCCGCCGCAGGCGAATAAAGGGGTGGCGCTGGCGATGGTCGCCGCGAAGTTCGGATTTTCCGCTGCCGAAACAATGGCATTCGGTGATAGCTACAACGACATTCCCATGCTGCAATGGGCGGGGCTCAGCATCGCCGTGGGCAACGCCAAACCGGAGACCAAAACCGCAGCGACCCGGACAGTCGGAACCAATGCCGACGATGGAGTCGGCATCGCGCTCGAAGAGATTTTTCAACTATAAACGCCTAAGGAGGGCACCTGCAATGGCGCTGCAAAAACTGACAGGTCACAAAAAAGTAAAGTTAAAAGACATCGACCCCGATGCCGATGGCGGCCTCGAAAGGGCCGATGCAGAGAAACGCACCCTGGAACTCTGCCAGGAACTGGAGGAGTTACAGGAACTGCAGTACGCGGCGCAGACGACCCCCATGCTGGTGGTCCTACAGGGAATGGATACAAGCGGTAAGGACGGGACCATCAGCCACGTCATGCGCTATATGAATCCGCAGAGCTGCCGTGTCGCCTCCTTCAAAGCACCGACACCGTTGGAACTATCCCACGACTTTCTGTGGCGGGTGCACTCCGAAACTCCCGGTAAAGGGATGATCACGATCTTCAACCGATCTCACTATGAGGACGTGCTGGTCGTAAAAGTCCACAAACTCGTCTCGCCCGAAATCCTGGATCGACGCTACGATCACATCAATCACTTCGAGCAGCTGCTTGCCGATGCGGATACCGTCATCGTGAAGTTCATGCTCCATATCGACAAGGATGAGCAGAAGAAACGTCTTCTGGACCGTGAACAGGATCCCGCCAAAGCCTGGAAACTCTCTCCCGCAGACTGGCAGGAGCGCGAACTGTGGGATCAGTATCAGGACGCCTTTGAGATCGCCATCAATCGCTGCGCCGCACCTCAAGCGCCCTGGTATATCGTTCCCGCCAACCATAAATGGTATCGGGATATGCTGGTCGCCGAAACGCTGGTCGAGACGCTCCGCCCCTTCCGTAAGCAGTGGGAAGCGCGCCTGAAAGCGATCGGCACCGAAGAGCTGAAAAACCTGCGCGCCATGCGTCAGTCGCACTGACTTCGGAAAACAACCGTGTTTAGTGGGGATGATGGCCGCGGCTGTAGACGCCGATGGCCTGTTCATACACCTTCCGGGTGTAGGCGGCGACGTTGGGCCAGGAGAAGCGTTGGGAGTATTTGCAGGCATTGGTGGCCAACCGTTCACGGCGCATGGGATCGTCGAGGAGGGCGAGCAGTTTGGTGCGGTAGTCTGCGAGATCTCCGGCTTTGAAGAGTTGAAGGCAGTCGATGCGCGCTTCGATCTCCCGGAAACAGTCCATATCGGAGGCGAGAATCGCTTTGCCGTGGGTCAGGGGGAAGGTGACGGAGTAGGAGCCGGTCGCCTGGGTATGCGGCACGAGCAGGAGATCGCTTGCGGCCATCACCTCGGCGACCTCTTCCTCCGAAAGAAATCCCGTGATGAGGACGCGATCCTGGAGTCCGGCGGACCGGATGGCGGCTCGTAACTGCGCAGTGTAGGGCTCCATGTCCGCGTTCCGTGGTCCGCCGGCGATCACCAACACCACATCGGGAGGAAGAGAAGGCAGGAGTTCCAGAGTCAGTTCGTAGCCCTTATTGGGGGCGATGTAGCCGAAGATCGTCAGGACACGCTTCTCCTGGAGGTGGTGCGCTTCCCGAAACGCCTTGCCGTGCAGGGGAGCCGGCAGCGCAGGCGGTATGCCGGTGGGAACGATGGTGACATACTCGGGTTTCGCGCCACGTTCGATCAGGGCATTCCGCGCTGCCGCCGTATGGACGATCGTCATCGCCGTGATAAAGGGGGCGATGTCTACACTCTCACGATAGGCGACATTGTTGACCAGAAACTGCTTGATCAGGCGTTTGGGAAGACGGGTCTCGGATTCGAGGCGCAACAGTTCTGCAAGCGAATAGGTGGTGTGGGCCGTGACGACAATCGGTTTTTGGATCAGATAGCGCAGTTCCCAGTAGCCGGTATCGGCGCGCAGAGGGTACGGGCGGCGAGGCAGTACCCCGCCCCAGAAGCTATGTTCGTGCTGAATATGCACGACGCTGACGTCGGGCGCATTCAGGCGCTCCGCCTGGGAGACGTAGTGGGCTGTCGGCTGCCGCCCCTCGGTGATCGGAACGACCTCCACTTCTGTGTCCGGCAAACTCTCCAGCCCCTCGATCAATGCCCGCGTATAGGCTGCGATGCCGCAACGCTCTCCGGTCGTCGTAACCATCGCGACTTTCATCCATCGCCCTCTTTCACATCCAACAGATTATGCGCGGGATTCGGCAAATGTCCAGCGCTTGTTGGCCAGAAAGTTCCAGATCGCTACCAGGACGATGGCGGACCCCTTCGCGATCACCCACACGGAATGGGGAGGATTACCACTGACATGTCCGGCAAGCATCAGGATGATCAGGCTCATGATAAGGCTGTTCAAGGCGAATCCGACCAGACTCACCGCGACAAATTTCATATACTGGGTATGTCGTCGGGCCGATCCCATTCCCCGAAAGGTCCACAGACTGTTCCAGAGATAACCGTTCGTGATTGCGACGGCGGCCGAAACGGTATTGGCCAGCAGCCAGAACATCCCGAATCTACTCATGAGGAGATGGGAGATCCCAATATCCAGCACGGCGCTCGAAGCCCCGATCATCGCGAACTTGACAAACTGTTTCCATCCTTCGCTAACGGGCCGCTCCGCATTGGCGATCACAGACATCTCGCTTCTTTCTCCCCTACCTCCACTTAAATCTAAACCACGATGGCATTATACCCCATACTGATCCGCGCATTCCCGGATGTTCCCGCCCCGTTTTCGATTGACAGCCGGGAAGGTTGACGGGTACAATCCTGATCCTGCATTACCGAAAACCAGTCCCTTTCCAGGAAGGCGTCGCCGCCGGCCTGCGACCCGAATAGCAAGGAGAGTGTGCCGCTATGTCCCTCACAGAACTGCCGGAACGAGCGATTGCCAGCCCCGAGACGCCTTTCGTCTCCGCCGCCTCTCAGTTCGAGATCCTCCAACAGATCGATCCCGAAATCTACGAACTGACCGTTCAGGAGACCCAACGCCAGTCCGATATCATCCGCCTCATTCCAAGCGAAAACTACACCTCCTCGGCCGTTCTGCAGGCGATGGCCACTGTCTTCTGCAACAAATATTCGGAAGGCTATCCTGGCAAGCGCTACTACGAAGGCAACGAACTCGTCGATGCGGTCGAAAACCTGGCGCGGGATCGGGCGAAGGCGCTCTTCGGAGCCGACCACGCCAATGTACAGCCCTACAGCGGCTCGCCTGCCAACCTGGCGACCTACTTCGCCCTGATGAAACCGGGCGAGAAGGTCATGGGGATGCACCTCCAGAGCGGAGGTCACCTGACCCACGGCTACAACCTGAACTTCAGTGGGGTCTACTATCAGTCGGTCGTCTATGGATACCATCAGGAGCAGGGGGTCACCGGAATGAACCCCGAGACCCAGATGCTGGACTTCGATGTTCTGCGCGAGATCGCCCTGCGCGAACGCCCCCAGGTGATCTTTGCCGGAGGCACCGCCTATCCGCGCTTCTGGGATTTCGAAAAGTTCCGCGCCATCGCCGATGAAGTGGACGCCTATCTCGTCGCGGACATCGCGCACATCAACGCCCTGATCATCGGCAAGGTGCACCCCGATCCGGTCCCCTACGCCGATGTCGTGACCTCCACCAGCCACAAAGCTATCCGTGGGCCACGCGGCGGGTTTATCCTCTGCAAGGACCGCCCGATGAAGAGCGATCCGACGCAGACGATCGCGGAGCGCATCGACAAGGCCATCATTCCGGCCCTTCAGGGCGGCCCGCACAACAACACCATCGCCGCGCTCGCCGTCTGCTTCCGCGAGGCGGCGACGGAGCAGTTCCAACAGTACGCGAAGCAGATCGTCGTCAACGCCAAAGCGCTGGCTCAGGCGCTGCTCGATCGTGGATTCATCCTGGTGACCGGCGGTACGGACAACCACCTGATCCTCGTGGACGTGATGAAGTCCCGCAAAATTCCCGGCAAGCCCTACGCGCACGCGCTCTATCAGGCGGGCCTGGAAGCCAACTTCAACGCGGTCCCGAACGATCCCCGCAAGCCGTTCTCCCCCAGCGGACTCCGCATCGGCACCCCCGCGGTCACCACCCGCGGCATGAAAGAGCCGCAGATGGTGCAGATCGCCGACTGGATGGATCGCGTCGCCGCGGCTTGTACCAGGTCCGGAAAAGACTACGTTTTCGACGAGGCTGTTCTGCGCCAAATTCGTGGCGAGGTCCACGATCTCTGCGCAGACGGCAGTTTCCCCATCCCCGGCATCGACTTCTAGGCCCGGGTTTCGCACCCAAACGTACTGCATGCCTTGCTTCTGGCTCGAAGCAAGGCATCCGACTTTCTGCTAGTTTTCTGCCCTTCGCACATCCCACTACGGGAATGTGCTAGAATCTACCAACGGAGCGCGGCGAGAGTCCGCCTCTGACCCCTGCTGGAAGGAATTCCCACCATGGCTAACCGCTACGTATTGATGGACACAACAAAAGGCCCCATCAAATTTGAACTATTCGAGGATCTGGCTCCGATCACGACGACCAACTTTGCCACGCTTGTTGAGAACGGCTTCTATAATGGATTGAACTTTCATCGCTATGAGCCTGGCTTCGTCATTCAGGGCGGAGACCCGCTCGGCACCGGTATGGGCGGCTCCAAGCACACGATTCCGCTGGAAGTGACCCAAAAACTCAAGCATGACGACGCAGGCGTCGTCGCGATGGCCCGCTCCTCGGATCCGAACAGCGCCTCCAGCCAGTTCTATTTCACCCTGCGCGCCACGCCGCACCTCGATATGGGCTACGCCGTCTTCGGTAAAGTGACCGAAGGCCTGGAAAACCTCCAGCAACTGCGCAAAGGCGACGTCATCAACAAAGCCACCATCGTCACGTCCTGATCCTCTGCTCCATTGCCAACAATTCGAAAGATTCCACCATCCGCTTCGCGGGTGGTGGAATTCGTTTTTAGGTTAGGAATAGACGCAGTTACCGGCGACGAAGGTTTGGCGGACGGAGCCGTCGGGATTCAGGAGAACAAAGTCCGCGTCGAATCCAGGAGCAAGGAGGCCTTTGCTCTCACCCAGCCCGAGGGCTACCGCGGCATTGCGTGAAGACATTGCAGCACGTTCCAAGAGATCGTAGGACTGCGCATTCGCGAACGCTGTTTCGAGCGTGAGGATGCTTCCCGCGAGAGTGCCGTCAGGGAGGCGGGCGGTGCCGTCATGCACGACGACCGGCAGATCCCCAAGCGAAAAGGCGTACCCTTCTTCCATGCCTGCGCCAGGAATGCCGTCGGAGATCAGGATCACGCCATTTGGCCCCTTCGCGTTGATAAGCGCGCGGCAGGAGGCGGGATGCACGTGCACATTGTCCCAGATCAGTTCGGCTGTCAATTCCGGGTGGCTGAGAGCCGCGCCCACAACACCCGGTTCCCGACTGCCGAGCTGGCTCATCGCGTTGAAACAGTGCGTGATATGGCGCGCTCCTGCCGCAATCGCGGCGTCTATCTCATCGTAGGTAGCATCCGTATGTCCGATGGATACGATCGTACCCTGGGAAGTCAGGAGGCGGATGAGGTCGAGCGCGCCGGGCATCTCCGGCGCGAGTGTGATGACCTTGACGACGGAAATCAGATCCCCCACTCTGCTCTTGAAGTCCTCGACATCCGGCAAGAGGATGTGCTGCCCCGGCTGCGCGCCTTTGCGCTTGGGGTTGATATAGGGGCCTTCGAGATGACAGCCCAGGACGGCAGCGCCATTCCGACCATTCTCCGGAGAGCGCATCGCATTCGCCGCCATACGCAGCGCCGCAAGTTGGTCGTCCCAGCCGGCTGTGATCGTCGTCGATAAAAATCCGGTGACGCCATGGCGGGCGAGATGCACGGCGACGGCGTTCAGTGCGTCCTCAGTACCTTCCATCACGGCTCGTCCTGCACCGCCATGGACATGGATATCCAGGAAGCCCGGCAGAAGCAACGCATCCCGCGCATCGACATCGAAAGACTCCGGTCGGGTCGCGTCGTTCCAGCTATCCACACTCGCGATCTTGCCATCCTGTACGCTCAGGAGAACGCGCTCCCGAACACCCTCGGCATCTGCCATCTTTTTTGCCAGAATACGCACCGTACACCTCCCAAACCATGGTTGAAGTCGTAAACGTGAACCAGGACTCCGCCGAAGGGTTCTCGGTTCAGCAGGCTTACCTCGTGGCAGCGCATACCGAGAACTATATTCGGAACGGAGTCCTGATTTTCCTGGTTTGGCCCGAATCGTATCCGGGGTAACTCTCTGCGTCAGACGCCGGTCTGCGACGGTCTGGGCGCAACCTTGATCAACACTTTCTTAAGCGTAGAGACCCAGGAGTCGGCGACACCCGAAACCGACTTGCCGGCCTTCGCGTCCTGAGGGCTTACTTCCAGTAACAGCCAGTTCCGTACGGTGATTACGGTCCGGCCACCCCGGTTCTCGGAGCGAATATCGGAAGGACGCAACGGCGGAGCCTGCACACGAGAAAGAATTTCGACCGTTCGTGCGTCGGCCACTTCCATACGCTCGAACGGCGTATGCCTGCTGTCACTGTTCTCGAAGTAGATCAGGTCGTAACCTCCGAGTCCCCAGAGAGTCGGGGCCTTGTCCTCAACATGAGGTACTTCACTGATGGGCACGATGCGCTGAGCGGAACCGGTGATGGGAGCCGCAGCAAGGGCGGCGAACGCGGCGATGGCGAACCATTTCATTTCAGGAACTCCTTTCGAGAGCGGGTCATTCGGGTCATTATTGAGCTTCTTATCCTCGCTCGTTTTGACGCTTGAGGAGGGGGGCTTGTTCCCATGTCACACGGGATTTTACGTATTTATTCGTAGGCGAGCCGGCAAAAACGGATGGAATTCTGTCATCGCTGCGTGCGAACCACCCGGTCCGCGCCTTCATCATGCAACTAGACGCGGAGAGCGAACAAGTTGTTCCCTCGATTCGTTAACTATTCGCCCGCTTTCAAGAAAATGATTGCCCGGTGTCTGCGGAGAGCCGGCCACCGGGCGAAATCACCGGCTTCCGGGGTTAAAACCCCGCGCTGAAATGGGAAGTCCACCTGCGTGGACTGAGATGCCTTGAGTCCACGCAGGTGGACTTCCCGTATCAGACCGGTACTTCAGTGCCGAGAAGAATCAGTAGACGATGAACTGCTCCAGATACTTCTTACCGATCAGGAAGCCCTCTTCGCGCTCCACGGCATCGTCCTCGTGCTCGATCGAGATCACGCCGTTATAGCCGTTGCGGCGCAGAGCGGCGATGTATTGGCCCCACTGGATCTGCCCAAGCCCCGGAATGACATAGCGCCACCAACCGCTGCCCTGATTGCCGACGATGCGCTTGCGATGGGTCTTGATTTCGGTATCTTTGCCATGGGAGTGGAAAATTCGCTTACCAAAACGATCGACCGCCTCGATATAGTCGATGTCCTGCCAGTGGAGGTGCGACGGATCGAAATTGAGGCCGAAGTTCTCGTAGGGCAGCACCTCGAAGATTCGCTCCCAGTGCGCCAGGTTCTGGATATTGGTGGCGGTCCAGTTCTCCATCGCGAGCTTGACCTTCTTCTCGGCCGCATATTCGATCAACGGCGGGAAAACGTCCTTACAGTCCTCTTCGATCGTCTTGAAGCGATCCTTACCGGGCGCCGGCATGCCTGCCATACAACAGACAACGTCGATTCCCAGCAGCGAAGCGGCCGTGATGGCGTTGTGAACCG
>Ga0207705_10001751_pt1 | contig 17155 bp, 10 predicted proteins | sample KBSC13metaG_FD_184314 | JGI IMG/M metagenome (GOLD analysis project Ga0207705, IMG submission 184314) | Corn rhizosphere microbial communities from Kellogg Biological Station, Michigan, USA - KBS C1-3 metaG (SPAdes) (version 2) | ecosystem: Host-associated > Plants > Roots > Rhizosphere > Soil ...
TTCGCTTCGCCCCAGCCGAGCAGCATCTTCCTCGACGAGCGCTCGATCAGCAGGTCGAGCTCGCGGATGGTGAAGGCGTTGCCACCTTCGTAGTCGTCGATCTCCTCCCACGCGATCGGGGCCGCGACCGGGGCGCCTTCGCGGGCGCGGGCGGAATAAGGCATCACCGCGGTCGCTCCGCGCTGGTTGCGGAGCCAGTCGAGGAAGATCCGGCCCTTGCGCTGGGCCTTGCGGATGTTGGCGGTGAAGCGCTCCGGCTCGGCTTCGGCAATCGCTCGGCTGAAACGCTCGGCGAAGCTTTTGACTGCGTCCCAGTCCGCCGACTGGTCGAGCGGGGCGATGACATGGATTCCCTTGCCGCCGGTCAGCATCGGGAAAGTCTTCAACCCCATGTCGGCGAGGAGGTCGCGGATCCGCTTCGCCGCTTCGCGGACGTCGGCGAACTCCAGCCCGACGTCGGGGTCGAGGTCGAACACCAGACGGTCGGGATAGTCGACCTTCTCGATCCGGCTCCCCCAGCCGTGGAATTCGATCGTGCCCATCTGCACGCAGGACAGGATGCCCGTGATGTCGTCGACGTAGAGGTAGTCCTGCACGCCGCCCTTCTTCTCCTCGATCGGCACATGCTTGACGGCCTCGCCCATCGAGCCGGTGTCGTGCTTTTGATAGAAGCATTTCTTGGCGCGGCCCTGCGGACAACGGATGAGGGTCAGCGGCCGGTTGGCGGCGTCGATCATCAGCAGCGGATTGATCGCCGCATAATATTCGGCGAGGTCGTATTTGGTCAGCTTCTCGGTCGGGAAGATGGCGCGGTCGGGGTTGCTGATTGTGACGCCGAAGCTCTCCGGCGTCGGGTGCTTGCCCTTCTTCGCGGACTTGGGCAGCTTTGTCTTGGTCTCGCGCACCACGTCTCTCGCCGGCTTGTCCTCGCGAAGGGCGATGAAGCTCGGGTGGCGCAGGATACCTTCGGACGTGAATTCCGTGAATGCGATTTCTGCGACCAACTCCGGCTCGATCCAGTGGCCGCCTTTGCGCTCGGCGCGCGGGATATCGACCGCCGGCTTGCCGATCTCAAGCGGCTTCATCCGGTCGAGAAGCTCGCCCATCGTCTTCATATTGAAGCCGGTGCCGACCTTGCCCGCGAAGCGCAGCTTGCCGTTGTCGCGGGTGGCGAGGAACAGGGATCGGAAGCCGCGGCGGACCTTGTCGCTCTCCGACCAGCCGACGACGACGAACTCCTGCCGCTCGATGCATTTGATCTTGAGCCAGGCCTTGGTCCGCTCTCCGCGATACGGAGCCTCGGCTTTCTTCGCGAGGACGCCCTCGCCGCCCTCTCTGCAGACGGCCTTCAGCAGCTCCTCGCCCTTCCCGAGCACATGGTCGCCGTAGATGATCGCCGGGGGCGCGTTTTCGAGCAGCGCGGCGAGCCGTTCCTTACGCTCGAGATTGCCGAGCTTGCGGATGTCCTCGCCGCGGTCGACGAGCAGATCGAAAGCGTAAAAGACGAGGTTCTTCCCCCGGCTTTCCTTCAGCGTCGACTGAAGTAGCTGGAAGTCAGGCTTGCCGGCCTTGTTCAGCGCCACCGCCTCGCCGTCGATGAGGCAGTTGGGAGCCAACGCCTCCGCCTCCTTCACCAGCGCGCGAAACTTGTCGCTCCAATCCTTGCCATTGCGGGTCCAGGCCGTGGCCGCGTTCGATCCGGTGGCGAGCAGCAGCCGGTAGCCGTCGTATTTATATTCGAAGAGCCAATCGGAGCCCGTGGGTACATGGTCGACGAGAGTTGCGAGCTGCACCGGCTTGAACGGCGGCGGCGGCTCCGACGCCCTGGTCTTGCCGCGTCCGCCTTTCTTGCCGCCGCGGTTCGACCGCCACACATCTTCGCCCGACGCAATTTCCGCCATCGTCCGCCCCGTCGTCACGCTTCTCATGCAATCGTCGACCAACGCATCTCCGTCGTCGGGCTTCGCATATTCGTCCGTCACCTTCTTCAGCATCCACGGCTCGGCCTTTTCGCCGGGCTTGGGTTTCAGCCGGAACATGACCCATTCGCCCTTCATCCGCTCGCCTTCGAGAGTGAAATGCAGGTGTCCTTCCTCGATCGTCTTGGTCGGGTCCTTGCCGGGTTCGGGGACCCATTTGCCCTCGTCCCAAAGCATCACGGTCCCGCCGCCATATTCGCTGCGGGGAATGGTGCCTTCAAAGTCGCCATAGTCGAGCGGATGATCTTCGGTCCGCATCGCCAGGCGGTTGTCGCCCGGGTCGAGGCTAGGGCCTTTCGGAACCGCCCAGCTCTTGAGCACGCCGTCCATTTCCAGCCGGAAATCCCAGTGCAGCCGCGATGCCTCGTGCTTCTGGACGATGAAGCTGTCGCCTTCGCCTTTGAGCTTGCGGCCCTTGGGCTCCTTCGTCTTCGAAAAGTCGCGCTTCTTGTTGTAGGTTTCGATGTCGAGCTTGCGGGCGGGCACGTCAGCCCCTCCTCGTCAAGGCGGTGTCGTCACTCACGGCTACTTCCGCCCGCCCGCCGCTTTCTTCTTTGGGGCCGAAGTGGAGCGCGGCCGCGCCTTCGACCGCGGAGCGGGCTTCGCCTTCGGCTTGGCTTTCTCGCCGCCTCCGCCGGTCTCCAGGCTCTTCTTCAGCGCCGCCATCAGGTCGATGACGTTCGAGCCCTTGGGCGGCGGGCCCTCGGGCTCCTGGATGATCTTCTCGCCCTTATGTTTCTGCTTCTCGGCGATGAGGTCCTTCAGCGCGTCGACATAGCGGTTGTGGAATTCGCTCGGATCGAATCTCCCCGTCTTCTTCTCGATCAGCATCGAGGCGAGATCGAGCATGTCCTCGTCGGGCTTGTGGTCGCCGATCTCGCGGAAATAGCCTTGAGCCTTGTTGACCTCGTCGGCGTATCGAAGGGTTTCAAGAAGGATTCCGCGCCCGCACGGCTTGATCGCGACGACATATTCCTGGCCGCGCATCGCCAGCTGGCCGATCCCGACCTTTTTCGCGTCCTTCAGCGCGTCGCGGAGGACGACATAGGCCTCCTCGGCGAGGTCGTCGGCAGGGACCACGTAATAGGGCTTGTCGAAATACATGGCGTCGATGTCGCGCATGTCGACGAACTCGACGAGGTCGAGCGTCTTGCGGCTCTCCAGCTTGACGCTCTCGATCTCCTCGGGGTCGAGCAAGACGTAGTGCCCCTTCGACACCTCGTATCCTTTGACGATTTCGTCGCGGTCGACCGGGCCGACGCCGGGCACCACTTTCTCATATTTGATGCGCTTGCCCGTAGGCTCGTGGACCTGGTGGAACTGGATCGATGCGCCGCTTTTCGTGGCGGGAAATAGTTCGACCGGGATCGACACCAGCGCGAGCCGGATCTGCCCTCTCCAAATCGGTCGTGCGGCCATCGGCCTCAACTCCTCGCGAAAACCGCGGAATCAAACCGCTTGAGCGTGGCAGTCGTTCCGAAGGCGCGGTGAGTCGATGCGAGTTGCCGCCTTCAGCGACGCGACAAAGGGCGCAACCGCCGAGGCTGGCGACACTGCTGCCGCGATCAGAGATACGATGGCAGACCCGCAGATGACTCCCGCAGCTCCCGCATCAAGAGCGCAACGAACGTGGTCAGGCGTGGAAATGCCGAAGCCGAAAACCGGCGGGGGAGCGCCGAAATCCCTGAGCCGGTCGATTACGGTCGGATCGAAGCGAGCCTGCGTGTGCGTGCCGGTGATCCCCGGCCGAGTGACGCAATAGGTGTACCCGCCGGAGAGGCGTGCAATCTTCCGAAGGGTATCGGACGGAGTGTTCGCGGCGGCGATCAGGACCGGATCAAGGCCGGCTCCGCGCATTTCCTCCGCCCATGGCTCCGCCTCGATGGCAGGAAGATCGGCGACGAGCAGGCTATCGGCGCCCGCTTCCGCCGCTCGGGAGAAGAACTCGCGCCGACCGCGAGCGAGCACCAGATTGGCGTAGGTCAGGATCCCGATCGGCACCTGCGGATGACGCCGCCGAAAGCTCGCGATCAGCTCGAAACACTCGGCGGTACGGACTCCAGATGCCAGCGCGCGGCCCGACGCCGCCTGAATGACTGGCCCGTCTGCGACCGGGTCGGAGAAAGGGATTCCGACCTCAATCATGTCCGCACCGCCGACGACCAGGGCGTCGAGAACGCGCGCGCTGGCCGGGGGATCGGGATCGCCGAGCATGACGAAAGCACCGAACGCGCCCTCGCCGCGAGCCTGGAGGCGCTCGAACATGGCGGGGTAGCGGCTCATTCGGCCGCGACTTGGAAGGAGGGACGCAGCAGATGCTGTGCCTGGGCAACGTCCTTGTCACCCCGGCCGGACAGTCCCACGAGCAGCAGCGAATCCGGCTCTTTCGCCGCGAGCTTCAGTGCATGAGCGAGCGCGTGGGCGGATTCGAACGCGCAGAGGATTCCCTCCTTCTCCGCAAGCAGCCGGAACGCGGCGAGCGCCTCGTCGTCGGTCGCCCCAACATAATCGGCGCGGCCGCTGTCCTTGAGATGCGCATGTTCAGGGCCGACCGCCGGATAATCGAGCCCGGCGGACACCGACCAGCTCTCCGAAATCTGCCCGTCGGAGTCCTGCAGCACGTAAGTCTCGGCACCGTGAAGAATGCCGGGGCGGCCGCCGAAAAGTGTCGCCCCATGCTTGTTGCTGTCGAGCCCGCGTCCCGCAGCTTCGACCCCGATCAGGCGCACGGGATCCTCAATGAAATCGGCGAACAGGCCAATCGCATTCGACCCGCCGCCAACACAGGCAATCGCCGCATCCGGAAGCCGCCCGGCCTGCTCCAGCATCTGCGCGCGAGCCTCGCGGCCGATCACCCTCTGAAACTCGCGGACCATCAGCGGGAATGGGTGCGGCCCGGCGGCCGTGCCGAGCAGGTAATGCGTCGTCTCGAAGCTCGCCGACCAATCGCGGAGCGCCTCGTTGATCGCGTCCTTCAGAGTTCGCCCGCCGATCTCGACCGGCTCGACCCGAGCCCCCATCAGCTCCATTCGGAAGACATTGAGCTGCTGCCGCTCAACGTCCTCGGCGCCCATGTAAATCACCGTCTCGAAACCCAGCAGCGCGCCGGCGATCGCGGTCGCGACTCCATGCTGCCCTGCGCCGGTCTCGGCGATCAATCGGGTCTTGCCCATGCGCTTCGCAAGCAGGGCCTGGGCGAGCACTTGATTGGTCTTGTGCGCCCCGCCGTGGAGCAAATCTTCGCGCTTGAGGAAGATATTGCCGGGCAAGTTGCGGCAACGGGTGAGTGGCGTCGGCCGACCTGCGTAATTGGCGAGGAGGTCGTTGAGCTCGGCTGCAAACGCCGAATCCGCCTGGACATCGAGAAACGCCGCTTCGAGCTGCTCGAGCGCGGGCACCAGGATTTCGGGAACGTAGGTCCCGCCATAGCGGCCGAAACGTCCGTTCAGGCGCACTGCCGGAACTCCTGCCGCGACTGGGGGCGAAGCGCATCGAACAGTGCGCGGATTTTCTGCGGAGATTTAACGCCCCGGCGAGCATCGACGGCTGAGCCGACGTCAATCGCATAGGCTCCGACAAGAGCCGCGTCGCGCGCGTTCCCCGGTCCGATTCCACCGGCAATGAGTGCGCTTGCGAGCCGAGGATGACCGCGAACCCGCTTCCAGTCGAACGTCCGCCCAGTCCCTCCCGGACCGCTGTCGAAGAGCAGACGGTCGGCAGCGTCGAAGCTCTCCGGCTGCGAGGCCCCGACCGAGAGCGCTTTCCAGATTTCGCATTCGCCCGGCAGCCGGCGGACCAACGAGCGGACGTAATCACAATCCTCTCGCCCGTGGAGCTGGACCGCCGCGAGGCCGAGAACAGTCGCTGTCTCCGCCACGTCCGCGATCGGCGCATCGCGGAAGATGCCGACGCGTCGCGGCCCGGCACTCATCAGGCGAAACGCCTCCCCCAGCGAAACCGAGCGCGGGCTGTCCGGAACGAACACCAGGCCGGCGTGGGTTGCGGCGGGGCTGACGTCTTCAAGCCGCCTGACGCCGCACAATTTGACCCGGCCGAACATGAACTCGCGCGCAGCGTCGGCCGGATCGGCGGCCGCCATAAGGGCGCTTCCGACGAGAAAGCCGTCGACGTGGCCGGAAAGCCGCTCGGCATCGCCTCGCGACGAAATTCCTGATTCCGAAACCAGTACCTTCCCGCCGGCCAACCGAGCCAGTCGCTCTGTCACCGACAGGTCGATCGAAAGATCGCGCAGGTCGCGGTTGTTGATGCCTATGAGTTGCGCGCCGAGCGCATTGGCGCGGCGCATTTCCGCTTCGTCATGGACCTCGACAAGCGCGTCCATTCCGAAGAGCTTCGCTTCCGCGATAAGAGCGCGCGCCGTGCTGTCGTCGACCAGCGAGAGCATCACAAGCACTGCGTCCGCACCTGCGATCCGCGCTTCGACAACCTGTCGTTGGTCGAGGAAGAAATCCTTGGCGAGGATCGGCCCGTCGAATTCGCCCCGGGCGAGCCGAAGATCGTCGAGCGAGCCGGCGAAATGGCGGGTTTCGATGAGGACGCTGAGCGCGTCGGCGACTCCGGCATAGCCCCGCGCGACCTTCGCCACGTCCGCCTTGGCGCGGATCGCACCGCGCGACGGCGAAGCTTTCTTGATTTCGAGGATGAAGCGGGCACCCGGCTGGGCGAGGGCGTCCGCGAGGCATCGGTTCGTCCGCGTGGCGCAACTCCTCAGCATATCGATGCTGACTCCGTCGAAGCGGCTCGCCAGGTCCGTGCGCCGCGCCTGCGCGATCTCGGCAAGCAGCCCTTCAGCCACGGCTCGCCTCCACGAAATTGTGGAGCAGCTGCGCCGCCCGCCCGGAGGCGATCGCATCCCCGGCGCGCTCGGCGCCTTCCCGAAGGTCGGAGGCGACGCCGGCTGTTTCCAGCAGTGCGCCGGCATTGATGGCGACGATCGCCCGCTGCGCCGCCGATCCGCGGCCGCTCAGCAGCTCAAGCAGCAATCTCGCATTATCCTCAGGATTGCCGCCAGCGACCGCCTCCGCAGGATAACGCTTCAGCCCGGCCTGCTCTGGCGTGATTTCGAGCGTCTCAAGCTCGCCATCGCGAAGCCGCACCGCCTGCGTGAAACCGTGCACGGCGATCTCGTCGAGGCCGGAGCCGTGGACGACAAGTGCCCGCTCCACGCCAAGCGCCCGCAGCGTCTCGGCGATCGGTATCAGCAGGGCCGGATCGGGAATGCCGAGCAACTGCACCTTCGGCCGCGCCGGATTGAGGCACGGGCCGAGCAGGTTCATCACCGTCCGCACCCGAAGCGCCCTCCGCACCGGCCCCGCGTGCGCAATGCCGGGATGGTAAGCCGGCGCGAGCAGGAAACAGAAGCCGGTTTGGTCAAGGGAACGGCGCGAAGCCAGGGGGCTGAGATCCAGCTTCGCGCCGAGCGACTCGAGTACATCCGCCGAGCCGCATTTCGATGTGAAGGAGCGGTTGCCGTGCTTGACGACAGGCAAGCCGCAGGCGGCCGAGACGAGTCCCGCCGCCGTTGAAACATTGATCGATCCCGAGAAATCGCCGCCGGTGCCGCAGCTGTCGGCGAACAAATACTCCGGCCTTGGGAACGGCCGCGCCGCGTCCCGCAATGCGAGCGCCGCCCCGGTCAGCTCCTCGGCCGTCTCGCCCTTGAAGCGCAGCGCCACGAATGCGGCAGCCATCAGCGGTTCGGGCAAGCGCCCCTCGACGATCTCCGTGAACAGGCCGCGGGCGTCTTCGCGGTCGATATCCTCGCGATCGAGCAGCCGCGAAATCGAAGCTTCGACGGCACTCGGCGACGCCGGAACCGGCGCCGAGAGCTGCTGGGAAAGCGAAACAACAGTGGTCATTTTCAAGCACCTGAAACAAAAAAGCCCGCCGGTGGCGGGCGGGCAGTCGATGATCGGTTGTTAGGCGATCAGTCGCGCCATCGCGCCGCAAGAGTCGACGAACGCCACCAGAAGTGAGCGGTCGAGGTTGCGGCGTTGGCGTTCAGGTGTGCCATTGACGCGCTTGGTAATGGAGTAGGCCGAGTCCAGTCAAGCAGCGAAAGTCTCATTGAGCGTTCAGGACTTGGCGGAATACATCCTGGCCATCAGGTACAGACAGGCCGCGGCGACCAGTGGCGACACCATTCCAAGCGCGAAGAAGCTGCTCGGCGGAATCTGCAGCCAATATGCGCCCATGAAACCCGCGAGCAGGCTGCCGAGGAACTTTGCAATGTACCAGGCGCCCATCGCCGTCGCGGCGAAGGCCGCGGGCGAGAGGGTTTCGACGAGGGTGAGACCCACCGGAATGACGAATAGCTCGCCGAGCGTGAGCAGGACGAAATAGCCGATGGTCCACCACGAACTGACCCGCGCTCCCTCCGGTCCGCTGACCGCCGCTGCGCCGACCATGACCGCCATCGCGATCCCGGCGAGGACACAGCCGAAGCTCATCCGGCGGAGCAGGTTCGGCACCGTTTCGGCGATGCCGCGCGACCGCCAGAAGCGAATGAGCACCGGAGTCAGGAGGATGATCAGGAGCGGATTGATCGACTGGAACCAGGTGGCTGGGATCGCCGTCCCCGCGCCGACCGAACGGTCGGTAAAATCGCGAACCCACAAGGCGATGACGTTCCCGCTCTGCTCGTAGCCGACCCGGAACAGCACCACCATCGCGACGAGCAGGAAGAGCGTCTTCAGCTTCGCGGCATCGATAGGCGTTCCGCCGATCGATCGCATCTCGCCCCTTGACGCCCGCTTCGGCTCCGGCGGCAGAAGCCTCAGGAAGCTCAAATAAACGACAAGCCCGATCGCCATCCCGATCCCGGCCGCGGCGAAACCCCAGTGCCAGCCGTAAAGCTCGCCCAGCGTGCCGCAGACGAGCGGAGCAAGAAGCCCGCCGAGATTTATGCCCATGTAATAGGCGCTGTAGGCGTAGGCCTTGCGTGGGTCCTTGTCGGCATAGAGGCTGCCGACCTGCGTCGCGAGCGGCGGGATGAACAACCCGTTGCCGAGCGCGACGAGAGCCAGCGCGGGGAACAGCAACGACTCGAAAGCCATCGCGAAATGGCCGAACATCATCATCACACCGCCGATGATCACGCTCATGGTCCGTCCGAGCCAGCGGTCGGCGATCAGGCCTCCGAAGAAGGGACTGAAGAAGGCCGCGGCACCATAGATTCCGTAGATGACCGACGATTTCGACTGCGCGAATCCCAGGTGCTTGGTCATGTAATAAACCAGCAGCGCCTGTAGGCCGAAGAAGGAGAATTCGGCCCACATCTGGGTCAGGAACAGGACCGTCAGGCCAGGCGGGTGCCCGAACAGCGTGCGGGCCGGCCTGGCCTCCGGATTGGTTTCGCCGGCCCCGGTCACTGGATCAGTAGTTAAGCGATGCCGTCAGCAGTCCGACGTTGAGGCTGAGCCACACGAGGAACGCCGCGGCGAGCGCGATGAGGATCGACCAACAGGTCCGGAACCAGTGGCGGCCCGGCGACGTCGTCACCGTCCACGCATTCCAGATGGCGACAAGCGTTCCGACGATCGCGCCGACGAGGACAAGCTGGAGAAGCCGCAACCAGATGTCGAGCCCGTCGTCGAGCGCCGAGAGGTCGCTGTTGAGGACCTGGAAAATCGCCATCCACCCGACGAAGACGATCACCAACAGCCAGGCCGCAACCCTGGTCAGGCGATGGAACAGCAGCGGCCGCCCGGCGAGATCCCATTTGTATCCGTAGCGCCAGCGGACGATCGCCGTCGTCGGCCAGCCGAGGGCGGCCAGGAAGATGATGAAAAGGGCGATGCCGGCGACCGGAAGGATCCACCCCGCGTTCAGTGACGCCGGCGCCGGAAGGAACTCGATGATCGGCGCATAAGGCGTGATCGAGAACATCTTGATGCCGCCGTTCCCGTTCGGGATTGCCTGGAGATAATCGGCGCCGTTCACCTCCTGCCACAGCCAGGGGCCAACCTCGCGCCACTTTCGCGGGCTGTTGGACGGATCGGTGATCTGATCGACGACAAGATAGCCATCCTTGTCGACCGAAGCTTTTGCCTCGCCGAGGAGAGCAGCGAGACGCAGGAAATTGAACCCGCCTGCCCGGCTGCTGACATAGTGGCCAGCCATCGCCTCGCCATGGGCCTTGGCCGTCGATGCTGTCGGCAAGTCCTTGTTCGGGGCCGGATAATAGCGGTCCAGGAATTCCTGCAGCAGTTCTTCGCGGAGCGCATGCGCGCCGCCGTTCTTCCCGACGCTGTTCATCGAAATGTAGAGCCCGACATTCTTGTCGAGGAGCAGGTGCAAGTCCGAGTGAAAGAAGACCGTATCGCCGCCATGGCCGACGATATTCAGGCCGTTACGGTCCTCATGATAGAAACCGAGCGCCATCGCCGGCAGAGCGGAATACGGCTTGTTGGCATTCTGGTGCATCAGCTGCGCGGTCGCCGGATTCAGCAACGGACCGCCGTTGTTGAGCTGCGCGATCATGAACTTCCCCATGTCGGCGCCCGATGACGCAAGAGCGCCAGCCGGGGACATGGCAATCACTTCGTACGGCTGCGGGTCGATCGAGTCCGGCTTGTACGCCTTCGACATGAGCCGATCGAGATTGGCCGGGAGCGGCTGCTGGAACGAGGAATGGTTCATTCCAAGCGGCGCGAAGATGTGCCGCTGCACATATTGCTCGAACGGCTCGCCCGACACCCGCTCGACGATATATCCGGCGAGAGACGCCCCGAAATTCGAATAGGCCGGCATCGCGCCAGGCTCGTAGATTCGCTCCGGAATCGAGCGCAGAAGCGCTTGTTTGAGCGGGACGGGCGCCTTTTTCCCGTAGAGGATCAGGTACTTGGCCGTCTCCGCGAATCCCGGCGTATGGGTCATCAGGTTGCGGACGGTGATCGGCTTCCCGTGATACGGCGGAATCTTGAAGTCGAGGTAGGTGTTGACGTCGGCGTCGAGGTTGATCTTGCCGGCCTGAACCTGCTGCATGACCGCGGTCCAGGTGAACAGCTTCGACACTGAGCCCGGTCGGAACAAGGTTTTCTCGGGGTCCACCGCAGTCCCCGCCTTGGCGTCGGAATAGCCGAAGCCGCGCATCGTCAGCGGCTGGCCGTCCTTGACGACGACGACGACCGCTCCCGGGATTCCACCGGCTTTCAGCGCATAGGGCATGTAGCCGTCGAGCCACGCGTCGACGTCGGACTTGCTGAGGTCATGGGCGGCGGCGCTACCTGCAATGGCTGGGGCCCTGGCGGGGGTAACGGCTGCAATTGTCCTGGTCGGCTGCAGCTGTGTCGGCGATTGCGCCGCCGCCGGGATAGCCAGCGCCGCGATCGCGGCAAGCGCCCACTTCACCCATGCCATTCTTCAATCCCCCTCAATATTTTGCGCGAAGCGAGATCCCGATTGTCCGCGGCTGTATCACGGCTGCGGCGAAATCCCCGTTCGGAGCCGAAGCGCGTGTGCCGAAGTTCACGATCCCGCGGGAGTCGGTCAGATTGTGGACGAAAGCATCGACCGAGAAACGACCGAAATCCACCCCCAGATTGGCGTCGATCTGGCTGAACGCCTTGAGACGCTGCTGTCCGAAAGCCGCGTCGAAATCCGAACGGCGCGGACCTGTGTAATGCCAGCTTATCCCGGCGTGACCGGTCGCGGCGGGCGAAAGCGGATGTTGGTAGTCGGCCCCGACCGTGCTCGAGAATTTGGGATTGTACGGAAGCGAATCGCCGCGCAGGCCGCCGACCAGGGCCGGCGCGTCCCTGGTAAGATAGGCGTCGACATAGGCGCCGTTCGCGTAGAGCGAGAGATCCCGAACCGGCCGAGCCGACACGTTGAACTCGATACCCTTGCTGCGCGCGCTTCCGCCGTTGGTGTTGACGCCGAAATTCTCGACCTGGGCGAGGAGCTGGATGTCCTTCCAGTCGATCAGGAAGGCCGTAACCTCGAACGCGAGCCGGCGATCGGCTGTTTCGGATTTGACGCCCACCTCGTAGTTCGTCGTCGTGTCCGGCCCGAATGTTCGCGGCACTCCGGCGGGAGCGAGCGGCGAAACCGCGTTCGGTCCGCCTGGGCGGTAGCCTTTGGCAACGCGCGCATAGATGCGCGTGTGCTTGTTGGGTGCAAACGAGGGCGCCACTGAATAGGTAAAGACGTTGTCCGAAGACCCGCCGTCGAAGCTGCTGTTGCCGCCGGCAAGCAGGCCGGACGTGTTCTGGACGACCGTCTGGTGGTTGTGGCCGTAGCGGCCGCCTGCGGTCAGGTCGAACTTTGGCGCGATGTGCCAGGTGACGTTCGCAAAGGCCGCTTCTTCCTCGTACGTCGAAGGAAGATCGACGATCACCAGCCCATCCAGCGCTGCAACCCGCTCGCCCGTTGGGTCGACGATTCCAAACAGGTTCTGGCTCAGCCGGTTCTTTTCGTGCGTATAGAAACCGCCGATCGTCCATTCGACGGGAGTCACGCCACTCGAAGATAGCCGGACCTCCTGGGTGAAGCGGCGCTGCTTCATTCCCTGGTCGAGCCCCGCGCCGAGCGGGGTCCCAAGGAAGAAGGTCAGAAGCGGTCCGTAAACTCCGCTCGCGTCGAGGGTCGTTGCCTGATCGAGCGTTCCGTAGCTGGTCGCGGACACGAGAGAGACCGGGCCGAAGTCATAGTCGATCGTGCCGTTGTAGAGCCGGTAATCGATGTCGTTCGGCTCGTTGATGAAGCGGAGGTGGCAGAGATCGCAAATGCTCGGCTTGAGCGTGACCGGATCGAGGTCGACGGTGTTGGTGCCGTCGCTGCGGATGTTCTGAGCCAGGACCGATGCCCGGATGCGAAGCGCGGCGCTTGGCTTCACGAGCAGTGACACCCGCGCGCCATATGTCCGGCCGTCGTTGATGTCCCCGCCGAGGTGCGGATCGTCGATATAACCCGCGTCACTGCGATAGAATCCGCTTGCCCGGATCGCGGCGTCGGACCCCAACGAGAAGTTGCCGGCCGCCCTGCCCCACCAGCCCACCTCGCCGTGACGAATGTCTTCGGCGCCCACTTCGGCGGCACCCGAGACAACGCCCGGCTCCGGAGCCACCGTCACATATTTCACGAGGCCGCCGAGGGAATTGGCGCCATAGAGAGTACCCTGCGGTCCGCGCAGGACCTCCACGCGTGCGAGATCGAATGGATCGATGTCGGGCACGTCGACCGCACCATTCGCAAGCGCCGTAGCCGAGCCGAACGGCGCCTCGTCGATATAGGTCGCGACGGTCGCGCCGACTCCGCCGGTGTTGATTCCGCGAAGCACGATTCGCGATTGCCCGGCCTGGCTCTCGACGATGTTCGCGCTGGGGATCTTGGTCAGATAGTCCGACAGCCGTTGCGCATGCTTCTGTTCGAGCTTGTCCCCGCTGATCACGGAAACCGATTGCGGAACGTAGAGCAGGATCTGAGTTCGCTTCTGTGCGGTCACGACGATGTCCTGGCTGCCGACGGTCGTGACCGGGCTCGCCTGCTGCGTCGCGACTTGCGGTGCGGGCGCCGCCGATTCGGCCGCTCGGGCCTCGGCCGCTACAGCCGCGAAAGACGTTCCCGCCAGCAACAGAACGACCGACTTGTGCAACATCGCTCTAGCCCTCCCTGCTAGTTTGGTGGCATCATTGGCATGTGTTTCTATAATAGCAACTGGTTTCTAGATAGAGGCAATATGGTTGGATCGCGGGCCAGGATCGGACTGGCGGAAGACGATGGCGTCCTTGAGGCGGACGACCTTCCGGCGCCCAGCCGGGCGATCCGCCAGGCGCGGCTCGAGCGTGGGCTGAGCCTGCGTGCGCTCTCGGCCCGCGCCGGCCTGCCCTATTCCACGCTATCGAAGCTCGAAAACGGTAAGATGGCGCTCACCTATGACAAAATGATTCGCCTCGCTCAGGCCCTCAATCTCGACCTTCAGGACATCATTACCGATACCAATCCGCCAACCGCCCCGGCCGGTGTCGGGAGACGCAGCGTGACCCGCGCCGGCGAGGAGCGCGATGCCGAGTCGGAGCGCCACGTCCACCACTATCCGGCGGCGGACCTTCTCGGAAAAATGATGATCCCGATCATAATCGACGTCCAGGCGCGCAGCGTGGAGGAGCTCGGCGGTCTGGTCCGGCATTCGGGCGAGGAATATCTTTATGTGCTCAAGGGCACGATGGATCTCCACTCGGACCTCTACGCCCCGCTCTCGCTTGGCCGGGGCGATTCCATCTATTTCGATAGCGGCATGGCGCACGGCTACGTCCGGACGAGCGCCGACCCCTGCATCGTTCTCGCCGTCTGCGCCGGCCCCGGAATCCAGCAGCTTGCGGGCGCTGCCGGGAAGAGCTGGCGGCTTACCGAGGAAGGACCCCATAAAATCAGCTGAATGTTTCTATATTTGAAACTTTGTTCCGGATTGCTATGCATTATCCATGGCAACCACGATCGTCCCGCGCGTTTTGACGGCAGAAAGACTGGAGACGCGATTCGCATCTCCTCTCAGAATCTCCGGATATGTTTTCGATGCGATGCCGTCGGTCGCCGTGACAATTTCCGACGGAGATTCGGCCGGACGCGGCGAAGCCGCAGGCGTCTATTACCTGGGCGACGACCAGGATCGAATGGTTTCGACGCTCGACCAGGTTCGGCCCGCGATCGAAGCCGGGCTGGACCGGAACGCCCTACAGTCGCTTTTGCCGCCGTGCGGGGCCCGTAACGCTCTCGATTGCGCGCTTTGGGATCTGGAGGCGAAGCTTCGCGGCACAACGGTGTGGGCGCTGGCGGGGGTCCCGAGACCGAAGCCGCTGGTTACGGTCTTCACATTGCCGGCGGATGATCCGCCGCTCATCGAGACCCGTCTCGCCGGGCTCGAGTTCGCCCAGGCAATCAAGCTCAAGCTCGACGGTGACGTCGACGCTGATCGCGCACGCCTCGAAGTGGTCCGCGCGGCCCGCCCCGGGGTCTGGCTATCGGTCGATGCCAACCAGGGCTATCGGGCAGCCGACCTCGATCTTTTGTCGAACCTCGCATCTCAATTTTCGATTGGACTCATCGAGCAACCCGTCGCTCGCGGCGACGAGGCGGTTCTCGACGGTTGGAACCCGGGCGTGCCGGTGGCAGCCGACGAGAGCATTCTCGACCTCGTCGAGCTCCGCGATCGCGGCGATCATTTCGACGTCATCAACATCAAGCTCGACAAGTGCGGCGGGTTGACCGAGGCACTGTCGATGGCCCGCGCTGCGACGCTGATGGGCAAACAGGCGATGGTGGGCAACATGGGCGGCTCGACGCTGGCAATGGCCCCGGGCTTCGTGCTCGCCCAGCTGTGCAATTACGTCGACCTCGACGGCCCCTATGGCCTCGAAGGCGACGCAAATGCCGTGAGCATCTACAGCAACGGCAAGGTCTTCGTGCCGGAGTCGCTTTGGGGCGGACCGAAATAATCGACATTGCGCGACGGGCGGCCGCCGCGCCAGGCCGGCACACGGCATTCGCCGAACGCATGTTGACCAGGGCAAGATCGTTGTGGCAATCGGCACGGATCGGCGGGCAACTGGAAAATGCCCTGTAAAACGATCAGCATGCCTTGGGAGAAACGCGTTACTTCTCAATGGTTTGCGGGTGTAGCTCAATGGTAGAGCAGAAGCCTTCCAAGCTTACGACGAGGGTTCGATTCCCTTCACCCGCTCCATCGTTAACGTCACTGTTTCTGCGACCGGTCGGCCCATCGCCAGCTCGATCATCGCGTTGAGCCGGCCCTCGATTTCGATTTCGACGCCCCGTCCGCGTTGAGCCGGAACGACAGTAATCGAATGGATCAACCCGCGGATTGTCGGAATGGCCTCTTCGCGAATCTCCGGCGAATCATAGTCGGCCAAGGTTTGATTCAAGCCCTCGACCGCTGCCCTGTAGTCGGATGCGACGGTTGGATGGAGCGCAATGATTCGCTCCGCCTCGGTTGATGCGAGCTCTTCCAGCAGCCTTTCCTGGTCGATTCGAGTCTCAATCAACTTCTCACGCACTTCGGGGAATTCTCCGGCGCCGGCGGCAATCGCTTCGACCAGTCGCTTAATGCGGCCGTTGGCATCGGCGAGCTTGCGTTCCACTTTATGGCGCTCGCGCGCCTCTTCGCGGTCCCTGCGTGCATTCTCCTCGTGATAAAGCCGGACGCAGAGCGAGACGGCCTCAGGATCAAGCAACCGCTCCTTCAGGCCGGAAAGGACCCGCGCCTGGTAGCGCTCGTCGCTGATGATCCGCGTGTTGGAGCAGCCAGCGCCGTTGCGAGTCCCGGAACAGCCCCAGAAGCCTCGCCTGATCTTGATCCAGCCGGAGCCGCAAACGCCGCACCGGCCCAGGCCCGACAAGAGATGCTTCGGCCGGCGCTGGGTCTCCGGATGGGTGGTCGCGCGCATCTCCAGCTGCAATTGGACCTGCTCCCAAAGGGCGGGCTCAATAATCCGCAGCTCCGGGACCGGCTGTATCGCCCAGCTCTCGGTGGCGTTCGGACGAATCCGGACATTCCTGCTAACCGGCTCGACGATCTTGCTGGTCCGGTTGTGGACGAGCTCGCCGGCATAAAGGCGGTTGCGCAGCATGCCGTCGCCACGCTTCCTGCCGCCTAGAATTGTAGTCGACTTCCACGGTCCTCCCCGAGGCCCCCTTACGCCCTCCGAATTCAAACGCTCCGCGATCTGCCGCGCCGACTGCCCGGCAGCATATTCCCGGAAGATGCGACGCACGATCGCCGCCTGGTCCGGCTCGATTGCCCTGAGACCTCGGAGGAACTGCCCCCGCTCGTCGATGCGGTTGGCGGTCCGATAGCCGTAGGCGAGGCCTGCCGGCGAGCGCCCTTCGGCTACCCTGCCCTTCTGGGCCCGCTTGATATTGTGCGCGAGCTCCTTGCGCTGCTGTTCGTCGAGCAGCCCCTTGATCGCGCCCTTGAAGGCGTCGATTTCGCCGTCGCCCAGGGTGAACAGCCGCGCTCCACAATAGTTGAGGCGATCGCGGATGTGGTGAGCATCGCCCTGGTTTCGGGCGATCCTGCTGCTGGTATCGGCGAGCACCTGATCGATGCCGCCTGCTTCGACCCGAGCGAGCAGAGCATTCATGCCCGGGCGCTGACGCTCGGACGTGCCCGCAGCGCCGCCAATGGCGGCGTCGCT
>Ga0207705_10001752_pt1 | contig 17148 bp, 16 predicted proteins | sample KBSC13metaG_FD_184314 | JGI IMG/M metagenome (GOLD analysis project Ga0207705, IMG submission 184314) | Corn rhizosphere microbial communities from Kellogg Biological Station, Michigan, USA - KBS C1-3 metaG (SPAdes) (version 2) | ecosystem: Host-associated > Plants > Roots > Rhizosphere > Soil ...
ATGCGCGTCCGGTGCGCACCCGCCAGCTCCTGTACGGCCGAGATCACGGAAATATCCAGCATCGCGTGATCGCGATGGCCGGTCATGTCCACCATGTGTTTCAGAAGCGAATCCATGTCGTTCTCAGCAATGTAATCAACCGACCTGCGGGCTTCGCCGCCGCCGTCGCGTTCGCAGGTATCTGGCATTTCACAAAGAGCAAGCGGAACAGGATATAGCGTTTTTGTCTTCCCGGCAATTATGCAAATGCAATTTTTTTAGCCTGAGTGAACTTTTCTCAAGGCGAAACAACACGGCGCTCCCCCAAATGCAGGGCCTTCGATTCCATCGAACAAAAAATAGTTCTCTACGGCAAATTTGTGGGTCATCAAGTTGCCGTACGGCATCAACTTTTATAGTGAACTCACTGACACGGAACGCAGCAAGTCAGCTGGACAGTGACTTGATCTGCGCTCTGCGGCCAGTAGCAGTTCTTATTAACCCACCATATGGGAGTTTGTCATGAGCAACTTCATCTCCGCCGTCAAAACCTTTGCTGCTGACGAGAACGGTGTGACGGCCATCGAGTATGGTCTGATCGCTGCCCTGATCGGCGTCGCGATGGCAGGCTCGGCGACGACCGTCGGCGAGAAGGTGAAAGCGGTGTTCACCTACGTCGCGGGCCAGCTGGTCACCCCGTAATGTAGCGGCAGCCCTCCGGGTTTCCGGCCCGGGGGGCTTTTTTTCGGGAGTTATCATGCAAATCGACCAATACCGCGATACGCTGCTCCTGCTTATGGTAAGTATCGCCGCCGTCAACGACCTGGCGACGCGGCGCATCCCCAACCGTTTACTGCTCGCCGGCCTGGCCGGCGCGCTGCTCCTGCACGGATTGTCCGCCGAACCGGGCGCAGCGCTGCTGTCGGCGCTCGGCGGCATGCTGCTGGGCCTGGCGATCTTCCTGCCGTTCTACCTGGTGCGCGGCATGGCTGCCGGCGACGTCAAGATGATGGCCGTGGTCGGCTTCTTCACCGGTCCCACCGAAGCCTTCCAGATTGCCGTCTTCACGTGGTGCGCCGGCGGCGTGATGGCGCTGCTGCTCATCGTGTTGCGCAGCCGCCTGCGGCTGGCCTTCGTCAACGTCGGCCACCTGTTGTCCGGCAAGACACTCCCGCAGAGTGCCGGCTCGATGCCCTATGGCGTGGTCATCGCGCTCGGCACGATCGTCGTCCTCGTCACTCATTATGGATGAGCCCGCTCTTGGCGAAGCGCAAGGGTGGCCAAAAGACCGGTCGCTAGAATCATTCTGACCTGGTTCAGAAAACACGCAAGGCAAGGGGGTTCCCGATGTTTGAAACGCTATCGACAGGCAGTACCGCGACGGGCCCACGCGCCGCGCAACCGGCATCGACGGGCGGGGCGGAAGTCGCACCGGTCCTGCCACGCCAGGCCAAGACCGTGCGCGATACCGGTCTCGAACCGCGCTTCGTGACGGACCTGGTGCTGAAGACGATCGAGGCCACCGGCAAGGCGCCGTTGCCCCTGCTGGCCGGCAAGCTGCGGCTGTCGATCAGCGTGCTGCGCGAAGTCCTCAATCCGCTGATCGCGGAACAGCAGGTGGAAGTCGCGTGGTGTGGCGAGTCCGACATCGACATGCAATACCAGCTGACCGCGATCGGCCAGCGCGGCGCGCTCGACGCCCTGGCGCGTTGCCGCTACGTCGGCCCGGCGCCCGTCACGCTCGCGTCGTATCGCGCCGTCGTCGAACGCCAGGCGTTGCGCCATGCCGATGCCGAGCGCATCACGCCCGCGCAGCTGGCCGGCGCGCTCGGCGAAGATGGCCTGACGCCGGCCGCGCGCGAGGTACTGGGCGCGGCCCTGTACGCGCGCCGCTCGCTGCTGCTGTACGGCCCGTCCGGCGGCGGCAAGACGACGCTGGCGCGCAAGCTCGGGCGCCTGCTGCCGGGCCCGATCGCCGTGCCATATGCGTTGATGGCGGGACGACAGGTGATCCGCCTGTACGATCCGGCCGTGCACGTGGCGCCGCCGCCGGTCGCGCGCCAGCATGAAGAGCGGCGCAGTTGCGACGCGCGCTGGACCGTGTGCCAGCGTCCGCTCGTCCACGTCGGCGCCGAGCTGGGGCGCGACATGCTCGACCTGCGCTACGACGCGGAAGAGGGTGTGTACCACGCGCCGCCGCACCTGCAGGCGAACAACGGCATGCTGGTGCTCGACGACGTCGGCCGCCAGCGCATCGCCGCCGCCGAGCTGTTGAATCGCTTCATCGGCCCGCTGGACGCAGGCTGCGACCAGCTGTCGCTGCAGGGCGGCCAGGCCGAACTGGTGCCGTTCGATGCCGCCGTCGTGTTCGCGACCAACCTGGCGCCGGGTAGCGTGTTCGACGACGCCGCGCTGCGCCGCGTCGGCTACAAGGCGGAGATCGGCGCCTGGTCGCCGCACGCCTACCGTGCCCTGTTGCGGCGCCAGTGCCGGATGCGCCGCATCGAGGCCGAGGACGCCGCGGTGGACCACCTGGTCGACCGGCTGCATCCGCAGTCCGGGCGCCCGCTGCTGGCCTGCTATCCGGGTGAACTGCTCGACCGGGTCGCCGATTTCGCCGGCTTCGCCGGGACCGAGCCGCGCCTCACCATCGCGGCGGTCGAGCAGGCCTGGCGCAGCATGTTCATCGCCGGCACGACGGAGGCCGCAAAATGAAGAACAAGCGTGCCGTCCTCGTCATGGCCGTCGCGGTCCTGTTCGGACTCGCGGCCGTCGTGTTCGCATCGAGCTGGTTGCTCAGGCACCCGGACAACAGCAACGGCCGCATCGTCGTGGCCGCCACCGACATCAGCCTCGGCCAGCGCCTGACGCCCGAGATGTTCAAGCTGGCCGATTGGCCCGCCAACAGCCTGCCGAAAGACGCCTTCAGGGATCCGCAGAAGCTCGGCGGCCGCGTCCTCAAGATCAACCTGGTGGCGGGCGACCCGGTCAGCGAAGCGAAGCTGGCCCCGGCCGGCACGCTCGGCGGGCTGTCGGCGCTGATCACGGAAGGCAAGCGTGCGATCACGGTGCGCGTGAACGACGTGATCGGCGTGGCGGGCTTCGCGCTGCCCGGCAACTACGTCGACATCATCGTCAGCACCCAGAAGGACGTGCCGCCCGGTGCCGACGTCCACCAGCAGAACATCTCGAAGATCGTGCTGGAGCGGATCCTCGTGCTGGCCGTCGCGCAGGAAGTCAACCGCGACGAGACCAAGCCGAAGGTCGTCAACGCGGTCACGCTGGAAGTCACGCCGGAGCAGGCCGAAAAGCTCGACCTGGCACGCAGCGTGGGCACGCTGTCGCTGGCGCTGCGCAACCAGGTCGATCCGCAGTCGGCTAGCACGGAAGGCGCGACCAAGCTGACCTTGCTGCCCGAAGTGCCGCCGCCGGCGCCGCGCAAGAGCGCACCGAGGCCGGCACCGGCGGTGCACCCCGCGCCGGCGGTGGTCAAGGTGGCGGCGCCGGTGCGGCGTGATTGCGTCACCGTGCTCAACGGCCTGCGCATGTCGCAGGAGTGCTTCTGAACTTCAGCCAGGGTATAGCCATGAACGGATGCTCGACGCCATCACCACTGTTTCGCTGCCTGTTCGCCGCCGGCCTGGCGCTGGCGGCTGCCGGACCCGCGGGCGCGGCCGCGAAATCAAGGGCCCAGGCGGCGGACGCGCCGCTTGACGCCGCACCGGCGCGTGCCGAGGCCGGCCCCAATTGCAAGGGCGAGGCCGCGCGGCCGGCCCAGTTGTCCCTGCAGGTCGGCAAGTCCAGCCTGATGCGCCTGCCCGAGCCGGTGCAGCACCGCAGCGTCGGCAACCCGCTTGTCGTGCAGGCCCTGATGGTGGCGCCCGATACGCTGTACATCGCCGGCGTCGACGTCGGCACGACCAATATGATCATCCAGGGCAGGAGCGGCCTGTGCAGCGTGCTCGACATCACCGTCGCGATGGACCCGTCGGCCCTGCAGGCGACGCTGGCCGCCGCCCTGCCGGACGAGAACGACATCAAGGTACTGGCCGCCGCCGACGCCCTCGTGCTGACCGGCACCGTGAGCGACGCCACCGCGGCGGCGCGCGCCGTCGAACTGGCCGGCGCCTACGTGCGCCGCCCGCTGCGCGCGCTGACTGTCCCCGACAAGGAGGATGCCGCCAGCCAGAACCAGCGCGAAGGCCAGAACCAGGGCGGTGCGACGGCGGCCGCGGCGCGGGTCGTGAACATGCTGGCCGTGCGCGCGCCCCAGCAGGTCCAGCTGGAAGTCAAGATCGCCGAGGTGTCGAAGACCCTGCTCGACCGCCTCGAAGCCGGCGTCACCTGGCGCTTCGGTTCCGGCAGCTGGGGCGCCACCTTGCTGTCGAACTTCATCAGCGGCACGGCCAACGCCTCGCTGCAGGCGACCAAGGGCGCCGGCCGTACGCTGACCGGCGCCGCCGAGAAGCAGGATGGACTGGTGCGTGTTCTCGCCGAGCCGAACGTGATGGCGATCAGCGGCCAGGAAGGTACCTTCCTCGTGGGCGGCAAGTTCTATATTCCGGTCGCCCAGGAGAACAACCACGTCACCCTGGAAGAGAAGGAATTCGGCGTCGGCCTGCGCTTCACCCCGACGGTGCTGGGCGGCGGCCGCATCAACCTGCGCGTCGCGCCCGAGGTGTCGGAACTGGCGCGCGAAGGCATCGGCATCTCGGCCACCGGCTTTTCCGGCACCGCCATCATGCCGGTCGTGACGACGCGCCGCGCCACCACCACGGTGCAGCTGTACGACGGCCAGAGCTTCGCGATAGGCGGCCTGATCAAGAGCAACCTGGTCGCCAACCTGAAAGGCATCCCCGTGCTGGGCGAACTGCCCGTGCTGGGCGCCCTGTTCCGCAGCACGGATTACCAGCAGGACCGCACGGAACTGGTGTTCGTGATTACCGCCCATCTGGTCAAGCCGTTATCCGGCAATGGCTACACACTCCCGACCGACAAGGTGGGCGAGCCGTCGCGCGCCGGACTGATGCTGGGCGGACGCCTGGAAGGTCCGCCGCCCAAGGTGACGACCGCGGCCGCCTCGGCGCCCGCGCTGGCGGCACCCCCGACGCAGAGCGCGGGCGGCTTCGAACTGAAATAGGAGAGAGCAATGACCATCGGATCCAGGGGGACGGCGTATATCGCGTTCGTGCTGCTGTGCGGATGCAGCACGACGCCGCGCTTCAATCAGAATTTCGGTACCTCGGTACGTGCCAACGTGGCGGCGCAGGTGCTCGACCCGGCCGCCGCAGCGAACACGAATCCCGCCACCGGCATGGAGGGCGCCGCCGCCGCCATCGCCCATGGCCGTTACCAGGAATCGTTCAAGGAACCGGAAAAACCCATCAAGGAACTGGTCATCAGCGGTAAGTGATGCACCATCCCGAGACCAAGGAACCCGATGAAAGCCCTGCTGATCAGCCGCGACACCCAGCTTTACGCGGAGATCGCCTCCCAAGGCGCGGCGCGCGTGCCGCCGGTAAACGTCGCCGCCAGCCGCGCCAGCCTGCGCGATGCGCTCGACCGTCCGCTGTCCGATGCGCCGAGCCTGATCATCGTCGACATCAGCGACGCCGATGCCGCCGACGGCGATTTGCTGGAGCGCCTGACCCGCCACTACGCGGCGGCGCACTTCATGCTGCTGACCGACAATCACCATCCCGAGCTCCTGATCCGCGCCATGCGCGCCGGCGTGCGCGAAGTGCTGCAGCTGCCGCTGGTGCACCGCGCGCTGCACGAGGCGATCGACCGCATCGCGGCCAGCGCCGGCGCGACCGAGGCGCGCGACGGGAAGATACTCGCGTTCATCGCCTGCAAGGGCGGCAGCGGCGCCACGTTCATCTCCACCAATTTTGGCTACGCGCTCGCCACGCTGGCGGACAAGAAGGTGCTGCTGATCGACCTGCATCGCCAGTTCGGCGACGCCACGCTGTACGTGTCGGACCAGAAGCCGGCCATGACGCTGTCCGACGTGTGCCAGCAGATCGCCCGCATCGACGGCCCGTTCCTGGAATCCTGCCTCGTGCACGTGGCGCCCGGCTTCGGCGTGCTGGCGGCGGCCGAGGACCCGGGCCAGACCGACGAAGCCAAGCCGGAACACATCGACACGATCCTGCGCGTCGCGCGCCAGCACTACGATTACATCCTGCTCGACGTCGGGCGCCAGATCGACGCGGTATCGCTGCGCGCGCTCGACAGCACGGACGCGATCTATCCCGTGCTGCAGCTGGCGCTGCCGGACATCCGCGACGCCCGCCGCCTGCTCGACATCTTCCGCTCGCTCGGCTACGTGACCGACCACATCCGCCTGATCGTCAACCGCTACGAAAAGGGCGGCAAGCTGCGCTTGTCGGACCTGCACGCGGCGCTCGGTGCGGAGGTGATCCACACCGTTCCCAACGATTACATCGCCGTCACCGACTCCGTCAACCAGGGCATTCCGGTGCTGCAGCTGTCGCGCGGCAGCGCCGCCGCGCGCAGCCTGGCCGACCTGGTCGAGCTGATGACCGCGCGCCGCATTCCCGAGGCCAAGGGCCTGTTCGACCGCCTGTTCGGGCGCGGCGAAGACGATTGATCTTTCAAGGAGCCATTCCATGTCCCTGCGCGAACGCCTGTCCGTGACGGATGAGGAGCGCCAATACCAGCCGGTACCGGCCGTGGCGCAACAAGCCTACCAGGAGCTCAAGAAGTCGATGCACCAGATGATCCTCGACCGGATCGACCTGGAGCGCCTGAAGCGCCTGACGAGCGAACAGTTCAAGCACGAGCTGGCGCTGCTGATCCAGCGCATCATCGAGGAAGAGCGCATCGTGCTGAACCAGCAGGAGCGCCACCACCTGGTGCTCGACATCCAGCACGAGATGCTCGGCTTCGGCCCGCTCGAGCCGCTGCTGAACGACCCAAGCATCTCCGACATCCTCGTCAACACCTACAACAAGGTGTATGTCGAGCGGCGCGGCCGGCTGGAACTCACCGACGTTGCATTCCACGACAACGCCCACCTCATGAAGATCATCGAGAAGATCGTCTCGCGCGTCGGCCGCCGCGTGGACGAGTCGAGCCCGATGGTCGACGCGCGCCTGCCGGACGGCTCGCGCGTCAACGCGATCATCCCGCCGCTCGCGGTCGACGGCCCGCTCGTGTCGATCCGCCGCTTCGGCGCGACGCCGCTCACGGTGCAGAACCTGCTCGACTACAAGAGCGTCACGCCGCCGATGATCAAGGTGCTCGAGAGCCTGGGCCTGGCCAAGGTGAACATCCTGATCTCGGGCGGCACCGGCAGCGGCAAGACGACGATGCTGAACCTGATCTCCGGCTTCATCCCCGGCAACGAACGGATCGTGACGATCGAGGACGCGGCCGAGCTCCAGCTGCGCCAGCCGCACGTCGTGCGCCTCGAGACGCGCCCGCCGAACATCGAAGGCAAGGGCGAGGTGACGCAGCGCGCGCTCGTGCGCAACTCGCTGCGCATGCGCCCCGACCGCATCATCCTGGGCGAGGTGCGCGGGCCGGAAGCGCTGGACATGCTGCAGGCGATGAACACGGGCCACGAAGGTTCGCTCGCGACGATCCACGCGAACACGCCGCGCGACGCGCTCGCGCGCCTGGAAAACATGGTCGGCATGGCCGGCGTGAGCCTGACCGCGCGCGCCATCCGCCAGCAGATCGCGTCGGCCATCACGGTGATCCTGCAGGCCACGCGCCTGGCCGACGGCACGCGCAAGGTCGTCAGCATGCAGGAGATCACGGGCATGGAAGGCGACGTCATTTCGATGCAGGAGATCTTCCGCTTCGAGCAGACGGGCATCGACGCGGACGGCAAGGTGCAGGGCCATTTCTGCGCCACCGGCGTGCGCCCGCGCTTCGCCGACCGCCTGCGCATGTTCGGCGCGGCCGTGCCCGAGGATACCTTCGATCCCGACCGCGTGTTCACCTGAACCGCATACCGCGCGAGCCTCGCATGGACATCCTCTTCTACGGCTTCATCGTCTTCCTGTTCGCCGCCGTCATCCTCGGCATCGAGGGTGTTTATCTGTGGTGGATCAGCACGCACGGTGCCGGCGCCCAGCGCATCGCACGCCGGTTGCAGCTGATGTCGGGGAACCAGGGCCGCGGCGCCGAACGCATCTCGATCCTGAAACTGCGCCGCTTCGGCCGGCACGACGCGGTCGACCGCCTGCTGCAGCGCCTGCGCTTCGCGCACCGCATCGACCGGCTGCTGCTGCAGGCCGGCATCGCGTGGTCGGTCGAGCGCTTCCTGCTGTGCTCCGCCGCAATGGCGGTGGCGGCGATCTACCTGGTGCTGCAGTGGCCGCTGCCGCTGCCGGTCGACGTCGGGATCGTCCTGCTGTTCGCCTGCTTGCCCCTGCTGCTGGTGCGCCGTGCGCGCGTGCGCCGCCTCGCGCGCCTCGAGGAACAGTTGCCCGACGCGGCCGACTTCATTGCGCGCGCGCTGCGCGCCGGGCACTCGTTCTCGAACGTGCTGCAAATCGTCGGCAATGAATTGCCGGAGCCGCTCAGCGGCGAATTCCGCATCGCCCGCGAAGAAATCAACTATGGCGTGCCGTTGGGCGAAGCGTTGCACAACATGGCGTCGCGCATTCCGCTGACCGACCTGCGCTACCTCGTCATCGCCATCCTGATCCAGCGCGAGACCGGCGGCAACCTGGCCGAAATCCTCAGCAACATCAGCCACATCATCCGCGGCCGGCTGCGGCTGGCGGCGCAGGTGCGTGTGCTGTCGGCGGAGGGACGCATGTCGGCGTGGATCCTCGGGCTGCTGCCGTTCGCCGTGGCCGGGATGCTGGTGCTGGTCAATCCCACTTATGTATCGGCCCTGTGGACCGATCCGCTGGGCATCAAGCTGCTCTGGACCGCGCTGGTGATGATCGTCATCGGCGTGATCTGGCTGAAGAAGGTGATCCGCATCCACATCTGAGGAGACATCGATGACTCGCGCACAGCTGCTGTTCCTGTTGGTCGTCTTCGTCGTGGTCTGCTGCCTCGCCTGGCTCGCGGCGGTGCTGTTCGCGCCCGCCGCGCTGCGTGCCCGGCTGGCGAGCTTCATGGGACACAGGGACGACGGCCAGGCGCGGCGCAGCGGCTGGGTCGAACGCGTGGCGCACGCGGCCAAGCCGCTGACCCGGTTGTCGGTGCCGGAGGAGGGCTGGGAAAAGTCGGCGCTGCGTACGCGTTTCATGAACGCCGGCTGGCGCAACCCGGCCGCGCCGACCCTGTATTTCGCCTCCAAGACCGTCCTCGCATTGAGCCTGCCGGCGCTCATCGGCCTCGGGCTGGCCTTCGTGCCCGCCACGCTCGCCGGTTCGAGTACGATGTTCCTGCTGCTGTTCGTGGCAACGTGCGGCTATTACCTGCCCAACGCGATCCTCGACCGCGTCGTCAAGCGCCGCAAGCGCGACATCTTCGAGAACATTCCCGACGCGCTCGACCTGCTCACGGTGTGCGTGGAGGCCGGCCTGAGCCTCGAGCGTGCGTTTTCCAAGGTCGCCACCGAGATCCACATCAAGAGCGTGATCCTGGCCCAGGAGCTGCAACTGGTGCTGATGGAAACGCGCGCCGGCTTCAGCAAGGAAAAGGCCTTGCGCAACTTCGCGCTGCGCGTCGGGCTGGACGACGTCGATTCGCTCGTCGCCATGCTGATCCAGTCCGAGCGCTTCGGCACCAGCATCGGCGACGCCCTGCGCGTGTATTCGGAATCGCTGCGCGGCAAGCGCCGCATCGTGGCGGAAGAGGCCGCCGCCAAGATCGGCCTGAAACTGCTGTTCCCCCTCATCTTTTGCATCTTCCCGACCTTGTTGATGGTGCTGCTCGGCCCGGCCGGCATCCAGATCACCAAGCTCTTCGGGACCGCCCTGAGCGGTTCCAATTGAAATCGATCCACGGAGATTCTCATGCGCCCCCGTATTCCGCTTCATCTCGTGCCCCTGTTGTGCAGCAGCGCGCTGCTGCTGGCCTGCAGCAGTGCGCCATGGCGGCACGATGCCGCCGCGCCCGCGTTTGCGGCGGCGGACGACAGTTATCTGCGCGGCCGCAATCTGTATCTCGCGCGCCGCTACGATGAAGCGATCGCTGCCTACGAGGACGCGCTGCACGTCGACGCCGGGCACGTCAACGCCCGCAACGGCCTGGCGATCGCTTACGCCGAACGGCGCGATTTCGCGCGCGCGATCCCGATCTGGCGCGACCTGACGCGCGATGCCTCGATGGCGTCCGGCACGGCCTCCGCGTTCCTGTTCGCCAACCTGGGCTATGCCTACCTGCTCAGCGGCGATGCGGACAGCGCCCAGGTCGCGCTCGAAAAAGCCTGCCTGCTCGATCCGCTCAACCAGCGCGCCTGGCAATACCTGGGCGAGACCCTGCTCAAGCTGGGCCAGGACGAGCGGGGCCGGCAGATGCTGCGCCAGGCCGAGGCCTTGCGCGCGCACGACTTCCGCGCCGATTACGCGACGGCGAACGGCGGCACGCGCTTGCCTGCCATCGAGCAGGCGATTCGGGCCGACCAGCGGGCCGACCAGCGCGCCGACGAGGCATGGGGCAGTGTTGAAGTGGTGCGCCGGGACAATGGCATGCTCGAGCTGCGCCGCCTGCCGCCGGCCAGCGGCGCGGTACGTGTCGAGCCCGTGACGCCTGCGGCACCCGCCGAACCCGTGGCCGGCCAGCCGCCCACCTCGGCGACGATCGCCCGACTCGAGATCAGCAACGGCGACGGCCGCCCGGGCCTGGCGCGCATGGTGTCGCGCCAGTTGCGCGATCCCGCGCTCAAGGTGGTGCGGCTGACCAACGAGAAGGGCTTCGGCGTACGCCAGACGCGCGTCGAATACCTGCCGGCCTTCCGCGACACGGCAGAACGCCTGGCCCAGTATGTCGGTAGCGGCGAACCGGTCGAAGTCGCCATGGATGGCCATGCCGACGTGCGCCTCGTCATCGGCCACGACCTGCCGTTCCAGCGCATTGCCGCTCGATAATGTCAGTTTCACCACAGTAGCGGGCGCCAGACTCTACCGAATTTCGGAATAATAAAGTTCTTGATAACTCGGGAGATGTGCCATGAAGCTCACTCGTTTCCAGTCCGCTATTGCTCAGTCCGTGCTCGCGACGTCGTTGCTGGTCTCGCTCGCAGCCTGCGCCCCGACGCCGACCCGCGAAGGCACGGGCGAATACATCGACGATTCCGTGATCACGGGTAAAGTGAAAGCCGCTTTTGCCGCCGACCCGACGGTCAAGGCAACCCAGGTGCAGGTGGAAACGTTCAAGGGAACGGTACAGCTGAGCGGCTTCGTCGATTCGCGCGAATCCGCGCAGCGGGCGGTCGAAATCGCACGCAGCGTGAAGGGCGTGCAATCGGTCAAGAACGATACGGTGATCCGCTGAGCGTGATGCGGTGCGGCGCGCAGTGCGGGACTGTCATTGCCAGCTGACCTTGCCAAAGCCATTCGTCGTCGCATTGCGCGTGGCCGGCTTGCCATAGACGGTGGCCGAGCCCATGCCGCTCAGGTTGACGTTGGCTGCGGTCTTCGCGTACACGCTGGCGCCGCCGAGGCCGGTCATATCCAGGTCGACCGTTTCTGCGCGCAATTGTTGAGCGTCCAGACCACCGACGCCGCCCAGTTGCGCGCGCAACAGTTTCGTCTGGCCGGCCACGGTGATATGGCCGGCGCCGCCCAGGTGCAGTTCGATGCGTTCGGCCTGGCCGGGGTTCAGCGTGAGGCCGCCGACGCCGCCCAGGCGCGCGTCGACGTCGCGATATTGTCCCGTAAAACGCACGGCGCCGGCGCCATCCAGGGCCAGCTTCAGCTTGTCGCCGCTGAAACCGGAGACCTCGCTCGAACCGACACCCTGCGACACGAATTCCTGCAGGTTCGGCACGGTGAGATCGGCGCGCAGCTCGTTCTTGCCGTTGCCGTCGATACGGCTATTGTTTTCCATGTCGATGACGAGCGTGTCGCCGCGCTGCGTCGTCGTCACCTTGGCCACATACCGGCGGTCGCCGGACACGACGAGCGACGGCGTCGGTCCCTGATGCAAATTCAGGCGGATCACGCCGCCCAGGCGCACCTTGACCACGTTGGCATCCACAGTGCGGTTTTCGCGGACGAGGTCGTCGGCCACGGCCGCATGCGCGCCGACGGCCAGGGTGGTGGCGAGCAGGGCGCTTTTGATCAGTTTGTTCATGTCTGTCTCCGGTGATGATCTGGATGATCTGTTGGAAGAACTATAGACATCGATCATCGACGAAGCCCGGCGATTGCGACGGAATGCAGCATTGACGGTACAGGCCGCGAAAAGGCCGCACCATCCCGGATTTGAACAGTGTCAGGCTTGCACGTCGTCCCAGGACAGATGGAACCGGGCCAGGTATTTCTTGAGGCGGTCGGCATCGTTGGGCTGGCGCTTGGCCAGGCGCGACACGGCGAACAGCTTGCGGCCGGCATCCGACAGCGATTTCGAGGTGCGGCAGACCCGCACCACGGCTTCCAGTTGCAGCGCGTCGAACGGGTCGAGCTGCGCCGCGGCGTCGGTACCCAGCAGACTGTCCAGGTCGACCGCTGTCGTGGCCGCTGTTGCGTCCGGGTCGGCGGAGAAAGCGCGCACGGGCCGCCAGAGCTGCCGCAGGCGCGCGACCTCGCCGTCGACGATGGCGTCGTTGATGCGCCCCGATTCGGCCAGGGTGGCCATCCGGGTGACCGAGGCGGACAGGTCGCGGAAGTTCCCCGTCCAGCGCGCCTCGTGCGACATCGCAAAGCGCATATAGCGGTCGCGCGCCTCCTTGTTGAAGCGCACCATCTGTCCGTGCTCCGCGCCGAACTCGCGCAGCAGGTAGTCGATGTTCGGTTCGATGTCCTCGCTGCGTTCGACGAGGCCAGGCAGCTCATACGTCCACAGGTTGATCCTGGCGAACAGATCTTCGCGGAAGCGCCCGGCGGCCACCTCGCGCGCCAGGTCACGGTTGGTGCCGGCGATCAGCTGGAAATCGCTGTGCACTTCGTGGTCGCCGCCGACGGGCAGGAAGCGCTTTTCTTCCACCGCCTTGAGCAGCATGGCCTGCTCGTCCAGGCCCAGTTCGCCGATCTCGTCGAGGAACAGCAGGCCCTGGTCGGCGCTGCGCAGCAGGCCGGCGCGCGGCGAGACCGCGCCGGTGAACGCGCCCTTGATGTGACCGAACAAGGTGGAGCCGGCCCCGTCGCCATGCAATGTCGCGCAATTGATCTCGACGAAGCGCCCATCGACCTGGCGGCGCGCCTTCTTGAGTTCGTACAGGCGGCGCGCAAGGAACGACTTGCCGGCGCCGGTCGGCCCCATCAGCAGGATCGGCGCCCGCGATTTGACGGCGACGCGCTCGATCTCGTCGATCATGCCGTTGAAGCGGGCATTGCGGGTGGCGATGCCGGATTTCAGGAAGACGACGGCCTCCTGCTGCTCGCGCGAAAAACGCTGGGCGATCTGGTCGTACTTGGACAGGTCGAGGTCGATCAGCGCGAGCGTGCCGGGTTCGCCGGACGTATGGCGGCGCGGCGGCGACGTCTGCAGCAGCCGGCCGGGGAAATACAGGGCTTCCGTCATCAGGAACATGCAGATTTGCACCACGTGCGTGCCCGTCGTGATGTGGATCCAGTATTCCTCGTTGTCCGGGTCGAACGGATAGGCGCGGGCGAAATCGAACAGCGCGCCGTACACCTGTTCGAAGTCCCACGGATCGGCGATGTCCAGCCGGCGTGGCGTGACCCGTGTCTCCGGCGACACGGCCGCGATGTCGGCCACGACCTGGTCGACGATGGTGTCATGGCTGCCGTTGAACAGCAGTTCGAAGCGGTCGATGACGACGTCCTCGTGCTGCGTCAACGCCACGCTGGGTCTCCATTTTTCCCAGCGTCCGCTGCCCTTGCCGCCGTCGAGCTGGGTGCCGACGAAACCGATCACGACCGTGTCCTTCTTTTTCATTCTTATAAATTTTTATAAATTCGGATAACACTGGATGGTTTCCATTCTGGCATACCGGCAGCCGTCTGGATAGCCGTCGCAGAAAAATCCCGAAGAATCAGGCACTTGTCGAATGCTCAACATGGCATGGCAAGCCTGGCACGTCGATTGCAAAAGAAGAGCTATACCAACAACGATAACAAGGATGCGATCATGGCCAACCCGAACCTGTTCCAGACCCTGACGGGCACGCTGCCGCCACCGGCGGACGTGCGCAATGCCGAGGGTGCACCGGCTTACCTGCTGTCGCCGCGACACCGGCTGGCGCAGTACGCGGCGACGGGCTGCCTGAACGACACTTATTACGCCGATGCCGGCGACCAGCTGGCGACCGTACTGGAACTCGGCCGCGACGTCGACGCGCGCTTCATCGCACAGGCCGCCATCTACGCCCGCGAACGCGGCTACATGAAGGACATGCCGGCCCTGCTGGCGGCCGTCCTCGCCGCGCGCGGCGCGCCGGAGTTGACGCCGGTGTTCGAACGCGTGATCGACAACGGCCGCATGGTGCGCAACTTCGTGCAGATCGTGCGGTCCGGCGTCACCGGTCGGAAGTCGCTCGGCACGCGGCCGAAGAAACTGGTGCAACGCTGGCTGAACACGGCCGACGAGAAGACCCTGCTGGCAGCAAGCGTCGGCACTGCGCCCTCGCTGGCGGACATCGTCAGGATGGTCCACCCGCGGCCGGCGGAAGCATGGCGTACCGCGTTCTTCGCCTGGCTCATCGGCAAGCCGTACGATGCCGCGGCGCTGCCGCAGGCCGTACGCGACTTCGAGACGTACAAGCGCGACCGCGGCGCCGCGTTGCCGGCGGTGCCGTTCCAGATGCTGACGGCGCTCGACCTGGCAGATGCGGACTGGGCGGCGCTTGCGCTGCGCGGCGGCTGGCACATGCTGCGCATGAACCTGAATACGTTCGCGCGCCATGGCGTGTTCGACCTGCCCGGCATGACGGACGCGATCGCGGCGCGGCTGCGCGATCCGCAGGCGATCGCCAGGGCGCGGGTACTGCCTTACCAGCTGATGGCGGCTTGCCGCGCAGGCGTGGACTTGCCGGCGCCGGTGCGCGCGGCGCTGGTGGATGCGCTCGAGATTGCGCTGGCCAATGTGCCGCAGCTGGCGGGCCGGGTCGTCGTGTGTCCGGACGTGTCCGGGTCGATGTCGGGCCCGGTGACCGGGTGGCGCCGCGGCGCGACCAGCCAGGTGCGCTGCATCGACGTGGCGGCGCTCGTGGCGGCGGCGCTGGCGCGCAGGAATCCCGGCACCGTCGTGCTGCCGTTCGAGCGGGACGTGGTCGGCGTTGCGCTCGACGAGAACGCCACCGTCATGCACAACGCCGAACGACTGGCGGCGGTCGGCGGCGGCGGGACCAATTGCAGCGCGCCGCTGGCGTGGCTGAACCGCCGGCACGTACGGGCAGATGTCGTCGTGTTCGTGTCCGACAACGAGTCGTGGATCGATGCCGGCCGCGGCGGCCGTTCGACCGCGACGCTGGACGAATGGCGGCGCTTCAAGCGGCGCAACCCGGCCGCGAAACTGGTGTGCATCGACATCACGCCGCACGGCACGGTGCAGGCAAAGGAAGACGAGGACGTGCTGAACGTGGGCGGTTTTTCGGATGCGGTATTCGACATCCTGGCCGCGTTCGCGGCGGGACAGCTGGCCGCCGGCCACTGGGTCGGCGAGATCGAATCGATTGCGCTGTGAATGGAAGGAGACGATGATGGGATGGACGATCAGCGTCGGCACCGCCGGCGCACGGAGCAGTATAGGAAGGGGCGGCAGGCCGCAGGCGCTGTCGGTATGCATCGACGCGCAAGGCGTGACCGCCCAGGTAAAGGTTTTCCCGAATGCCGACAGGACTACATTGGTTGACGCCGGTTCGACTCCGGCCTGGCAGGCGCAACGCGTCTGGCAGAACGTCCTGTCCACCCTCGCCGGGACTTGAACAGAGGTAGTACAGCTTTTGGCGAATGCAGGTGGAACTACATCGCTACTCACGAGGAGGACGCGGGTTCGAATCCCGCCGGCGGCAGATCAGTGCCGCCGTAGCTCAGCGGCCCAGAGCACCGCACGGATCCCGTGCACCGTTTCACCACCCTTGTCGCCACCCATTTTGAAAGAGAAGACAAAATGACGAAACACGAACACTACGATGTCCTGAACGTGGAAGGCGGTCGTCCGGTCAAGATGTGGACGCGCGGCGTCCCGGTGGAAGACGACGCCAAGCGCCAGCTGGCCAATACGGCGCGCATGCCGTTCATCTATAAACACATGGCGGCGATGCCCGACGTCCACCTGGGTAAAGGTTCGACCATCGGCAGCGTGATCCCGACCCTGGGCGCCGTGATCCCGGCCGCGGTCGGCGTCGACATCGGCTGCGGCATGATGGCCGCCAAGACGACCCTGAGCGCGAACGACCTGCCCGACAACCTGGGGCCGCTGCGCAGCGCCATCGAGCGCGCCGTGCCGCACGGGATGTCGCCGAAGACGCGCGGCTTCAAGGGCCGTGATAAAGGTTCGTGGGACACGCCGCCGCAGCCCGTCGACCTGGCGTGGATGGCGCTGAAGGATGAATTCGACGTCATCTGCCAGAAGACGCCGAAGCTGAAGAACACGAACAACTACAAGCACCTGGGCACGCTGGGTACCGGCAATCACTTCATCGAGATCTGCCTGGACGAGCAGGGCTTCGTGTGGTTCATGCTGCATTCGGGCTCGCGCGGCGTGGGCAATGCGATCGGTACGCACTTCATCGAACTGGCCAAGCAGGACATGCGCACCCACTTCATCAACCTGCCGGACCAGGACCTCGCGTACCTGCCGGAAGGGACGCAGCATTACGATGATTACGTGGAGGCCGTCGGCTGGGCGCAGAAGTTCGCGCGCATGAACCGCGAAGTGATGATGCAGAACCTGATCGCGGCCGTGCGCACGGTGATCACCAAGCCGTTCGAGACGCACGTGGAAGCGGTGAACTGCCACCACAACTACGTGCAGAAGGAACACCACTTCGGCAAGGACGTGCTGGTCACGCGCAAGGGCGCGGTGTCGGCCCGCGAGGGCGAACTCGGTATCATTCCGGGCTCGATGGGCGCCCGCAGCTACATCGTGCGCGGCAAGGGCAACCCG
>Ga0207705_10001756_pt1 | contig 17138 bp, 16 predicted proteins | sample KBSC13metaG_FD_184314 | JGI IMG/M metagenome (GOLD analysis project Ga0207705, IMG submission 184314) | Corn rhizosphere microbial communities from Kellogg Biological Station, Michigan, USA - KBS C1-3 metaG (SPAdes) (version 2) | ecosystem: Host-associated > Plants > Roots > Rhizosphere > Soil ...
ACCAGGCGTAAACCCGGCATGCCCCCGCTCCCGCAGGACTTTCCCTGACAGGCGCGAAGTGCCCTTGTCCAATCTGAGGGCCCGCGGCAGGTGGGGCATCCCCCTTCCAAACCGTCAAGACCCGCACCCTGCCTCTGATTTTGTTGTCCACAGGGTGCTGTGTCGGCGCAGTGTTAGCGTTGAAGGGAACTATGGGCAAACCCTTTATCGGTTAACCGCGGATTCAGGGCCGGAGGCCATGCAATCGTCCCGCGAAGAGGCATTTTCCGGTCTGGTGGAGATGACGACGATGCGACAACGCCGAGGACCGTGCTTCGCCTGGTTGGGCGCGAGCGCGCTCGCCATCACCCTGACCGTCGGCGTCGCCGGCGGAGCCAGCGCCGCGCCGGGGCCGGCCACCGCTCCGCCCGCTCCCGCGGCGACTTATGCCGACCTCGTCGGCCTCGCCGAAGCCGCCAGTATCGTGGCCGAGGTCACCGTGCAGAGCCAGGCGGTCGTGCCGCCGGAGCGCGCCCCCGGCCTGGCCCCCGGCCACGCGCGGCTCTACCTCGAAACCCGCACCCTGCGCGTGCTCAAGGGGCCGAGCGCGCTGGGCCAATCCATCAACTACCTCGCCGACGTGCCGCTTGGCCTCAAAGGCAAGCCGCCCAAACTGCGCAAGCAGACGTTCGTGATCTTCGCGCGGCCGGTGGCTGGCCAGGCTGGCGAGCTGCAGCTGGTTTCGCCGAATGCCCAGCTGCCGCTCGATGCCACGATCGAGGAGCGCGCGCGAACGGTCATCGCGCAACTGGTCGCTCCAGGCGCGCCGCCGCGAATCGGCCGGGTGCACGACGTGATCTCGGTCGCCGGCAACCTGGCGGGCGAATCCGAGACCCAGATGGTCGTCGATACCGCCACCGGCGCGCCTGCCTCGCTCACCGTGGTCCGGCGGCCGAACATGGATCCGACCTGGGGCATATCGTGGAGCGAGATCGTCAATCCCTCGGCCAGGCCGCCGGCGCGCGACACGATCGCCTGGTACCGCCTCGCCTGCTCGCTGCCGCGCCGGCTCGAGCCCGGCGCTTTCCTTCAGTCGGACCCCGCCGGGCGGCAACGGGCGGAAGCGGATTACCAGTTGATCGTCGATCAGCTCGGCCCGTGCGAGCGCAACCTGCATTAGGGCCAGGCCCTGGCGTTTGGCCCCTAGCCAAGCCGGCGGCCAGCCGATAACGCCCGGCGCGCTTCAACAATGGGACCGTGGCACGGGAATGGCCGAAGAGCTTCGCACTGCACCGCTTCGGATCGCGCTGGCTGGCCTCGGCACCGTGGGCGCCGGGCTCGTCCGCCTGATCGAGGCAAACGGTTCGCTGATTGAGCGGCGCGCCGGGCGGCCGCTGCGCATCGTCGCGGTCTCGGCGCGCGACCGGACCAAGGACCGCGGCGTCGACATCGGCCGCTACGCCTGGGAAGACGACATGACGGCGCTGGCCGCGCGCGACGACGTCGATGTGGTGGTCGAGCTTGTCGGCGGGGCCGACGGCCCGGCGTTGACGACCGCGCGCAACGCCCTGGGTGCGGGCAAGACCCTGGTCACCGCCAACAAGGCGATGATCGCCCATCACGGGCTGGAGCTGGCGGAGCTGGCGGAGCGCAAAGGCGTGGCGCTCAAGTTCGAAGCGGCGGTCGCCGGGGGCATCCCGGTAATCAAGGGCTTGCGCGAAGGCGCCGCGGCCAACCGGATCGAGCGGATCTACGGCATCCTCAACGGCACCTGCAATTATATCCTCTCGACGATGGAAACCTCCGGACGCGATTTCGGCGACGTTCTCGCCGAGGCGCAGGCGCTCGGTTATGCCGAAGCCGATCCGACGTTCGATGTCGAAGGGGTCGATGCGGCGCACAAGCTGGCGATCCTCGCGGCCATCGCGTTCGGGGCGAAAATCGATTTTCCGGCGATCGACATTTCCGGGATCAGCCGTGTGCGCGCGGCGGACATCGCCCAGGCCGCCGCGCTCGGCTACCGCATCCGCCTGCTCGGGCTGGCCGATTGCGCGGACGGCGAAGGCCTGTTCCAGCGCGTCCAGCCATGCCTCGTGCCGCGGGATCATCCGCTGGCCGCGGTCGAAGGGCCGACCAACGCGGTGGTCGCGGAAGGCAATTTCGCCGGCCGCCTGCTGTTCCAGGGGGCCGGGGCGGGCGATGGCCCCACCGCCAGCGCCGTCGCGGCCGATCTGATAGACATAGCGCGCGGCGACATCGGCGCCCCGTTCTCGGTGCCGGTGGCCGCGCTGGAGGTTCGTCAACGGGCGGACGCGGGCCATCGCACCAACCGCACTTATCTGCGCTTCGTCGTCGCGGATCGTCCAGGCGTGCTCGCCGAAATCGCCACCGCGATGCGCGACGCGGGGGTATCGATCGAAAGCCTGATCCAGCAGGGCCGGCCCGAGGAAGGCGGCGAAGTGCTGGTGGCGATGGTCACGCACGAGGGACCCGAAGCGAACGTCGCCGAGGCGCTTCGGCTGCTCGACGGCTCCGCCAGCCTCGCCGAGCCGCCGCTGGTGATGTACCTTCTCGCGTAAGGCTACGGCGCGGCGATCTCGCCTTTCGCGATCTTGTCCGCGTCGGAGCCGGGGGGCGGCTCCGGAATGGCCTTCAGGTCGATGATGTAGAGCTGCCGCGGCTGCTTCCCGAGGTGTTGCGCGCAGACGGTGGCCGTCGCGCAATCGGGCAGGCCGGAAACGTTGGGCGCATGCGGCACCCCGTCGTTCGTGTCGCCACTGTCGGTGCTCGACGGCACGTACTGCGTCTTGGGGTCCTCGTGCCTGGCGCAAACCACGATCTCATCGCCGGTCGCTTCGACACATGGCTGGGGCCTGGGCGGCGCCGCCGTGGTCAGCGCGCGGGCGTTGTCGAGTGCCTGCTGGGCGGTGATGGTCGGTGCCGGAGGAGGAGCAGGCGGGGCCGGCGTTACGGCGGCCGCGGCGGCTGCCAACAGCATGCTCGACATCGCCGGCCCTTTCCGCTCAAACGGCGCCGCCAGACACGCCTGAGGGACTGAATTGCTTATGAACGACCGTGCCGCTTCCGCCAGCCCCGTGGCCTCGAGCCACATCCTCGATCGCGTGCTCGTGATGGAAATGGTCAGGGTCACGGAGGCCGCCGCCGTGGCTGCCTCGAAGTTGATCGGCCGGGGGGATGAGAAGGCTGCCGATGCCGCCGCGGTGGAGGGGATGCGCCGGGCCTTCGACCAGCTGCCGATCGACGGCACCGTTGTGATCGGCGAAGGCGAGCGCGACGAGGCGCCGATGCTGTATATCGGTGAGAAAGTCGGCGGCGCGCCCGGTACGGGGCCAAAGATCGATATCGCGCTCGACCCGCTGGAAGGCACCACGATCACCGCCAAGGCCGGGCCCAACGCGCTCGCGGTCCTCGCCGCGGCGGAGGAGGGCTGCCTGCTCAACGCGCCCGATGTTTATATGGAAAAGCTGGCCGTCGGGCCGGGCTATCCGCAAGGGGTCATCGACCTCGCTAAAGGCGCAAGCGAGAATGTCCGCGCCGTCGCCGCGGCGAAGGGCGTCCGGCCGAATGAGCTCATCGTGTGCGTACTCGACCGCCCGCGCCACGCCGGCCTGATCGCCGAGCTGCGCGGCCTGGGCTGCGGCATCCAGCTGATCCCCGACGGCGACGTCGCCGGGGTGATCGCGGTGACCGACCCCGATACGACGATCGACCTCTACATGGGCTCGGGCGGCGCGCCCGAGGGCGTGCTCGCGGCGGCGGCGCTGCGCTGCGTCGGTGGGCAGTTCAACGGCCGGTTGATCTTCAGGAACGACGACGAGACAGCCCGCGCGCGCAAGTGGGGAATCGAAGACCTGAACCGGATCTACCAGCTCGACGATCTGGCGAAGGGCGACTGCATCTTCGCCGCGACGGGTGTCACCGACGGCTCCCTGCTCCAAGGGGTCAAGCATCTCAAGGGCGGCCGGATGACGACCGAAAGCGTGGTCATGCGCGCCAGCTCCGGCACGATCCGCTGGGTCAAGGGCGAGCACAGGGTGGGAGGATGAGGCGTGGCGCCGTTGCCTCTCTGGCCGACGGTCTTCATTCTCCCGCTGGGTCTTTGTTTCTATTATTTCATCGTTGCCGGCGCCCGGACCTTCGTGATCAGCCCGGATGATGACACCGCCTCGGGCATCGCCCAATTCTCGTTCCTGGTGACCGGCACTCTCGGCACGGTGTTTCTCGGCTATCGTGCGAGCGTGCCGGTGATCAACGCTGTGGCCGGAGGGGCGCTGATGATCGCCGCGCTGGCGCTCTACGAATTGGCCCGCCACACGATCTTCGACCGCCGCTTCCACATCGCCTGGAACGGCGAGGTGCCCGACGCGGTCTGCGACGAGGGACCCTACGCCTATGTCAGACATCCGGTCTATGCGAGCTACATGCTCGCTTTCGCAGCGCTGCTCGCTGCGCTGCCGTCGGTGTGGTCTCTGGCGATTTTCGTGGGCAATGTCGCTCTATTCACTCACGCCGCCCGCGATGACGAGCGGAGTCTGGCTGCCAGCGATCTTGCATCCGACTATGCGCGGTACAAGCTCCGCACAGGCATGTTCTTCCCCCGCATCCGATCAAAGCCGGTGAACTAGCCCGCCCGCCGGTTTGCAATACGATGACGCTCGGCTAATCGGGCCGGGAGGCGAATCCCGGGCGGCACCACAGGAGCACCGAGCGCAATGAAGATCATGGCCGGCAATTCGAACCTGCCGCTCGCGCGCGCGATCGCCGGCTATCTCGAGCTGCCGCTGACCGACGCCAGCGTGCGCCGTTTCGCCGACGAGGAGATCTTCATCGAGATCCACGAGAACGTCCGCGGCGAGGACGTGTTCGTGGTCCAGTCGACCAGCTTCCCGGCGAACGACAACCTGATGGAGCTGCTGATCTGCATCGACGCGCTGCGCCGTTCCTCGGCCAAGCGGATCACCGCGGTGCTGCCCTACTTCGGCTATGCCCGGCAGGATCGCAAATCGGGCTCGCGCACGCCGATCTCGGCCAAGCTAGTCGCCAACCTGATCACCGAGGCGGGGGCCAACCGGGTGTTGTCGGTCGATCTCCACGCCGGGCAGATCCAGGGCTTCTTCGACATCCCGACGGACAACCTCTACGCCGCGCCGACGATGGCCGCGGACATCCAGGCCCGTTACGGCGACTCAGATCTGATGGTCGTCTCGCCCGACGTCGGCGGCGTGGTCCGCGCGCGCGCGCTGGCCAAGCGGCTCGACAACGCCCCGCTGGCGATCGTCGACAAGCGGCGCGAGCGGCCGGGCGAATCCGAGGTGATGAACATCATCGGCCACGTGAAGGGCCGGCGCTGCATCCTGGTCGACGACATCATCGATTCAGGCGGGACGCTGTGCAACGCCGCGCAGGCACTGCTCGACGCCGGGGCCAAGTCCGTGACCGCATACATTACCCACGGTGTGCTGTCGGGCGGAGCGGTCGCTCGCGTCGACGGATCGGCGCTGACCGAGCTGGTCATCACCGACACGATCCTGCCGACCGACGCCGCCAGGCAATCGCAGCGCATCCGCATCCTTCCGATCGCCCCGCTGATCGGCGAGGCCGTGCGCCGCATCGCCGACGAGAGCAGCGTTTCCTCGCTGTTCGACTGATTTGAACCTAACCGCCGAAATCGCGCTCGCCCACCGTCTCGCCGATGCGGCGCGGGCGGCGATCGTGCCGCATTTCCGCAGCGGCCTCGCTCACGAGCGCAAGGCCGATGCGACGCCGGTGACGCTGGCTGATCGCGCGGCAGAGGAAGCGATGCGGCGAATTCTTACCGCCGAAGTGCCACAGGACGGCGTCGTCGGCGAGGAATTCGGCGTCAGCGAGGGCCGCTCCGGCCGGCAGTGGGTGCTGGACCCGATCGACGGCACCACCGCGTTCCTCGCCGGACGAGCGACCTTCGGCACGCTGATCGCGCTGCTGGTCGACGGTTTCCCGGTGCTCGGGGTGATCGACCAGCCGGTGCAGCAGGAGCGCTGGCTGGGCGTGGCCGGCGAGCCGACGACCCTCAACGGGGTGCCGGTGACGACTCGGGCCTGCGCGGAGTTGTCGCAAGCGGCCATCGCGACGACCGGTCCACACTACTTCAGCCAGGACGAGGGCGACATGTTCATGGCGCTGGCGCAGGCCACCGATCACAAGCGCATGATCATGGGCGGCGACTGCTACAATTACGCGATGCTCGCCTCCGGTCACCTTGACCTCGTGTGCGAGACCGGGCTGAAGCTGTATGATTTCGCCGCGCTGGCCCCGGTGGTCGAAGGCGCCGGCGGCACGCTGTGCGACTGGAACGGAGAGCCGCTCCATGCGGGCTCGGATGGCCACGTGCTGGCGCTCGGCGACCCGGCGCGGCTGGACGACGTGCTCGAGGCGATGGGCGGGCACGAGCACCACCATTGATCCCCTGGCGCTGAGTCCGCTTGCCTTTCGCGCCGCTTGGCACTAGGGGCGCCCCCTTCACCGACACGTGATTATCTGCCGGTCTGGCCAAAAGGGCTGCCAGGACTGGCTAGGACGTGTCCCCGAAAGGAGACGAAAATGCCCAAACTGAAGACCAAGAGCGGTGTGAAGAAGCGCTTCAAGATCACCGCCACCGGCAAGGTCAAGCATGGTGTCGCCGGCAAGCGCCACCGCCTGATCAGCCACAATGCCAAGTACATCCGCCAGAACCGCGGGACCACCGTAATCGCCGACGCCGATGCTCGGACGATCAAGAAGTGGGCGCCCTACGGGCTCGATTGAGCGCCGGTTTGTAAGACAGGAGTACTAGAGCATGTCACGCATCAAACGCGGCGTTACCACCCGCGCCAAGCACAAGCGGATCCTCGAGCAGGCCAAGGGCTATCGCGGCCGCCGCAAGAACACCATTCGCGTCGCCCGTCAGGCGGTCGAGAAGGCCGGGCAGTACGCCTACCGCGACCGCAAGGTGAAGAAGCGGAGTTTCCGCGCGCTGTGGATCCAGCGGATCAACGCTGCGGTCCGCGCCGAGGGCCTGACCTATTCGCAGTTCATGCACGGCGTGAAACTCGCCGGCGTCGAACTCGACCGCAAGGTCATGGCCGACCTCGCAATGAACGAAGGCGGCGTGTTTACCGCTATCATCGCGCAGGCGAAGCAGGCGCTGCCTTCGGCCTGAACTTCGGCGCACCCGCGCTGAAAGAGACGAAGCGCCATCCGCGAGGGTGGCGCTTTTTCTTTGCCCTCAATTGATCTAGCGGACTTTCAGCATGGACGATCAGAGGATTTCCGAGACGTTGGCGGCGATAGCCGCGGCAACCGACCCCGACGCGGTCGAGGCGATCCGCATCGACGCGCTCGGCAAGCAGGGCTGGATTAGCGCGGCGCTGAAGGGCTTGGGCGCGATGCCGCCGGATGAGCGGACCAGGGCGGCGCCGACGATTCAGGCGAGGCGTCAGCAAGTCGCGGATGCGATCGCGGAAAGGAAGGCGGCGCTCGACGCGGCGGCGCTGGAAGCCAGCCTCGCCGCTGAGACGCTCGACCTGACGCTGCCCGCGCCGGACCTGCCGAAAGGCTCGGTCCACCCGGTCAGCCAGGTAATGGACGAGCTGGCCGAAATCTTCGCCGACATGGGCTTCGCCGTCGCCACCGGTCCGGAGATCGAGGACGACTGGCACAACTTCACCGCGCTCAACATGCCCGAAAGCCACCCGGCGCGGGCCATGCACGACACGTTCTATTTCCCGAAAGAGCCCTCTCCCCTTCAGGGGAGAGGGTTGGGAGAGGGGCCTGTAGGCGAGGCGCTTGACAGCCCCCGCCCCCCGATCCCCTCCCCTGAGGGGGAGGGGGAGAAGCGCATGTTGCTGCGCACGCATACGAGCCCGGTGCAGGTGCGGACGATGATCAGTCAGGGCGCACCGATCCGCATCATCGCCCCAGGCCGCGTCTACCGCTCCGATAGTGATGCGACCCACACCCCGATGTTCCACCAGGTCGAAGGCCTGGTGATCGACCGCGGGATTCATCTCGGCCATCTCAAGTGGACGCTAGAGACTTTCCTGAGGGCGTTCTTCGAACGCGAGGACATCGTCCTGCGCCTCCGCCCGAGCTACTTCCCGTTCACCGAGCCGTCGGTCGAGGTCGACGTTGGCTTTGCGCTGGAGAATGGCAGGCGCGTGCTCGGTGGATCGGGCGACGGGCCCGGCCACGGCTGGATGGAGCTGCTCGGCAGCGGCATGGTCAACCGGCGAGTGATCGAGATGAGCGGGCTGGACCCCGACGAATGGCAAGGATTCGCTTTCGGGGTCGGCGTCGATCGGCTGGCGATGCTCAAGTACGGGATGGACGATCTGCGCGCCTTTTTCGACGGCGACGTGCGCTGGCTCAAGCACTACGGCTTCTCGCCGTTCGACCAGCCGACGCTCAGCGCCGGGGTAGGAGCGCGCGCATGAAGTTCTCGCTCGACTGGCTCAGGGTCTTCCTGGAGACCGAGGCGTCCGCCGCCGAAATCGCCGCCGCGCTCAACCGCATCGGCCTCGAAGTCGAAGGGTTGGAGGATCCGGCAGAGAAGCTCGCCGGCTTCCGCGTGGCGAAGGTGCTGACGGCCGCGCCCCACCCGAACGCCGACAAGCTGCAAGTGCTCACGGTCGACGCCGGGCAAGGCGAGCCTCTGCAGGTCGTTTGCGGGGCGCCGAATGCGCGCGTCGGTCTGGTCGGCGTGCTCGGCACCGCGGGCGCAATCGTTCCGGCCGGCGGCTTCGAGCTGAAGAAGAGCGCGATCCGCGGGGTCGAGAGCAACGGGATGATGTGCTCGTCGCGCGAACTCGAGCTCGGCGACGATCACGCGGGGATCATCGAGCTGCCGACCGATGCGCCGGTCGGCGCGGCGTTCGCCGCCTATCGCGGCGCCAGCCCGGTGTTCGACGTGGCGATCACCCCGAACCGGCCGGACTGCATGGGCATCGAGGGCATCGCCCGCGACCTCGCGGCGGCGGGGCTAGGGACATTCAAGCCCTACAGGGTCGAACCGATCGCCGGCAGCTTCCCGTGCCCGGTCGAAATCCGCACCGACGATCCCGAGGGCTGCCCGGCGTTCTACGGACGCGTGATCCGCGGCGTGACCAACGGCGCCTCGCCCGAATGGATGCAGCAACGGCTGATCTCGGCCGGCCAACGGCCGATCAGCGCGTTGGTCGACGTAACCAATTACCTGATGCTCGCCTTCGGCCGCCCGGCGCACGCCTATGACCTGGCGCAGCTCACGGGCGCGGTCGTCGCTCGCCGGGCGAAGGACGGCGAGCAGGTGCTGGCGCTCAACGAGAAGACTTACACGCTCGACAGCTCGATGACCGTGATCGCCGACGACAGCGGGGTGCATGACATCGGCGGGATCATGGGCGGCGAGCATTCTGGCGTGGCCGACAGCACCACCGACGTGCTGTTGGAGATCGCCTACTTCGACCCCGAGCGCATCGGCGCGACCGGGCGCAAGCTCGGCCTTGCAAGCGACGCGCGCACACGCTTCGAGCGTGGCGTCGATCCGGCGTTCCTTGATGACGGGCTCGATCTCCTGACCGCGTTGATCCTGAAGGTGTGTGGCGGCGAGGCCTCCGAAGTGGTCCGCGCGGGCTTGCTGCCGAGCGAGCCGACCGTGGTCGATTACGACCCGGGCCTGGCCGAGCGCCTCGGCGGCATCGCGATTTCGGAAGAAGAGCAGCGCCGCACGCTGACCGCCCTCGAATTCCGCGTTTCGCCTGACTGGCGCGTGACCGCGCCGCTGCGTCGCCACGACATCGAAGGTTCGGCGGACATTGTCGAGGAAGTGGTGCGGATTCACGGGCTCGACAGCATCGAGAGCGTGCCGCTTCCGCGCGCCGACGGTGTCGCCCGACGGACCGCCACGGCCGAGCAAGTGATCGAACGCCGGGTGCGCCGCGCGGCCGCGGCCCGCGGGCTCAACGAAGCGATTACCTGGTCGTTTATCTCAGAGAAGGAAGCCGTGACCGTCGGCGGCGGGCATTGGGTCCTGGAAAACCCGATCAGCGAGGACATGAAGGTCATGCGCCCCTCGCTGCTGCCGGGGCTGCTGTCGGCGGTGCGGCGCAATCTCGACCGCGGCGCCTCGTCGGTGCGATTGTTCGAGATCGGCCGGCGTTATCTCGAAGACGGCGAGCATCCGACGCTGGTCTGCGTGCTCGCCGGCGATCGCTCGCCGCGCTCGTGGCAGCACGGCAAGGCGCAAGCGTTCGATGCCTTCGACGCCAAGGCGATCTGCCTCGATCTGCTCGAAGCCGCCGGGGCGCCGGTCGAGAAGCTGCAGGTGATGGGGGACGCCGGGGCGGTCTATCACCCGGGGCAGTCGGCGACACTGCGGCTCGGGCCGAAGAACGCGCTGGCGAGCTTCGGGATGCTGCATCCGACCACGCTCAAGACCTTCGACATCGATGGCCCGGTGGCGGCGCTCGGCATTCATCTCGACGCCATTCCGGCGAAGAAAGGCGGCGGCCCATTCGCCCGCGCGGCCTATGCCCCGCCGGCGCTGCAGGCCGTGACGCGCGACTTCGCTTTTCTCGTCGAAGCCTCGCTGCCGGCGGGTGAGCTGCTGCGGACCGTCAGCGGCGCGGATAAGGCAAACATCGCCGAAGCCCGGGTGTTCGATGACTTCCGCGGGCCAGGCGTGCCCGAAGGCAAGAAGTCGCTCGCGATCGAGGTCACTCTCCAGCCGGTCGAGAAGAGCTACACGGATACGGATCTGAAGGCGATTTCGGCGCGGATCGTCGCGGCGGCCGTCAGGCTGGGCGCCGAGCTGCGGGGGTAACGGTGGCCGGCGAACTCGTCGCGCTCGCCAGCGGAGGCCTTGCGGCGCGGATCAATCCGCTCGGCGCCGAGCTGTGGTCGCTGACCGATGCGGCCGGTCGCGAGTACATGACCGATGCCGACCCGGCGTTCTGGACCGGCCATGCCCCGTTGCTGTTCCCCATCGTCGGCGCGCTCAACGGGGGAACCTATAGGCTGGATGGCGAGGAGTACGCGCTGCCCAAGCACGGCTTTGCCCGCACCAGCCGGTTCGCTGTCGCGGACGCCCGGCCGGACCGTGTGAGCTTCGAGTTGCGCGACGATGAGGAGAGTCGCAAGGCCTACCCGTTCGGGTTTGCCCTGGCTGTGGAGTTCGCCCTGTCGGCCCGCACACTTACTGTAACCGCGACGGTTCGGAATACCGGCGACCGGACGATGCCGTTCAGCTTCGGCTTCCACCCGGCGTTCGCCTGGCCGCTGCCCGGAGCCGGCCCCAAGGACAGGCACCGAGTGATCTTCGCTGAGAACGAGCGCGAGCCGATTCGCCGGATCGACCCGGCGACCGCGACTCTGCTGCCGCGGAGCGAGCCCACGCCGGTCGTCGGCAATGTGCTCGCGCCGAGGGCCGCGCTGTTCGAGAAGGACGCGCTGGTCTGGGACCGCCTGAACAGCCGTGCGCTGAGCTTCGCGGGCGAGGGCGCGGCGCTCGATCTCGCCTTTCCGGACAGCCCGAACCTGGGCATCTGGCAGAAGCCGGGCGCGCCGTTCCTGGCGATCGAGCCGTGGCACGGCTTCAACGACCCGCAAGGCTTCGTCGGCGACATCTTCGCCAAGCCCGGGATCATCGCGTTGCCGCCCGATGCCGACCGCAGCTTCCGCATGGACGTGAGCGTGCGGCGCGGGTAGGGCGCGCGCCGATGTCCAACCCCGCAAATTCCAGGCGCACGTTCGCGATCATCTCGCACCCCGATGCGGGCAAGACCACGCTGACGGAGAAGCTGCTGCTGCAAGGCGGCGCGATCCATCTCGCCGGCGAGGTCAAGGCGCGCGGGGCGGCGCGGCGGGCACGGTCGGACTGGATGAAGATCGAGCAGCAGCGCGGAATCTCGGTCACCAGCTCGGTAATGACGTTCGAGCGCGACGGGGTCACCTTCAACCTGCTCGACACCCCGGGGCACGAAGATTTCTCGGAGGATACATACCGCACGCTGACCGCGGTCGATTCGGCGATCATGGTGCTCGACGCCGCCAAGGGCATCGAGCCGCAGACGAGGAAGCTGTTCGAGGTCTGCCGGCTGCGCAGCGTGCCGATCATCACTTTCGTCAACAAGGTCGATCGCGAGGGCAAGTCGGCGTTCGAGCTGCTCGACGAAGTGGCCGATACCCTGGCGCTCGACGTCAGCCCGCAAGGCTGGCCGGTCGGGATGGGCGGCACGTTCGAGGGTGTGCTCGACTTCGCCAGCGGCGAGATCAGCCGGCCGGAAGGTCCGAGCAAGGAGTTCCTCGGCAAGCGCGAGGCCTCGGGAAAACTACCGGCAGCGGTCGCCGAGGAAGCGGAGCTAGCACAAGGCGGCTATCCGGAGTTCGACGTGGAAGCCTATCGCCACGGCGACCTGACGCCGGTCTATTTCGGCTCGGCGCTGAAGAATTTCGGCGTGGCCGAGCTGATCGACGCGATCGCCAGGTACGCTCCGCTGCCACGCCCGCAGCCGAGCGAGGCGGGCCCGGTCGAACCGACTCGGGACGAGGTCACCGGGTTCGTGTTCAAGGTCCAGGCCAACATGGACCCGCAGCACCGCGACCGCATCGCCTTCATGCGGATGGTCTCGGGCACCTTCAAACGCGGCATGAAGCTGACCCCGTCGGGCTCGGGCAAACCGATCGCGGTGCATTCGCCGATCCTGTTCTTCGCCCAGGATCGCGAGATTGCCGACACCGCCGAAGCCGGCGACATCATCGGCATCCCCAATCACGGCACGCTGCGTGTCGGCGACACGCTGAGCGAGAAGAACGACGTGCGCTTCACCGGGCTGCCCAACTTCGCCCCGGAAATCCTCCGCCGGGTGCAACTGCGCGATCCGACCAAGACCAAGCAATTGCGCAAGGCGCTCGACGATCTCAGCGAAGAGGGGGTGATTCAGGTGTTCTACCCGGAGATCGGCGCACAATGGATCGTCGGCGTGGTCGGCCAGCTGCAGCTCGACGTGCTGGTGAGCCGCCTGGAGGCCGAATACAAGGTCGAGGCCGCGCTCGAAGCCTCGCCGTTCGCTACCGCGCGCTGGCTCAAGGGCGCGCAAGCAGCGCTCGACACGTTCGCCGAGTTCAACCGTGCCAATCTGGCCAAGGACCGCGACGGCGATCCGGTGTTCATGGCCAAGAGCCCGTGGGACGTCGCCTACCAGCAGGAAAAGAACCCCGAACTGGTTTTCAGCGCCACCAAGGAGCGCTGAGGGAGCGATGGCGCGCTGCCTGCGTTAGGAAGGGCGAATGGAGCTCGTTTTCGCCAGCTACAACATCCACAAGGCCGTCGGGCTCGACGGCCGCCGCAATCCCGATCGCATTCTCGCCGTGCTGAAGGAAATCGGCGCAGATGTGGTCGCGGTGCAGGAAGTGGATCGCCGGTTCGGCCGGCGCGAGTCGGTGCTGCCGCGTCGGGCGCTGGAAGAGCACGGCTGGTGCCCCGCGCCGTGCCGCACCCGGACCGACAGCATCGGCTGGCACGGCAACGCGATCCTCGTGCGCCGGGGAATAGAGATCGTCGGCGCGGAGCCAATCGAACTGCCCAAGCTTGAGCCGCGCGGCGCGGTCTGCGCGCATCTGTCGGTCGACGGGGCGCCGCTGCACGTCGTCGGCATGCATCTCGATCTGTCGGGCATTCGCCGGATCCACCAGATCCAGGCCGTCCAGGCGCACATGCGCGGGCGGAAAGGGCCGGCCGTGCTGCTTGGCGACTTCAACGAATGGTCGCCGCGCGGGCGCTGCTTCGCCGCCCTTACCGACGGCTGGACCGTGCTCGCGCCAGGCCGCAGCTATCCCAGCCGCCGCCCGCTGGCGCAGCTCGACCGCATCGTCCATTCGCATGGCTGGACCTGCGAAGGCGCCTGTGTCCACCATAGCGCACTGGCCGCCTTGGCCTCCGATCACCTGCCGGTCACGGCGCGGCTGACATTTACTGCCTGAAAAACGGGCACTCTGCCCAAACCGCGGGCGCGGGTTCGTGCCGCCCGACTTGTTGCCGTTGCTAACGGGCTGAAAAGAGGCCCAGCTCCACTTGGCACGCCCATTGCATGGACCTTCCGGCCGGGATCGAACCGGTAAGCCAGAGGGGTTCGTGATGAAATTCATCATCGCCATCATCAAACCGTTCAAGCTGGACGAGGTCCGCGAGGCGCTCGGCGCTATCGGCGTCGCCGGCATGACGGTCTCCGAAGTGAAGGGCTTCGGGCGCCAGAAGGGGCAGACCGAAATCTACCGCGGGGCGGAGTACTCCACCAACATGCTGCCCAAGGTGAAGCTGGAGATCGCCGCCAGCGACGCGCTCGCGCCGCAAGTGGTCGAGACGATCCAGGAAGCCGCCAGCACCGACAGCATCGGCGACGGCAAGATCTTCGTGCTCGACCTCGCGTCGGCCACGCGGATCCGCACCGGCGAGACCGGCGACACGGCGCTCTAACGAGACATGAGGGGTAACAACATGATCCGCAAACTGCTCTACGGCGGCGGCGCGCTCGGCGCCTCGATGTTCGCCGCAACCGCCGCCTTCGCCCAAGATGCCGCGGCGACGGCGGCACCCACGGTCGATAAGGGCGACACCGCCTGGATGATGACTTCGACGCTACTCGTGCTGATGATGATCGTGCCCGGCCTGGCCTTGTTCTACGGCGGCCTCGCGCGGACCAAGAACATGCTGTCGGTGATGACCCAGGTCGGCGCCGTCGCCGCTCTGGCCATGCTCGTCTGGGTTGGCTGGGGCTATTCGGAGGCCTTTGGCGACGGAGGCAACGCCTTTATCGCCGGCTTCGGCAAGGCCTTGCTCGCCGGTGTGACGCCGACAACGACATCGGCGACCTTCACCAAGGGCGTTGCGATACCCGAATACGTCTTCGTCTGCTTCCAGATGACATTCGCCGCGATCACTGTCGCCCTGGTCCTGGGTTCGGTCGTCGAGCGGATGAAGTTCTCGGCTGTAATGGTCTTCGCGGTGCTGTGGCTGACCCTGGCCTACTTCCCGATCGCGCACATGGTGTGGGGGGGCAACGGCCTGTTCTTCACCAAGGGCGCGCTCGATTTTGCCGGGGGCACCGTGGTGCACATCAACTCCGGAGTGGCGGCGCTCGTCGCTTGCCTCATCCTCGGCAAGCGCATCGGCTACGGTAGCGAGATCATGGCGCCGCACTCGCTGACGATGACCGGCATCGGCACCGGGTTGCTGTGGGTCGGCTGGTTCGGCTTCAACGCCGGTTCGGCGCTCGAGGCGAACGGTTCCGCGGCGCTGGCGATGATGAACACCTTCGTCGGCACCGCGGCAGCGGGCCTCGCGTGGATGCTCGCGGAGAAGCTGGCCGGACACAAGCCGTCGGCGCTCGGCTTCTGCTCGGGCATTGTTGCCGGTCTGGTGGCGGTCACCCCTGCCGCCGGCAATTCGGGCCCGCTCGGCGCGATCGTGCTGTGCTTCCTGACCGCGTTCGTCTGCTATTTCGCCGTGACCAAGCTCAAGCACATGTTCGGCTATGACGACGCGCTCGACACGTTCGGCGTCCACGGTGTCGGCGGCATGTGTGGCGCGATGGGCACCGGCGTCGTCTATTCGGCCGCTCTCGGCGGTCCAGCCGGCGAAAGCTGGATAGGAATGGGCGCTCAGTTGCTGGTCCAGGGCGAGACCGTGCTGACCACGATTGTCTGGACCGCCGTCGCGACGGCGATCTCGATTTATGTCGCCAAGGCGGTCACCGGCCTGCGTGTCACCTCCGACGTCGAACGTGAAGGCCTCGACCTCGGCGAGCACGGGGAGCGGGCCTACAATTACTGATCGACAAGCTTGGCGGGGCCGAGACTCTTTGCTGTCCCCTCGGTCCCGCCGTCCGACGTTCCTCCTGCGAACGCAAACTTCAAAGGCCGGAGCCAGGCGCTCCGGCCCCTTTTTCGTTCAGGTTTCGAGGCTCGAAGCGGCGCGGCGGCGCGCGCCGGGTCGGGGCAAATGCCGGGGCCAAGGTGACGGGCCTCCAGTCATCGGGTTGCCGATAACCTGCGCCGAGGATGGCGAATTTGGGCGTGATATTTCCGCAACAGGTTCGGACTGCAAGGACGCTGATCAACGAATGCCGCTGGAAATCCCCGGGTCGATGGAACATTCGGCGTTCGTCTAGTTAGGGAAAATTGCACCAATACCACCGATGGGGGGCGAATAACGCTGTCGGACGTCAATCGTTTGCAATTCACGTAGAAAAATCGGCAAGATCGCCGCGGGCCTACCGCGACGGATTGTGAAGGAGGTCACATGAGGAAAATTGCCCTTGGGATGGCAGTAGCTGCCACGGCCCTGGCCACGACTTTGGCCACTCCCGCGTTCGCTCGCGACGGCGAAGGCTACTTCGGCGCTGAAGTGGGATACGTCGACCCCGAGGCCCATAAATTCTATGGCCCCGGCGACGGGCCTACCCGCGTCAAAGATAGCGACGGCGCTCAGGTCGGCGCCTTCGTGGGTTATGACTGGGGCAAGATTCGCACCGAAGCCGAGGTCGCTTACAGCCAATTCCACGCCAAGAAGGCTACGGACCTGCAGAGCGGGGCCAGCGAATCGCTCGGTGGGAAGGACGCGCTGACGACCGCGATGGTCAACGCTCTATTCGACGTCGGCGGGCAGGACGGTGGCATTGCGCTCGCGCTGGGTGCGGGTGCGGGCCGGGCGTTCTATCATACGCGCCTCGACGATGCGAGCGGCTCCCTGATGAGGGACAGCGACAGCGCGTGGGCCTATCAGTTGATCGGACAGGCACGGCTTCGCGTTTCGAGCTCGGGCGAGATTGCTCTGACCTACAAGTATCTCAACACCAACAGCTTCCATCTGCACGATCTGACCGGCGTCCCGCACTGGACGGAACTGAAGACGAGCACGGCTCTCATCAGCCTGATTTCGAACTTCGGTGGAGCGGCGCCGCCGCCTCCGCCGCCTCCGCCTCCGCCGCCGCCTCCGCCGCCTCCGCCCCCCCCGCCTCCTCCTCCGCCGCCTCCGGTCGCGGTGTGCAACAAGGGGCCGTACATCGTGTTCTTCGACTGGGATAAGTCGGACATCACGCCGGAAGCGTCGACCATTCTCGACAGCGCCATCACGGCTTACGGGAATT
>Ga0207705_10001757_pt1 | contig 17137 bp, 20 predicted proteins | sample KBSC13metaG_FD_184314 | JGI IMG/M metagenome (GOLD analysis project Ga0207705, IMG submission 184314) | Corn rhizosphere microbial communities from Kellogg Biological Station, Michigan, USA - KBS C1-3 metaG (SPAdes) (version 2) | ecosystem: Host-associated > Plants > Roots > Rhizosphere > Soil ...
CAGCCACACGCTGCCAGGCTCAGCCGCGGCCAGCCGCGCGGCCAGCGCGAGGCCGTTGACGCCGCCGGCGCAGCCGAGCCCGAATACCGGCACGCGCCGCACGTTCTGGCGAAGCCCGAGCCTGCCCGCCACCCGTGCCTCCAGGCTGGGTGTCGCGATGCCGGTGGTCGAAACCGTGACGACGCCGTCGATGTCGCCCGGCGTCAGGCCCGCTCGTTCGATCGCCGCGGAGGCAGCATCCAGGAACAAAGCTTCGGCGGCATCGAGATAGACGGCATTGCGCTCCTGCCAGCCGTGCCGCGCCGCATACCATTTCGCCGGCGCGACGATGTGCCGCCGGGCAATCCCCGCATTGTCGAACACACCCGACAGCCGATCGAACAGGGCCTTTCGCCCGAACGCCTCACGGCCGAGAGCTTTGGCCTCCGCCTGCTCGATGACGAACGGCGGGACGGCGGTGGCCAGCGAAAGCAGGCTGCATTGCTGCGTCATGCGCCTTAGAGCGGTGCAAACGGGATTTGGTTTCAAGAATGCGGTCCAAAGGAGAGGCTATGAGATTCCATTCGCTGCATGTCGTTGGGCTGCTGTTCCTCGCCGCTTGCGGGACATCGGCGCACACCGCCGCACAGGATGCGTCGAATGGCAAGACGAACGTGCCGGCCAGCGATCCGCCCTTCACGACGGCGCAGGTGGCGACGTTCGATGCCCCCTGGGCCATGGATTTCCTGCCCGGATCGTCGCGCGCGCTGGTGACCGAAAAGGCCGGGAGGCTTTGGCTGATCGACGTCAACGGCGGCGCCAAACGGCAGGTCTCGGGCGTGCCGGCGGTGGTTTCGAATGGGCAGGGAGGCCTGCTCGACGTGAAGGCCGGTCCGCGGTTCGCCAAGGACGGCAGCATCTATTTCACCTTCGCGGAAGCCTCGAAGAACGGCGGCAGCCAGCTCGCCCTGGCCCGTGCCCATTTGCTCGAGAGCAAGGACGGCGCGCGGCTCGATAATGTCCAGGTCATCTGGCGCAACCCGACCGGCGGCAAGGGCGGGCATTTCGGCGCGCGGATCGCGTTCGCGCCTGACGGCCAGTCGCTGTTCCTGAGCGCCGGTGAACGCCAGCGCTTCACGCCGGCACAGGATCCAAACCTGCCGATGGGCAAGATCCTGCACCTGACGCTTGACGGAAACCCGTTGGCTACCGCTTCGCCCGGCGCATCCACGGTGACCGTGACCGACCCGCCCGAAGACAGTGAGGCGGCCAAGCGTACCCAGGGCCGCACGGTCACCTGGCCCGGGCCAAACTATACGCCTGCCGAGACCTGGACGTCAGGCCACCGCAATCCCCTTGGGCTGGCTTTCGCGCCCGACGGGAAGCTGTGGGAAATCGAAATGGGCCCCAAAGGCGGTGATGAGCTCAACCTGATCGTCCAGGGCCGCAACTACGGCTATCCGCGGGTTTCCAATGGCACCAATTACAATGGGGTCGACATTCCCGACCATCGGCCGGGCGATGGTTTCGAAGCGCCGAAGGCCTGGTGGAACCCCTCGATCTCGCCCGCGGACCTGCTGATCTATTCGGGCGCGATGTTCCCGCAATGGAAAGGCGATGCGCTGATTTCCGCGCTATCGGGACAAGCGCTGATCCACGTGCCGATCCGCGGCGATCAGGCGGGGAAGGCCGAGCAATGGGACATGGGGAAGCGCATCCGCGCCGTCGATCAAGGCCCGGATGGTGCGGTCTATCTGCTCGAGGATGAGGCGGGCGCGCGCTTGCTCAAACTGACGCCCGCTCAAGCCCGGCGATAGCGGAGATAATAAGGACGGCGTCCCTCGCGGCGTGACTTGGCGCCGTAGCGCGTTTCGATCCAGCCGCCCGGCGGTTCGAGGAAGTCGCCCGGCCGCTCGGCGAGCCATTCGAACTGGTGCGCGTGCCGCCGCATGACCATCAGCGCCCAGTTGAGATAGGTTGGATCGTCCGTCGCCAGGCGAAACTCGCCGCCAGGTCGTAGTTTGGCCGCGAACAGGTCGATGGGCCCGTCGTTGACCATCCTGCGCTTCGCGTGGCGGGCCTTGGGCCAGGGATCGGGGTGGAGCAAATAGAGAAAGCTGAGTGCACCGTCAGGCACGCGCGGCAGCACTTCCAGCGCATCGCCGCGCCACAGGCGGACATTGGCCAGACGCTTGTCGCGGACGTGGCCGAGCGCCGTGGCGACGCCGTTGATGAAGGGCTCGACGCCGATGAAGCCGTGATCGGGCAGCATGTCCGCGCGGTCGGCCAGATGTTCGCCCGAGCCGAACCCGATTTCGAAATGGAGCGGGCGCTGCTCGCCGAACAGCCGGGACGCGGTCAGCTCACCCTCGTCGGGCAGTTCGATCTGCGGCATCAGCCGCTCCACCAGGTCTTGCTGCCCCTTGCGCAATTTGTGCCCGCTGGAGCGGCCGTAAAGCCGGTTGAGCGTCAGCGGATCGCCGGATTTGAACGCCGTCATCAGGGGCGCGCGCCTACGGCGTCGATGAACTCCCTGCAATATTGGAACTCTTTCCCGCCCTTTGGCGTCCAATGGTCACAGGAGGAAGGCCATGGCCGAAATCGTCGACGAGCGAAGGGGAAAGCGCGTGGGCATCGCGGGTCACCCGTACAGCGCGCTGTTTCTGCCGGTGCCCATCGTCTGCTTCACGGGCGCGCTGATCACCGACCTCGCTTACGTGAACAGCGGCGGCAATTTGCTGTGGCTGAATTTTTCCTGCTGGTTGCTGCTTGCGGGGCTGCTGTTTGCGGTAATCGCCGGCATCCTGATGCTGGTCGATCTCGCGCGGCTGCCGCAACTGCGGACCAACATCGGCTGGGGCTCGTTCGGTCTGCTCGCCGGCGCGGGGGTCATCGAATTCATCAACAGCCTGATTCATGCCCGCGATGGCTGGACGGCGGTCGTCCCGGCGGGCCTGATCCTGTCGGCAATCGGCGCCATCGTCGTCATGTCGCACGGCTGGCTGTGGCACGAATCGCGCTACGGGCCGGGGGTGCGCGCATGAACAAGCTTGTCATCGCCGCGCTGCTCGCCGCTCCACTCGCCGCCTGCGGTAACCCGCAGGGCAAGATCGATCCTTCGGAGCAGATGGGTCCCAATCCGCTCATCCCCGAACCCGCGCAGGGCCTGATCGCCGATGTCGGCGTCCCCGACGTCGTCGGCTGGAAGGATGGGGAAACGCCCAAAGTTCCGGCCGGCTTCCACATCGAGGCAATGGCCACTGGCCTCACCAATCCGCGCACCGTGCTGCCGCTTCCCAACGGCGACGTGCTGGTGGTCGAAGGACAGCGCACCGGCACCGAGCCGGTCGATCGTCCCAAGGACCCGATCCGCGACTTCATCATGTCCATGGCCCATGGCGGCGGCGGGGCGACCGACAAGGGCCCTCCGCCGCAGCGGATCACGCTGCTGCGCGACGCCAACGGCGACGGCAAGCCGGAGCTTCGCACCGTTCTGGTCGACCGGCTCAACGCCCCGTTCGGGATCGCGGTGGTCGGCAATGATTTGTACATTGCCAATACGGACGCAATCCTGCGCTATCCGTTCACGCCGGGGCAGGTGCAGATCGCCAACCGTCCGCAGAAGGTCATCGACCTGCCTGGCGGGCTGATCGATCACCATTGGACCAAGAGCCTGGTCGCCAGCCCCGACGGTTCGATGCTTTACGCGGGCGTCGGGTCGAACAGCAACGTGCAGGAGCGCGGACCCGAGGCTGAGACCAACCGCGCCGCGATCTGGGAAATCGACCCGAAGACGGGAGCCTATCGCGTTTTCGCCACCGGGCTGCGCAATCCCAACGGGCTGACCTTCTATCCCGGCACCAACGTGCTGTGGACGGTGGTCAACGAGCGAGACGAGCTGGGGCCGAACGCAGTCCCGGATTACATGACGTCGGTTCGGCCCGGTGCCTTCTACGGCTGGCCGTGGAGCTATTACGGCCAGCATGTCGATCCGCGACCGCGGCCGCAGCGGCCGGACATGGTCGCGAAGGCCATCCCGCCCGATTATGCGCTCAGCTCACACGTGGCCGCGCTTGGGCTCGCCTTCTATACCGGCAATTCGTTCCCGGCGGGCTTCCGCGGCGGCGCGTTCGTCGGTGAGCACGGCAGCTGGAACCGGTCGAAGTTCAACGGCTACCACGTCGTCTTCATTCGCTTTGCGGCCGGCCGCCCGGTGGGCATGCCGATGGAATTCGTCGGCGGTTTCCTCGACGGCAAGGGCCATGCGCGCGGGCGCCCGGTGGGCGTCGCGGTCGATCGCACGGGTGCGTTGCTGGTCGCCGACGATGCCGGCAATACGGTGTGGCGAGTCACCTATACGGGCGGCGGACCGGCCAGGCCCGCCGCATAATCGTCAGGCGGCGACGGCCGACCTGAGGTCGTCGACCAGGTCCACGCGCTCCCACGGGAAGTGATCGCCGTGGGCGTCGCGGCCGAAGTGGCCGTAGGCGGCCGTCGCTTGGTAGATGGGCTTGTTGAGGCCGAGATGCGTGCGAATCCCGCGCGGGGTCAGCTTCCCAAGCTTGCCAATGCTGCCAATCGCGGCCTCAATCGCATCGTCCCCAATGGTGCCGGTCCCGTGCGTATTGACGTAGAGCGACAGCGGCTCGCTCACGCCGATGGCATAGGCCAGCTGGATGGTGCAGCGCTTGGCGAGGCCGGCGGCCACTATGTTCTTCGCAAGATAGCGCGCGGCATAGGCCGCGGAGCGATCGACCTTGGTCGGATCCTTACCCGAGAAGGCGCCCCCGCCATGCGGCGCGGCGCCGCCGTAGGTGTCGACGATGATCTTGCGCCCGGTGACCCCAGCGTCTCCGTCGGGTCCGCCAATCTCAAAGCTGCCGGTCGGGTTGATGTGATAGACGGTTTCATTGCCCAGCAACTGCTGCGGCATGACGCGTGCGACGACATCCTTGACGTACGCGTGCAGCTCGGCCTGCTTCTCGCCGCGGTCGTAACCGGGCTTGTGCTGGGTCGAAACGACGATCGCGGTCGCCTTCGCCGGCTTGCCATCCTCGAAGCGCAGCGTGACCTGGCTCTTCGCGTCGGGTTCCAGGAATGCCGCGGCTCCGCTGTGACGGTCTTTCGCCATCTCCATCAGGATCTTGTGGCTGTAATAGAGCGTCGCCGGCATCAGGTCCGGGGTTTCGTCGCAGGCGAAGCCGAACATGATGCCCTGGTCGCCGGCGCCCTCGTCCTTGTCCTCACCGGCATCGACGCCCTGCGCGATGTGCGCCGATTGCGGGTGCAGGTGGTTGGCGAAGTCGAAACGGTCCCAGTGGAAGCCGTCCTGTTCGTAGCCGATGCGCTTGACCGTATCGCGGACCGCCTGCTCGATCTCTTCACGGACACCGGGCGCCCAATTGCCGGCCTCGTCCATGATGCCCTCGCCGCGAATCTCGCCGGCGAGGACGACGCGGTTGGTGGTCGTCATGGTTTCGCAGGCGACTCGCGCCTCGGCGTCCTTTGACAGGAACAGGTCGACGATGGCGTCGGAAATCTGGTCGGCGACCTTGTCCGGGTGGCCTTCGGAAACGGATTCGGAAGTGAACAGGTACGAGCTGCGCATATGCGAGGCGAGTCCTCAAGATGTGGGATATAAGGAAAGCTTTATATGTCGCCTCTAGCGGCGGCGGCGGCCCAGCACAATGCCGACGATGATCAGCAAGAAGCCGAGGATGATCGGAACTGCGTTGCCGAACCGCGCGAAGGGCGGCGGCGCGAGTGAGGCGGGCGGAATCACGGCATCGATCGCGCCCGAGGTTCGCCAGGGCAGCGACTTCAGGAGGTTGCCGCGAGCGTCGATCACTGCACTGATGCCGGTCGGCGTCGAGCGGATGACCGGCAGGCCTTCCTCGGCGGCGCGAAGCCGCGCCTGGGCGAGATGCTGCGGCGGCCCCCAACGGCCGAACCAGGCATCGTTGGACGGATTGAAGATGAAACCTGGGCGGTTGCGTTCGTCCACCACCTGCCCGGAGAAGATGATTTCGTAGCAGAGCTGCAGCCCGACCTTGCCCCACGGATCGCCGAGGTCGATCGAGCGCGGTCCAGGGCCGGAGGTGAAGTCGACATCGCCGGGTGCGAGCCGGGAGAGGCCAATCGCCGACAGCAGAGGTCGCATGGGCAGATACTCGCCATAGGGGACGAGGTGCGCCTTGTCGTAACGGCCGATGATCTTGCCGCCCGGCGCAATGGCGAAAATGCTGTTGGCGGCGCCGCTGAGGTGCATGCCGTCGCGCGCCCAAACGGCGATCCCACCGGTCAGCAGGCGGTCATTGGGGCCGAGCAGCGAGGCCGCCTGCATCCGCTGGAACGCCGCGAAGGCCTGCGCATCTCCGGCCCGGTTGTCCTGCAGCGGATCGGTGACGGCGGCTTCCGGCCACAGCAGCAGCTTGGGTTCGCTGGGGCGGCCCGACAGCAACGCCAGCCGCCGCGCGGCCTCCTCGTCGAAACCCGGTCGCCATTTGTCCTCCTGCCCGATGTTGGGCTGGACGACGCGGATATTGCGGACGGTCAGCGGATCGGCGGGAACGACGTCGGCTGGGAGCACCCATAGCAAACCGGTCGCGCCGACGATCAGCACCAGCGGCAGCCATTGCTTGCGATATTCGAGCCAGATTGCCCCGCCGAGCAGGACCACCAGGCCCGACAGGCCGTAGGTTCCGATCATCGCCGTGATGCTGATCAGCGAGGTCGGGGCGAGCGATGCGGCGGCCGGATTCCACGGAAAGCCGGTGAACATGGTCCCGCGCAGCCATTCGGTGATCGCCCACGCGCCGCCCAGCGTCAGCACCAGCGCCACGCGATTGTCTCGGCCGAAACGCCAGGCGAGGCCCGCGGCCATCGCCGGGTAGATGGCGAGATAGATTGAGAGCAGGACGACGGCGATCCAGCCGAGCCAGGCCGGCATGGCCGCCTGGAAGGTGAAGGCCGTCGCGATCCAGTTGAGACCGACCACGAACTGGCCGAGGCCGAAGATCCAACCCAATAGCAGCCCTCGTCCGAGGCTTTTGGCTCGGCAGATGAGCTCGCACAGGATTGCGAAGGCGACGGGCAGCAACGGCCACAACGCGGCGGGCTCGAAGGCGAAGGCCGAGGCGGCGCCGGCGAAGAAGGCATAGAGGACGAACTTCATGCGCGGGCAGGGCTAGCCGTTGGCGCGCTGGAACGAAAGCCTCGACAAACAGGACTGCTCGGCGGCAGGGAAGCGCCATGTCCCGACCGCCCTTTCACCTCGCGTTTCCCGTCGACGATCTGGAGGCAGCGCGTGCCTTCTACGGCGGCCTGCTCGGCTGCCCGGAAGGGCGCAGCGCCGACCACTGGATCGATTTCGACCTGCACGGTCACCAGATCGTCGCTCATTTGGCGCCGGATCAGGCGCCCCGGCGGTCGACCAATCCTGTCGATGGCGAAGATGTGCCGGTCCCTCATTTCGGGTTGGTGCTGCCAATGAGCGACTGGCGCGTGCTCGCGGACCGTCTCGAAGCGGCGGACGTCAAATTCGTGATTCCGCCGACCGTGCGCTTTGCCGGGCAGCCGGGCGAGCAAGCGACGATGTTCCTGCTCGACCCCGCGGGCAATGCGCTCGAATTCAAGGCGATGGCCGACCCCGCGAAACTGTTCGCGAAGAACTAGTCGGCCGCGGCTTCCGGCGCGTGCAGGCGGACCCGGATGATCCGGCGCGGGTCGGAGTCGATGGCCTCGAGCCGCCAGCCCGAAGAATGCACCAGGCATTCGCCTTTGGCCGGAATGTGCCCGGCGAGCAGGAAGATCAGTCCGCCGAGCGTGTCGACCTCGTCTTCCTTCGAGGAGAGCCGGGGATCCACCGCCTGCGCCAGTTCCTCAAGCTCGATGCGGGCGTCCGCCTCCCACAGCCCGTCTTCGAGCATGGTGAGCAGGCCGACCTCATCCTCATCGTGCTCGTCCTCGATTTCGCCGACAATCTCCTCGACGACGTCCTCGATGGTCACCAGGCCCTCCGTGCCCCCGAATTCGTCGACGACGATGGCGAGGTGGATGCGCTGGCTGCGCATGCGGGCGAGCAGTTCGATCACGCCCATCGATTCGGGGACGAACAGAGGATCGCGGAGCAACGCGGCAATCGAGCGATCGCGTTCGGGATCGACGTTGGCGACGAACACGTCCTTGATGTGGATCATGCCGACGACCCTATCGAGGCTGTCGCCATAGACGGGGAGGCGGCTGTGTCCGGCATCGGCAAAGGCGGCGACCAGCGCGTCGAAGCTGATCGACTGCGGCACCGCGATGATGTCGCCGCGCGTGACGCAAATGTCGCCCGCCGTCTGCTCGCCGAAGTGAAGCAGGTTGCGCAGCATCTGACGCTCGGCGGGCGAGAGATCGCCGGCGACGGGCCGCGAATCCTCGGCCTCGTCGATGGCCTCCTCGATCTCTTCGCGAAGGGTCGATTCGCTATCCTCGCCGAAGATCAGGTGACGCATTCCCCGCCACAGGCGCGAGCCGCCGGCCTCGTCGTTGCGGGTAGCCATCAGGCCGCGATCCTGTAGGGATCGGCGATGCCGAGCCGGCGCAGCGCCCGCACCTCGCGCGCCTCCATGTCGTCGGCCGAAGCATCGTCCAGATGGTCGTAGCTCAGCAGGTGCAGCATCCCGTGGACCAGCAAATGCGTGACGTGATGCTCGACGCTGATACCCTTGTCGTTCGCTTCGGCAACGCAGACACCGCGCGCAATCACGATATCGCCAAGCAACAATTCAGGGCCGGCAATCATTGCCCGCGTGAAATCCTGCGCTTCCGCAAGCGGGAAGGACAAGACATTGGTCGGCTTATCCTTGTCCCGCCATTCGTCATTGAGCGCGCGCACGTCGGCGTCGTTGGTGAGCCGCACCGATAGCTCGACCGGCCGATCAGAGCTGGCGAGGTGCGGATAGTCGCTCTCCGCGATCGCCGCCTCGGCAGCGCCGCGCACGAGCGCGTCCCAGGACTGGCTACTGTCCCATTCCTCGTCGGCCTGGACTTCGATTTCCAGCATCACCGTGCTAGCTCCCCGGACCTTCATAGGCCTCGACGATCCGGCCGACGAGCGGGTGCCGGACGACATCGGCGGCACCAAAGCGGACCATGCTCAGCTTCGGAATTCCGTCGAGCTTGTCGACGGCGTCAGCCAAGCCTGATTGGACGCCCCGTGGCAGGTCGGTCTGGTTGGGATCGCCGCAGATCACCATCCGGCTGCGCATGCCGAAGCGGGTGAGGAACATCTTCATCTGCTGCGGCGTGGTGTTCTGCGCCTCGTCCAGGATGATGAAGGCGTCGCTCAAGGTGCGTCCGCGCATGAAGGCAATCGGCGCGATCTCGATCTCGCCTGAGGCGATGCGCCGCTCGACCTGCTCGGTCGGAAGCATGTCGTACAGCGCGTCATAGAGCGGGCGGAGATAAGGATCGACCTTCTCCTTCATGTCGCCGGGCAGGAAGCCGAGCCGTTCCCCGGCCTCGACCGCCGGACGCGACAGGATCAGCCGGTCGACCTGCCCGGTGATCAGCATCGCGACCGCCTGCGCGACCGCCAAATAGGTCTTGCCGGTACCGGCCGGGCCGAGCGCGAAGATCATGTCGTCCCGCCCCAGGGCTTCCATGTAGACGGTTTGCACGGGCGAGCGCGGAACAATCGTCTTCTTGCGCGTCCGGATCATCACCTTTGGCGCCGAGGTGACCTCGTCCTTGACGATGCCGTCCAGGTTCGGCTGCGCGGCCATGCCAAGCACGGCTTCGACCGCTTCGGCATCGACATCATGTCCCTGGTCGAGCCGGTTATACAGTCCGACCAGCACGTCACGGGCGCGCGACGCGGCGTCGGGCTCGCCCTCGATCTGCACGCGATTACCCCGCGCGGCGATGTGCACGCCGAGCCGGTTCTCGATGGTGATCAGGTGGCGGTCGTAGTCGCCAAACAGCGGGCCGAGCAAATAGGGCTGCTCGAACTCCAGCTCGAGCCGGGCGCGGCCCTGCTCATTGGCGGGAACGGCGGCGAGGTCGCGGCGGGCCATCAGGCGGCCGCTCGCTGCAGCTCGGCGCCAGTCAGGCTGTTCTGCCCCGCGCCGACGATGGCGACGTCGATGATGTCGCCCGGGATCGCGGTGGTTTCGACGTGGACGGACTGCAGCCACGGCGATTTGCCGATCATTTGCATGCCGTGACGGCCCGCGCGCTCGATCAGGATTTGCGTGTCGATGCCCACTTTCGTGGCGTTGAACGCCAGCTGGTGCTCGTTGATCCGCGCCTGCAGCCGGTGCAGCCGGTCATCCATGATTTCCCGCGGGATCTGGTCCTCCATCGTGGCGGCCGGCGTGCCGGGCCGCGGACTATATTTGAACGAATAGGCCGAAGCGTAGCCGACGGCATCGACGAGCCGCAGCGTATCCTCGAAATCGGTCTCGGTCTCACCCGGAAAACCGACGATGAAGTCGCCGGACAAGGCGATGTCCGGCCGCGCCTCGCGCATTCTGTCGAGCGTCGCGAGGTAGGTTTCGACCGTGTGGCTGCGGTTCATGGCCTTGAGGATGCGGTTGCTCCCGGACTGCACCGGAAGGTGCAGATAGGGCATCAGCTTGTCGACTTCGCCATGTGCCGCGATCAACGCCTCATCCATGTCAGCGGCGTGACTGGTGGTGTAGCGAATGCGATGCAGGCCATCGATCCTGGCGAGTTCGCGGATCAGGTCGGCGAAACTGCGCCCATCGTTGGACCAGGCGTTGACGTTCTGGCCGAGCAATACGAGCTCGCGCGCGCCGGCCTCGACCAGCTCGCGCGCCTCGCCGACGATGTCGGCCCACGGGCGGGAAATCTCCGCGCCCCGCGTGTAGGGCACCACGCAATAGGTGCAGAACTTGTCGCACCCTTCCTGGATGGTGAGGAACGCCGACGGGCCAGCCTTGCGCCGCGCCGGAAGCGCGTCGAACTTGCTGATTGAGGGCATGTCGGTGTCGACCGGCCGTCCGCCACGCGCCACCTGCGCAACCATTTCGGGCAGCCGGTGATAGGCCTGGGGGCCCACCACGATATCGATCATGGGCGACCGGCGGCGCGCCTCGGCGCCCTCGGCTTGCGCAACGCAACCGGCGAGCGCGATCAGCGGCTTCGACCCATCCTCTCGTCGCAACCGGCCGACATCCGAATAGGCCTTGTCGGCCGCCTTTTCGCGGATGTGGCAGGTGTTGAGCACGACGAGGTCGGCGGCGTCGGCGTCTTCGGTCGCGCTCAGCCCCTGCTGCGACAGCAGCTCGGCCATGCGTTCGCCGTCATAGACGTTCATCTGGCAGCCGAAGCTTTTGATCTTGAAGGTTCTGGGAGTCATTTGTCTTCGCCTATAGGCGACTGGCCCGGCGAGGTTAAGCGCAGCCTTTGCTCGATCGCGCCGCGTGCGGCGGCGGTGAGAGCCTTGCGCCCGCCCGACCGATCGAGCGGCTCCAGCACATTGACCGTGACCGGCAGGGTGCCGCGGCGGCCAAGGACTCGGAGCACGTTGCTTTTGCCGGGTTCGTGCCACCAGCCGATCTCGCCCGCCGCCGAGCCATAGTCGAGGGCGACCGGGCGGATCGCGACGTCCTTCGCGGCGTAATTCGCAGCCTCAAGCAGGGTCGACCGGAACGGGAGCAGGTGCGTGCCCGGCCCGGTGGTCCCCTCGGGGAAGAGAGCGACGGGCTGCTCGCCCTCGAGTGCCCGCGCGATGGTGAGCGCCTGGTCCTTGGCGCCCTTCACATGGCTGCGCTTCACATAGACGGTGGAATTCTGGTCGGCGAGCCAGTGGATGAAAGGGTGGCCGAGTTGATCCTTGGACACGAGCCGGCAACGCGTGGCGCCCGCCAGCACGAGGATGTCGAGCCAGCTCACGTGATTGCAAATCAGCAGGGTGTGGGGAGCGACCGGCGCACCGGTCCGCCGGACGCGCGCGCCGACGATCCAGGCGGCGATCGCGAGGAAGCGCGATGGCCAGGACGAGCGCCCGAGCAGCGCTTTGGCAATGAAATGGATCGGCGCGAGGAGCAGGAACAGGCCGACTAGCGCGCCAACGCGCAGCAACACGCGTCCGTTCAGCCGCGGTATGGAGGAATTATCGATCGCGGTCGACGGCGACGCCGTACAACTCCATGCGGTGATCGACTAGACGGAAGCCGAGCTTCTCCGCGATCCGTTTTTGCAATGCTTCCAGTTCATCGTCGACGAACTCGATGACATTGCCGGTCTCGACGTCGATCAGATGATCGTGGTGCGATTCGGAAGCGGCTTCGTAGCGCGAACGGCCGTCGCCGAATTCATGGCGAGCCAGGATGCCGGCCTCTTCGAACAGGCGGACCGTGCGGTACACGGTGGCGATCGAGATGTTCGGATCGACCGCGGCTGCCCGCGCGTGCAGCGTCTCGACATCGGGATGGTCTTCGCTGTCACCGAGCACGCGCGCGATGACCTTGCGCTGCTCGGTAATGCGAAGACCCTTGTCCGCACAGAGGGCCTCAATATCGATCGTCCGCGTCATGCCTTCAAACTAGGTGCGCGTGCGGCCCTCGTCCAGCATGGCGGCGGCTATTTTCCGCTGCGCGCGCGGCGGCGCTTCGTCCCGAGGCCGATCGATTTGGCCAGCGTGCGGCGCTGTTCGGCATAATTGGGCGCGACCATCGGATAGTCGGCGGCAAGTCCCCACTTCTGCCGATACTGGTCGGGGGTCATGTTATAGTGGGTCATCAGATGCCGTTTCAGCATCTTCAGCTTTTTCCCGTCTTCCAGGCAGACGATATAGTCGGGCTTTACCGAAGCGCGGATCGAAACCTTGGGTTCGGGCTTTTCCTCGGCCGCCGCGCCGCCGGTGGCAATGCCGGACAGGGCCGAGTGCACGTTTTGAATGAGGTTCGGCAAGTCGTTGACCGCCACGCTATTGTTACTGACATGCGCGGCGACGATGTCGGCAGTCAGCGTCAGCAGCGTATCGCTTATATTGTCAGTATCGAGCATTTTCCGGGTATCTCCGAGCAAAAGCCAAGCAGTAAAAAACTGCAAGCGCACCGCCAGGATACAGAATGCGAAGTTTTGTCGCAATGGACGACGCGCGCTAAGTAGAAATCGGGAAGCTTAACTAAAGTTGTAAAGCCAGTGTAATTGCGTCGTGTCGGGTGCCGTTGGGCGAATAATAATAATTGCGCCGCCTCCCCACCGGAGCGAAACCGCTCTCGTCGTACATGGCAACGGCGGGATTACCGTCTCTCACTTCAAGGTGAACCTGGCTTAAGCCCTCGTTTCGTGCGCGGACCAGGAAATCTTGCAGAAGGCTGCGGCCGACCCCCCGGCGGTGACGCTCGGGCAGGACGGCGAGCAACAGCAATTCCGCTTCGTCGGCCACCTGGCGGTCGAGCGAAAAGCCGACGATCCGATCGTCGCACACATCCCGGGCGACGACCATGGAGACGCCGGTCATCGGCAGGATGCCGGCAAGCTGCGACCGTGTCCAGGCCTCGCCATAGGCACGGCCGAATGCCGCTTCCATTACCGCCATTACCGCATCGAGGTCGCCCGACCTCCCTTCGGTAACTCGAATATCGCTTTCGACGGTCGCCATCAGGCGGCCACCGGAACGCGGGCATCGGGCGCTCGCGCATAGACCGGGCGTGCCGGCAGACTGCGCAGACTTTTGGGCAATCGAAGCGCGTTGGCCGCGGAGGGCCATGCTTCGCGCGCTTCGCCGGTGCCACGGGCCTCGACCAACGCCGAAGCCCCCGATCCGACGACCAGGCGAGCCTTCGTCATCCCGGCCACATCGGCGGGTCCGGCATTGCTGACTTCGGATGCGGCGCGAAGGGACTGGCCATCGAATTGCTGCACGAAGATTTCGCCATGTCCGCCCAGCACGGCAGCGGCCACGGATTGGTCGGCACCAGCGCTTGCCGCCAACAGGGCCAAAGAGTTCATCCCCGCCAGTTCGGCGTCCCAGCCGATGGCGAGGCCGTGCGCTGCGGCGATCGCGACGCGGATACCGGTGAAGCTGCCCGGTCCGACACCGACGAGGATATGGGTCGCCGCGCGCCCTTCCATCACTTCGGCGATGAGCGGCATCAGCCGCTCGGCGTGTCCCCGACCGATCACCTCGTCGGCCGATGCCACGCAGCGCCCGTCGCCGTCGAACAGAGCGACGGTGCAGGCGGCACTGGAAGTGTCGAACGCAAGCAACATGCGGTGCGAATAGTGGTCACAAGCGCGTCAACGCCGCAACCCCCGAAAAGTCAGACGGCTTCGACGCTCTCGACTTCGGGGACGTAGTGCCGGATCAGGCTTTCGATACCCTTTTTCAGGGTGACGGTCGAAGACGGACAACCGGCGCAGGCACCATGCATCGACAAATAGAGGTGGCCATCGCGGTAACCCTTGTAGACGATATCGCCGCCGTCCTGAGCGACCGCCGGGCGGACGCGCGTTTCGATCAACTCCTTGATCTGATCCACGATGTCGGCATCGGCCGGGTCTTCTTCGAAATCGTCAGCAACATGAATGGCCGCCGCCGAGCCCGGCGCGAACAAGGGCGCGCCCGTGACGAAATGATCGAGCAGGGTTTCGAGCACCAGCGGCTCCAGATCGGTCCAGGACACACCCGGCGCCACGGTCACCGACACGAAATCGTGCCCGTAGAAGACGCCTTCGACCATGCCGCTGTCGAACAGCGCCCGCGCGAGCGGCGATGCGTCGGCGCTGCCGGCGTCCGCGAAATCGCGCGTGCCCGCGTCCATGACGGTCTGGCCCGGCAGGAACTTGCGGGTCGCGGGGTTGGGTGTCTGCTCAGTGCGGATCAGCATGATTGCGAAATGGTCATGCGAGTCGCATCAATCAAGCGCTGAAGGGCGGTGCGCCCGCGATCACCCAACGCGTGATGGCGATGGCAATGGCTATGCAGATAAAAGCGACCCACCATTTTGCGGGCCGCATGGGTTCGACGTCAGGATTCACCGCGCCGCGACCGCTGATCATGCCCGACATCAGTCGCCGGCCGCGCAGATGGTAATAGAGGATGGCCGCCAGATGCAGGGCGATCAGCGCGAGGATGACGTAGAACCAGTACTCGTGAAGCTCGCGCGCCCAGTCGGAAGTGTCGACTTTTACCAGGCGATAGAGTGGACCGGTGACAATGCCGTCTTCATCCTCGGCGATCAGCCCGAGGCCGACCTGGACGGCCAAGGCGCCGAGTAATGCCAGGACGCTGAGCGCGCCGAGCGGATTGTGTCCGATGCCTTCCCAGTTGCCGCGCAGATAGCCAGCAATTGCCCGCGGACCGCGGACGAAGCTGGCGAAGCGCGCGGTCGAGCCGCCGACGAAGCCCCACAGCAATCGGAAGATGAGCAAGGTCAGAACCGCGCAGCCTGACCAGATATGCCAATCCGTGTGATGGTATTCGGCCGACCACCAGCTGAACGCGATGAGGCCGGCCAACAGCCAGTGGACGAGCCGGACGGGAAGATCCCAGACCGGCCCACGTTCGTCGCTCAGTGGTGCATCTCCATGCGATACTTTTCGTGGCAGGCTTTGCAGGTCCCGGCGAGATCCGCGTAGCTGGCCTTGGCTGCTGTCATGTCACCCTTGGCCGCGATGGCTTTGAAAGCCCGCGCCGACTGCTGAAAGGCGCGGTTCTTGGCGACGAAGTCGGGCCAGTTTTGCCAGATTTCGGGCTTGGCGCCGGTCTTTCCGACTTCCGGCCCGGAGCCCTTGGCGAACCAGGATGATGACTTGGCCGCCAGCGACGCCACCTGATCGGCGGAGGCTTGTACTGTCGGGGCATTCGGTGCGGGCGAGTCGAACTCGCGGTGCAGGATTTTGAACGCCTTGCCGATACTCTCCATGCCTTCGTGGCGCTCGTGCGAGATCTGCTTGGCCTTCGGGCCGCTGACCGCCGCAAGGCCGGCGGTCGCGGCAAGCGCCGCCAAGATTGCAACCGAAATCGGAACGATGCGCATCAGAACTCCTTTGCTTGTCGCACTTAGTCTTGCGGGACTTTCCAGCTGTCGTCGATCATTTTGATGATGCCGGAGAAGTCTTTACTGGCGCCCCCGCGATCGACGAAGCGCTGATATAACTCCTCTGCCCCCGCCCCCATCGGCGTGTAGGCCCCCACGCTGCGTGCCGCATCGGCGGCAAGCTTCAGGTCCTTGAGCATCAGCGCCGCCGCAAAACCACCTTCATAGTCGCGGTCGGCCGGCGTCTCTGGCCCGACGCCGGGAACGGGCGCGTAGCTGGTCATCGACCAGCTCTGCCCGGACGCCTTGGACGAAATGTCGAAGAACACCTGCGGGTCGAGGCCCAGTTTCTGTGCCAGCACGAACGCCTCGCAGGTCGCGACCATCGTCGCGCCGAGGATCATGTTGTTGCAGATCTTGGCGGCCTGGCCGGCGCCAAGCTGGCCGGCGTGGATCACCGCCTTGGCCATCGGCTCGAGGAACGGTTTGGCGCGCTCGAACTGCTCGTCGGTACCGCCGACCATCAGTGCCAGCGTGCCCCCCGCCGCCGCGGCGATGCCGCCGGACACGGGGGCATCGAGGAAATCGAAGCCCTTCGCGCCCATCTGCTCGCCAACCTCGCGCGCGCTGTCGACGTCGATGGTCGAACAGTCGATCAGCAGCGCGCCCGGCTTGGCGTTGGGAGCAACGTCTTCGTTGTAGACCGCACGCACATGCTTTGCTGCCGGCAGCATGGTGATGACCACGTCGGCGCCCGTGACGGCCTCGACCGCGGAAGGCGCCGCGGAACAGCCGGCAGACTTGGCATTCTCGACGGCCTCGGCGACGAGATCGAAGGCGCGGACCTCATGTCCCGCCTTGGCGAGGTTCGGCGCCATGCCGCCGCCCATGTGGCCGAGGCCGATGAATGCGATCTTTGCCACGGCTTACCTTCCCTTCCAATTACCAGGCCGCTTCTCGACGAACGCGGCCATGCCTTCCTTCTGGTCTTCGGTCCCGAACAGGCCGTGGAACAGGCGCCGTTCGAATCTGATGCCCTGACCGAGCGGGATCTCGAAGGCGGCGTTGACCATTTCCTTGCACGCGATTGCGGCGAGCGGGGCCATGCCGGCGATCGTCTCGGCGGTCTTGATGGCTTCGTCGACGAGCTCGGCCGC
>Ga0207705_10001759_pt1 | contig 17110 bp, 16 predicted proteins | sample KBSC13metaG_FD_184314 | JGI IMG/M metagenome (GOLD analysis project Ga0207705, IMG submission 184314) | Corn rhizosphere microbial communities from Kellogg Biological Station, Michigan, USA - KBS C1-3 metaG (SPAdes) (version 2) | ecosystem: Host-associated > Plants > Roots > Rhizosphere > Soil ...
GTATAGAGGAAATCTTCTCGCGTATAGTCCGCCAACTCGAAGTCTTTGCGCAGCACGATGGCTCCGGTGGGGCAGGCGTCCTGGCAGTAGCCGCAGAAGATGCAGCGGATCATATTGATCTCGTACTTTACCGCATAGCGTTCGCCGGGCGAGTAGCGTTCGGTGTCGGTGTTCTCGTCGGCCTGGACATAGATGCAGCGCGCAGGACAGGCTCCGGCGCAGAGGCTGCATCCGATGCACTTCTCCAGGCCGTTGTCGTAGCGCGTCAGGACATGCCGCCAGCGGGAGCGCGGGTACTGTTCACGGCGCTCTTCCGGATACTGGATCGTCTCCGTCGGCTTGATCTTGAGCTGTTGCTCCATATAGTGGCGCATCGTGATGCTGAAGCCGGTGGCCAGCGCTCTCGCCCCTGCGACGGGTTCGGTCACGGCCAGCTTCGTCTGATGGATTTTCGTGTTCAGATTGCTCAGGAATCCCATCGGGGTTAGCCTCTTCTCTTCTCGTCGCCCATCAGGCGGATCGGCTGCAGATCGATCAGTTTGCCCGAGTCTCCGGCTTTGATCTTCTCCTGGAGCTTGATGATGCCGTAGATCAAGGCGTCGGGGCTGGGCGGGCAGCCGGGCACGTAGACATCGACCGGAATGATCTGATCCACGCCCTGGATGATGGCGTAGTTGTTGTAGACACCGCCGGAGGAGGCGCAGGCCCCCATGCTGATGACCCATTTCGGGTTCGGCATCTGGTCGTAGATCTGCCGCAGGATCGGCCCCATCTTCGTGGAGACACGTCCGGCGACGATCATGACGTCGGCCTGACGCGGCGAGGCGCGAAAAACCTCGGCTCCGAACCGGCTCAGGTCGAAGCGCGCGGAGGCGGAAGCCATCATCTCAATCGCGCAGCAGGCCAGTCCGAAGGTGAGCGGCCAGAGGCTGTTGCGGCGCGCCCAGTTCACGACCTCGTCCAGTTTCGCAAGGACAAACGGCGAGCCTCCCGGTCCAAAGGCCGGCGTCGGAGTCGCGGAATCGTGCAGAGAAATTTCGGTCACTGTTCGGGGCATCGCTCCCCCTCCTTCTATCGCACGGGCACGACGTGGGTCCTCCCCACGCCGGCTACTAAGTTCTTTTTTTCACAATCTCGATTTTATTGTACCGCAAACCCCACTAGAATCCAAATCTTCCGCGAAGCGTTTATGGAGAGGCATGGTTCAGCGGTTACGATGAATCGTTCTGGGGTGTATTTCGAAGGGCGTCGGTGAGTTCATGGTCGCCGGGTTCGATGAGGACACGACGCCCGGCGTCACTTTCGATGAGAATGGTCGGCACCTTGCCGGAGCCGCCGTTGATCGCACGCATCGCGTCTTCCGCACTGGGTGTCTTTTCGATATCGATCTCCACAAAGGGCAGACCGAAGCGTTGCAGCACACGTCGAGAGCGCACACAGTCAGGACACCAATGCGTGATATAGGCGACGATAGTTACAGGCAAAACCAAAAGGTCCTTTCAGACGCCGATAGGGCTACTTCCGCACAGGATTGCCGGTGGACTTGATGGCGGCGGTAGCCCCCAACTCCTGCAAAGACCGGCGAACGGCATCGGCTTTGCGCTGCGGCAGGTCGTAGGCCACAATCAGCGGGGCGCTCGGGCTGGCCGCATCGACCAGACGACGCGCCTCCGGCAGCGTGAGCATCATCAGGCTCTGGATTTTGGCGATGATCTCGTTCTCCTGACGCTTGTCGATGCCCAGGAGTTCCACATTGTAGTTCTGCAGCATCGCGTCGGCGGCCTCATTGCTGGCGACGGCGACCTGTTTATCGGCCACCAATTTCAAGGGACGGTTGCATTTATCGCAGACGTAGCGCGCCAGATTGGACGGCACGCGGTGCTCGGTCTTACAGGCCTGGCAGATGATCGTGCGCACAGGAACAGGCTCGCCGTTCTGGAAGTGAACGGTGCGATGGCAGTGCTCACAATCGAAATCCTCAGTCGGCAGCGCCGTGTATTCGGCGGTCGTCTCGCAGTACGGGCAGACGAACGGAACCCCCTTCACCTTCTTCGCGCCCAGCATACGCTGGATCGCCAGTCCTAAAATACCGCCGCCTGCAAACAGCCCCAGGGTGCATCCAAGTTGCGCTGCGATCTGCATCCCACGTGGAGAGGCGAACTTCGTGAAGTAGAATCCGACGATCGCGAGGGCGATCAGTGCGCCGCCCAGCAGAGCGGTTCCGACAGACTCCGTCCATGTTACCTCGCGCACCTCGGTGACCGACGTTGTCTTTTGCGTCATACCCGACTTCCTCCTGGTTTCTGTGTAATAGTGTTCAGTATAACGAGCGGCGTGCAGTCTGTCAAGCGTTCGTTCGTTCGAGCGAAGGGCAGCCCTTTTTTGCCTGCTTCCGCCCTCTGGTTCAGGCGAATCGGCGCAATCCGAAATGGATGTGACCGGTCCAGGTCTCCCCGGCCGGCAGAGCGATCAGCCCTGCATCGATCCCCCGTGCCTCCAGGTTGACGGCGTCGGTCGTGCAGGTGTAAGGCTCCAGGGCGATGACAGGCTGTTTCTCGGGCGCATAGAGCACCCACTCCCGAAATTTGCCGTCGGCGGCGAGGTACATTTCGAGTCCGGTCGCGGGATCCCGCAGCCCGCCTTCGCTCCAGCCGTCCTCTCGATACACCACCTGGGTAAAAACATGATCGTAGGTGCGCCGTTCCAATGGACGGAACTCCTGCAGGTCGAACATCTCGGCGTCTTCCGACACGGGAGCCACCCGCCCCGTCGGCATCAGATGCTCGAGTTCCCAGATCGCGGCGGCAGGCACATGCACCTGAGCGGCGGCGCGCTCTTCCGGGGCGATCTCTTTGAGAGCGGCAGGCATACGATTGCCGGGCCGCAGCGTCGTCGGGAACCAGGGATGAATGCCGTATCCCATCGGCAGCGTCTGCTTGCCCATGTTCTCGACATCGGTCTGCATCTCCAGGACTCCCTCGCGCAGGCGATAGGTGACGGTGATTCGGCACGCGAACGGATACTGCTCGAAGATCTCCGGATCCGCGTCCAACTGAAGGTGCGCCTTGACGACCGCGCCCTCGTCATCCGCATGGGCATTCACCACTGTCCAGGCTTTGTTCGCGACCAGACCGTGGATCGCCTGGCCTGCGCCTCGATCCCAGCCCGTCGCCAAAAGTCTCTCCATGCGGTAAGTGTTGTTTTCGAACGTGTAGACGCCGCCGCGCACCCGGTTGGGAAAGGGAAATAGAATCGGCTGCCCTCCATGAAAGGGCGAATGGACCAGATCTTCCACATGATCCGGTGGCAAAAAGACATCCACGGGTTCGGCAAGGTCGTTCCCGCCGCCCTCTCCATCCCCATCCGGTGTGGTCCGAAACTCCACGCAGTTGTTGCCGAAGGCCGGATAGAGCACCGCTTCCGCGCGCCGGACGGTATCGGTCAATCGATAGGCGGTCGTGCCATGCGCCTCTTCCTGCGCGATCTGATAACGAGACATCAGCGTCGTGTTCCTTCCTCTTACCCCGAATCTTTTTCCACGTACAGATTTGGTCGTTAGACCAACCGATTCCTTCCTTGGTTCCACCCAATGTTGAAATGCGCCGCGCCTCTGAAACAGGAAAAAGAGTTGCGAGGATGAAAACGAGGATTGACCTGGTGAAAGTAGGGAAGAAGGAGAGAGGCATGGGGCGAGCAGTGACGAACGGCGATCTCGGTTTCATCCCCGACACACGCTTTGGGAGGTGAACGTGCACCGAATGCGCGGATATAGGAGACCTGGGAAATTTCTGTGGCGAAAGACACTCAAAAGAGGAATTTGCCGTTCGTTTGCTGAATTACTTACCCGAATATTCTCTCTGGAGGTTTGCTGTTATGAATACTCGTATCCTGCGCGCCGGTGCCGTACTGGCGCTTCTCTCCCTGAGCATCGGCATGGCCAACGCCGCTCCGCCTAAAAAGGCACCTGCCGCGGAATGCCCTGTCTGCCACATGAAGCTGTCCGACAAGAAGACCAAGGACTCCACTGTAGCGGTTAAACTGACGCCCAAAGCCAAGACCATGTACTGCTGCGAAAAGTGTAAGATGCCTGATTCCGTTCTCGTCAAGAAACCCGCTCCCAAAAAGAAGGCGTAAGCACCGCTTACCGGACTCTCTAGTAGAGGGCGTTTCTGTCTCTGCCGCCTCTGGTGGCAGAGATTCTACGTTTGGGCATTTTCTCTGCCTTTGTCGTGCCTCCTGATGTTACCTGCGCCCTTCCTCCACCAACAATTCGTCCTTCGAAAACGCATCCCCTTAAAATATATCACGATAAAATGATATATATGCAACACCGCCCCCACACCCCGACGTATTATTATTTGGTGATGCGTTTCTTGCCACGCATCCCTGTACTCAATTCCAATCTACGGTTGATTTTCGAAGGAGATACGCTGTGAAGAACCTGATACGGTTGGCTCTGCTGCCGGCCCTGCTCTGCGCCCTCATGATGGGCGCCGCGCGTGTGAAGGCGGATGACATCGTGGATGTCGCCTCTGCCGCGCCGAACTTCAAGACCCTGGTCGCTGCGATCAAAGCGGCCGGCCTGGTGGATACACTGAAAGGAGACGGCCCCTTCACTGTCTTCGCACCTACCGATGCTGCCTTCGCCAAACTGCCGAAAGGCACGGTCGAAAGCCTGCTGAAACCGGAGAATAAGGCCAAACTGGTCGCCATTCTCACCTACCATGTCGTCAAAGGCAAAGTCATGGCGGCGGACGTGATGAAACTCAAGTCCGGTACGAAGGTCGCGACGGTTGAGGGACAGAGCGTCACCGTCAAGGTCAGCAAAGCGGGCGTCATGGTCGATAAGGCCAAAGTGGTCAAAACGGACATCGACGCCAGCAACGGCGTCATCCATGTCATCGACACCGTTCTAATGCCGGCCGCGCCCAAGCCTTCCAAAACGCACAAAATGTAGTTCGGTTCGCTGGGAAGATGCTCAAAAAGCGGAACTGGCTTGTGGCCAGTTCCGCTTTTTCACCGGTTGCTCTATTTCGCTACGTCTCTGGATGCATGGATGCAGTGTTGTATAATAGAGGAAGGGGAATTCCATCATGAGTGACTCAAACGCCTCTAGTCCTGACCAAGACCCGTACGATCTGAACCGTTTCTTGCGAGCACAAGCAAACGACTACACACAGGCCCTCTCGGAGATCCAGAGTGGACGGAAACGTTCGCACTGGATCTGGTACATCTTTCCGCAGATCGATGGTCTGGGCTTCAGTTCGACGTCGAAGCACTACGCCATCAAGAGTCTTGCGGAGGCACAGGCGTATCTGGATCATCCGATCCTAGGACCGAGGTTGATCGAGTGCGCGGAAGCGGCTACGCGTATCGAAGGCCGATCCGCGACAGAGATCTTCGGCTCCCCCGACGATATGAAAGTCCGGTCGTGCGCGACCCTGTTCGCCTGCGTGTCGCCCGCTGGCTCGGTGTTCGAACGGCTTCTCGCGAAATACTACCAGAACGAGCGGGACGGCAAGACCCTGCGGCTTCTGGGGATCCTCCCTACGAGCGGCAAATTTAACAACGGAATGTAAAATGTCTAAATTCTACACGGAACTGAATACAACGCTCCAGCAGTTCATCTCCGAACAGCATCTGTTTTTTACGGCAACGGCAACGGCGGATGGGCGCATCAACCTGTCACCGAAAGGAATGGACACGTTTCGCTGCCTGGACGAGCATACCCTCGCCTACCTCGACCTGACCGGCAGCGGCAACGAAACGGCTGCGCACCTCAAAGCCGACGGCCGCATGACGATCATGTTCTGCGCGTTCAGCGGCAAGCCACTGATTCTACGCCTCTATGGGCGGGGCGAAGTCGTGCCGCTCAGCAGCGAAGCGGGAGAGAAAATGCACGCACACTTTCCCTCCGTCACAGGCGAACGCCAGATCATCGTGCTGCACATCGAGTCGGCCCAGACCTCCTGCGGTTTTGCGATTCCGGTGTACGAGTTCCAAGAAGAGCGCGACCTGCTGGTAAAGTGGGCCGAGAACCAGGGAGACGAAGGACTGCACGAGTACCGTCGCGACAACAACCAGAACAGTATCGACGGCCTGCCGACAGGCTTGGGTGAGTGAGCCTTCCGAGGCGGTGTACAGGGACCCGGACGGCACTGATTCGATCGGCCGCATTCGGCAGGCGTGGATAGCCAAAGGGAGGGTTGGAATGCAAAGGAAAACCGCACTGCTGCCGCTTCTTTCGCTGCTCCTGACGCTGCCGGCGCCGGCAGCGCCTCAGAAGGAGAGTCCCGGCAGGCGACTGCCGGAGGGATCGGGGCTGGCCGCGAAATATCCGGGCGACCAGGACATCGCGAAGGACCCGAACGTCCTGTTTCACGAAGACTTCGAGCGCGACAGTCTGGAGGCTTGGGGGGAGAAGAAAGGTCCGGTGAGTATCACCACGGCCGCCCCCTACTCCGGCGCGCGATGCGTGGAGATTCCGATGCACCGTGGCAAAGACACGGGTGGGCACCTGATCAAGTGGCTGTCGCCGGGAGCGGACACCGTCTATGTCCGTTTCTACGTGAAGTTCTCGAAGGACTACCAGTACGACCATCACTTCGTAACGCTTCTGGCCAATCCCCCGGAAGACCGCTGGCGCGCGTTCGGCAAGGCCGGCTTGAAACCGGACGGCAGCTACTTCGGGTCGGGAATGGAGCCCTGGTTCGCCTGGGGTAAAAACCCGCCGCCCGGCGAAGTCAATCTCTACGCCTACTACCCCGATATGGAGATCGACCCGAAGATGAACAAGTATTGGGGCAACGCCTTCTTTCCGACCGGCCCCGGCAAAGGCGAGGCGGCAGGATCGAAGCGGGTCATTCCGCCCCTGGATCGATGGCAATGCTGGGAGTTTATGATCCAGGCGAACACCGCGCCCGACAAGGCGGACGGCAAACAAGCGATGTGGGTGGACGGCAAACTTGTGGGCGAATTCCCCGGCCTGCGCTGGCGCACCCGCAACGATGTCAAGATCAACTGCCTCTGGCTTCAGCACTATGGATACGACGATGGCGACCCGACACGGCAGTACTCGAAGGACCAGCAGACCGTCTGGTTCGACGACATCGTGGTCAGCACCCGGTATGTCGGCCCCCGCCTGTCAGCGTCAAAGCGGTGAGTCCTATCCGAGGAATTCAGCCTGATACGGATTCACGAAACGGCAACCCACTCCCGCAGAGTCTGTCGGTGGATCTTGCCGGTCAGCCCGATGGAATCGCGTCTTTTGTGCGCACATCCCAAATCTCACGATTTTCTCACGCAGTTCTCACACTCCTCTCACGCCTGTCCCCTATACTGTCCCTGTCAATGCGAAAGGGATGTGGTCGGGAGGCAGGCTTCCCATGGACCCAAAACGCAAGCATCTTCACATAACCAACCAGCAAGACCGTCATGCGCGCAAGCTGCTCTCGAAGCCGAGGAGGCCGCGCCGCCAACTTTCCCAAGGAGACAGGACATTGAGTACGAACGACAAGTACAAGGACAGTACTACGACCCGCCGGGAGTTTCTCGGCAGATCTGCGGCCACGATGGCCGGACTGATGGTTCTGAACCAGGGCGTCCACGCCGCGCCCCGCACGCCGCTTCTGATCGGCAGTGGCGAGCATAGCTACGAGGTCTTCCACGACTGGCTCACGCCGCCGTCGGATATCCTCTTCGGCGACACTCAGGGCGTTGCCCAGGACTCCCTGGGACGCATCTATATCTCCCATACCGTGCATCCCAGCAGTACGAAGAAGGATGCCATCGTCGTCTTCGACCGGTACGGCAAGTTCCTCAGCTCCTGGGGAGAGCGTTTTGCAGGCGGCGGCCACGGACTGGACATCCGCCGGGAAGGCAACGAAGAGTTCCTCTATCACTGCGATACCGCTCATCGGCAGGTGGTAAAAACGACCCTGGATGGCAAAGTGATCTGGGAGAAAGGCGTGCCGCTGGAAGCGAACGTCTACGGCAAGGAAGGCAAGGAGCAGCCCTTTATCCCGACCAACGTCGCCTTCTCCCCGAACGGGGACTTCTACGTGACGGACGGCTACGGTTCGGACTGGATCCATCAGTACGATATGCGCGGCAACTATATCAAGACCTTTGGCGGCAAGGGCAAAGAGCCAGGCAAGGTCCTCAACGCCCACGGGATCTGGGTGGACGATCGCGGCCAGGAGCCGTACCTGGTCGTCGCGGATCGCGCCAACAGCCGGATGCAGTACTTCACACTCGACGGAGCGCATGTGAAGTTTGTCTCCGAAGGGATGCGCCAGCCCTGCCACTTCCATATTCGTGGGGAAGAGATGCTGATCCCCGATCTTAAGAGCGTCATCACGATCGTGGACAAGGATAACAAGGTCGTGACGCAACTTGGGGATGGCGATCCCTCCGCGCTGCGCAACCATCCTCGGGAAGACTTCCTGCCCGGCAAGTTCGTCCATCCCCACGGCGCGAAATTCCTCGACAACGGCGACATTCTGGTGGCCGAATGGGTGCCGATCGGCCGCGTAACCCTGTTGAAAAAGCGGCGCGCCTAGCCTGCGCTTGCGCAGCAAAGGTCGCTCGAACTTAGAGTTTCGAGCGACCTTTGCTGTTTCTACATGCGCCCATATGTTTCACGTCCCGTATTGCAGTTCAACTCTCGATCCCGCTGTACCGCGCAGGAATCTCGTCCCGCGTGCCGAACTATGATCCTAGCGGGCTGCCAAAACACTTGAATGGATTGGGGCGAGAGGTTGCTGCATGTCAGACCCTATTTTACGCGTTCAGCTTCTGGGAGGCTTTCAAATCCGCTATGACGAGAGACCGATTGCGGGCTTTCATTCGGCACGTCTCCAGTCCCTTCTCGCCTATCTGGTTTTACATACCGATCCCCCTTCCACCCGCCAACGCCTGGCTTTTCTCCTCTGGCCCGATGCCACCGAAGCGCAGTCCCGCAACAACCTGCGCCAACTCTTCTATCAACTCCGCCGGATCCTGCCCGACTCAGAGCGCTTTCTGAGGGCCGATACCGGCACGTTGGGATGGAAAACGGGGGAAGAGCAGGCGATCGATGTCTATCACTTCGAGCGCTGCCTGAGCGTTTCTGCTGCCGCCGAGCAGGAGGGCAATGTGCAGACGAGCCGCGAAAGCCTGGAGGAGGCAGTCGCGTGCTATCAGGGCGACCTGTTGCCGGGCTGCTACGAGGACTGGATCGTGCCCGAGCGCGAACGCTTACGTCGGGAGTATGGAAGCGCTTGCCGAAAGTTGATGTCTCTCCTCGAAACGCAGCGCGACTACGCGGAGGCGCTGCAAGCCGCCCAACGTCTCCACCAACTCGACCCGCTGGAAGAAGAGACCTACATCGCGCTCATGCGTCTGCACGGCTTGAATGACGATCGTGCGGGTGTTCGCCGTGTCTACCAGATCGCGGTAGACACCCTCCAGCGAGAGCTGGAGACGGAGCCGGGGGAGGCGCTTCGAGCGACCTACCATCGCCTACAGCGCGCACCTCGAACCACCTCGTTCAGCGACGATGACACCTCGACGAGCGCCTACGGGTTGGTCGGACGCCAGACAGAGTGGCAACGGCTGCAAACGGCCTGGCAGCGCGCCGCCGCCGGAGAAGCGCATCTGGGATTGATCACCGGTGAAGCGGGTCTCGGCAAATCGCGTCTGGCCGAGGAGCTGTTTCACTGGGTCACGCGACAGGGTTTTACCACCGCCTACACCCGTTCGTACGGCATGGAAGGGAGTCTCTCGCTGGCGCCCGTGACCGAATGGCTGCGCAGCAAGGCGCTGCGTCCGCACCTGGCCTCCCTCAATCCACTCTGGCTGACGGAACTCGCCCGCCTGCTGCCGGAACTCTTAAACGAACACCCGGATCTCCCTCCCCCAGGCCCCATCACCGAATACGGGCGGCGCCAGCGTTTCTTTGAAGCGCTGGCGCATGGCGTTCTCGCCGCGCCGCAGCCGCTCCTGTTGCGGATCGACGACCTGCACTGGTGCGACCAGGAGACGCTGGAGTGGCTGCATTTTCTGCTGCGCTTTGCGCCGCGCAGATCGGTGCTCATTCTCGGTACGGCGCGGAGTGAAGAGTCGCCGCCCGACCATCCCCTCTCCGCGTTGGTGCGACAGCTTCAGGCGGACGCCGGAATTGCGGTCATCGAACTCGCTCCGCTCGATGCGGCGGAGACGGCGAAACTGGCAACGCAGGTGCGTGGTTCTACTCTGGGCGACGGAGAGACGGTCCGCCTGTATCGTGAAACCGAAGGGAACCCGCTTTTTGTCGTCGAGGTAGTGCGGGCGACCATGACTCCGGCGAACCCATCCCCGTCAGAACCGTTCAACGCCGCCCCTTCCTCCGATGCCCCTGGCCTTCCTCCGCGCGTCCAGGCGATTATTGCCGGACGTCTGACCCAACTCTCCGCTACAGCCCGTACCGTAGCCGAAATTGGAGCTGCGATCGGGCGTGCCTTCACCCTGGACCTGCTTCTGCTCGCCGGACGTGAGAGCGAAGAGACCGTGATCGACGCCCTGAACGAACTGTGGGTGAGGCGCATCGTGCGCGAACAGAGCGCGAATGTGTTCGACTTCACGCACGACAAACTGCGTGAGGTCACCTACTCCGAGTCCAGTCTGCCCCAGCGCCGCCTACTGCATCGCCGCATCGCCCAGGCGCTCGAAGCGCTCTACGCCGAGGACCTCGATCCGCTTAGCGCCCAGGTGGCGGCGCAGTATGAGCAGGCCGGCCTGCTGGATCAGGCGATTCCCTACTATCAACGCGCCGGTTTGGTTGCGGCGAACATGTATGCCGATGAGGATGCCATTCATCTCTACACGCGCGGACTGGAACTACTGGGGCGGCTGCCGGTGAGCGTGAAACGGGATGTCCGGGAGTTGAACATCCAGTTGGCGCTGGCGACTCTGTATCGTATCAGCAGAGGCTGGGCTACACCGGAAGAGGAACAGGTGATCCATCGGGCGATGGTCTTGAGCGCGAAAGTAGGAGACGTAGGCCAGCGTATTCGCACGCTATTCGGCGTGCAGGCGCTCTATGTGGTGCAAGCCGAGTACGAAAAGGTAGAGAGGGCCTATACCCAGGTGGACAAGCTCTACCAACAGGCGCAGCGCACCCCTCCCCCTTTTGCCGCCCTGTTTCTGGCGGGCGCAAAGCTGCATATGGGGCAGATGACCGAAGCCAGAGCGCTCTTTGAGAACGTCGTCGTGGTACGTGATAATAGACATATTCAGGACGTCCAGGAGGACCAGGGTTCCAACTATCTGGTGCACGGACATGCCTGGAACTCCCATACGTTGTGGTGCCTGGGCTATGCCGAATCGGCCCTGGAGAGCGCCCGGACGGCCGTCGCATTTGCCCGCGAATTTGCACAGCCTTTCAATCAGGCGCTGGCGATCACCTACCTGGCCATGCTGCAGACCTGGCTGGCGGATACCGAAACCCTGCGCACCTACGCGGAAGAGGCCTGCGCGCTGACAAGGGAGCACCGAGCGCCCTACTATCATGCGATTGCGAGCATCCTCCTCTGTTTTGTTCAGGCAGAGCAGCAGCCTGACGCTGAGAACCTGGAGCGATTGCGCAAGGCAATTCACGTTTTTCTCGAAACGGGCGCGCGTGTGCGCCTGCCCATCTACTACTGCCTGTTAGCCAGGGCGTGCCATAAAGCGGGGCAGTCGGAGGAAGGGCTGGAAGCGCTGGAACAGGCGCTGGCAGCATCCCTCCAGAACAACGAGCGCTGGTGGGACGCGGAGATTCACCGACTGCGCGGCGAACTGATGTGGGCACAGGGCGCCGATCCGGTCGATATCGAGGCGGCGTTCCGATGCGCCCTGGAGATCTCCCAGTCCCAACAGGCCCGATCTCTGGAGTTGCGGGCCGCTACCAGTCTTGCCAGGCTCTGGCAGACGCACTCCCGTACCCTGGAGGCAAAGCAGCTCCTGTCTCAGGTCTACCATGGATTCACGGAAGGCTTCGATACTCCGGACCTGCGCACCGCGCAGGCGTTAATCGCAAATCTCTAAATTGTGCTCTGCTCCACAAAATATCTTCTTCACTAACGGCCGAACTAACGTTCGTCTAACGCTTCATTTCGTACAATGCCTCCAGTTACACAAACTGGAAGCGATCTGTAACACCCAACCGAAATTTCAACCTCTCTTGAAGGAGAAAAACATGTTATCCGAACTCGCCATCAGCGCCTTCCGCGCCCAACTGCGTGGAGAATTGATTCAACCCGAGGACGCGCTATACGACGAGGCGCGCAAAGTCTACAACGCCATGATCGACAGACGTCCGGCGTTAATCGCCCGGTGCGTCGATACCGCCGATGTCATCGCCGCCGTCAATTTCGGGCGGGAGAACCGGTTGACTGTCGCGGTGCGCGGCGGAGGGCACAACGGCCCCGGTTTCGGCACCTGCGACGATGGCCTGGTGATCGACCTGTCCCGCATGCGGGGTATCCGTGTAGATCCGAGCGCCAGCACGGTGCGTGTCGAAGGGGGCTGTGTCTGGGGCGATGTGGACCACGCGACGCACGCCTTCGGCCTGGCGGTTCCCTGCGGCTTCATCGCCAGTACGGGCGTGGGCGGCCTGACCCTCGGCGGCGGCATCGGCTATCTGTCACGCAAATACGGTCTGACCATCGACAATCTGCTGGGGGTGGACATGGTGCTGGCCGATGGGAGTTTCGTGACGGCCAGCGCCGAGGAGAACACCGATCTCTTCTGGGCGGTACGCGGAGGAGGAGGCAACTTCGGCGTCGTCACCTCGTTCCTTTTCCGGGGCTGCCCAGTCAGCACGGTCTACGGCGGGCCGATGTTCTGGCCCATGGAGCAGGCTGCCGAGGTCTTGAGCTTCTGGCAGGAGTTCATTCTGGAGGCGCCCGACGACATGAACGGCTGGTTCGCCTGCGTGACCGTGCCGCCGGCCCCACCCTTTCCCGAACAGTATCACCTGCAAAAGATGTGCGCCATCGTCTGGTGTTATACCGGCCCGCCGGAGACGGCAGTGGAGGCGTTCAAGCCTATCCGGGAGTTCAGCCCGCCCGCGATCGACTTTGCCGGACCGATCCCGTTTCCTGCCCTGCAAGGCATGTTCGATGCGCTCTATCCGGCAGGACTACAGTGGTACTGGCGCGCCGACTTCTTCCACGACTACGACGCCAAGGCGATCGACCTGCACACCAAGTACGGCGCGCAACTGCCCACGATGCACTCGACCATGCACATCTATCCCATCAACGGCGCGGCGAGTCGGGTCGGAGCGCAGGATACGGCCTGGGGTTACCGCGACGCCAACTTTGCCCAGGTCATCGTCGGAGTCGATCCCGACCCAGTGCACAACGAACGCCTGAGAGACTGGTCCCGGGACTACTGGCTGGCCCTGCATCCTCATTCGGTCGGGGGCGGCTATGTGAACATGATCATGGATGAGGGCGAAGAGCGGGTCAAGGCCGCCTACGGCGACAACTACAGCCGTCTGGCACAGACCAAAGCCAGATACGACCCGCAGAATCTCTTTCACGTCAACCAAAACATCAAACCTGCCTCGTAGCAGGCGAAAGGCTCTTCCAGAGTAGATCCATCATGAAAAGTAAGTGGAATTTAGCCCTGCACCTTCCCGTGCTGGGCGTGCAGTTCGCTCCGGCAATAGCGCACGCACAATATGCATTAACCGGCATCGCAGAGAGCAATAGGCCCTTCGCGTCCGCCCCGAAACCTGGCCTCTCCACCCTGTTGGCCGTCGCCCTCCTCTGGACTGCCAGTTTCCTCTGCAGGAGGCGCCAATAGAGACGCGGAAATCCAGACCTAAGGATTTCCCTCTGGTTCGCATTAGACGGCCTTGAAGGCGGCGCATACCACTCGTGAGTTGAAATACGTAGAAAAGGTCGGTCGGTTAAAGAAAGCCAATCGACCTTTTCTCTAGCTCACACAGCAGGAATCTCATATCTTTAGAGGAAATACCGTAATGACAGATGGTCACAATACCTATTCCTCATTTTGAAAGGCTGCAATCAAATACATGGCACTCAATCCACACTCTATTGCTAAGAACACAAGATGTACGTCAAAGCAGGAGTTCACTCAACTGCTACAACAATGGTTCAACCACACAAAAGAGAACTCTATTGGTGGTTCCGTTAGCCGAGGCCAAACTGCCTGGATGTGGGTACAGGTTGGGTCCTATACGTGTCGCCTGAACGCCGACACTAAGCGAGATGGAGTGCAGAAGTACCTGAAAATCGTTGATCGCCATGCCCCTGATGCGCAGTGGCATGTCCGGATGAACCAAAACGGCACAAATTATAACAAGATCCATTTCGGCCATGACGTTGAGTGCATTCCGGGATTCTATCTATATGTCGTACCTGCGCTGGAGGCTCCAACGACTATCGGGTAGATCTAAAACAAAATCCACCCCAACAAAGCGCAACGGGATTTAGAAGCATCATTTGGAGAACATGTTCAGTGGCCTAGATTACAGGTTGGTTGTACGTTAGATTTAGAGGGATACTATGCAGAAAAGAACCCAAGATACCATGCTTTCCCCTCTAGCAGAACTGGGGCGAACCATTTATGAGGGAAGGACTAAGTTATGGCACGCGAAGGCAAGGTTCTCCAAGTCATCGCTTCCCTCTTCGCCAACAGGCAGGATATGATCCATGGTGAACGTATCCAGTGAAAAGGCTTCAGGCGCACGGCAATATTCACAACGATTCTGAGCCCTCTGAATAACCTTTCGTCGAAGGCGAATCCGGATTTTACGTCGTATTGCCATGCGGGATCAGGGGGTAGCGAGGGGGCGAATACCGAGTTGTTCCATCAGTTGGCGCACCGGAGTGGAGCGCAAGTGAGAGAGTTGTGCGAGATCCTGTAGACGTTGTGCGCCCCGCTGCTCCCGGTCATCTAACAACATTTGCAACTGGACTTGTTCCTTTTCGGTCAATACACCGTTTTTGCGCTGTCTGAGCAGACGATGCAGTTGACGTGTTTCGGATTCCGATGCGATTGCGCGGATGCGCCAGAGCAGTTCGGCCTCCAGAAGGCGTTGTGAGGTCAATTGTTCCAGGGTCAATCCTTCGCGTGCGGCCTCGTCGCGAAAACGCGCCTCAATCTCCGGTTCGAGAGTAATCGTCAATGTCATAGTGGTTGCACCTCTTGATCAGATGTGAACATGCAGTAGACAGATTGTACGGCGAATAGAGGTCAAAGTCAAGCGGAAAAAGGTCGTTCGGCGAGCGAACACCAAACGACCTCTTTCCATCAACGCACGTGTGCGGCATTGGGAACAGTTTCGTGCGAGATGCGCCCAGATAGAGCGTCGATTAACGAAACTATTTCAGGGGCTGGATTTTGATGGAGCGGTAGAGGACTTTGGAGCCGGGATCGTGGCCCTGGATCGCGATCGTGCCGCTGCTGAGGACGCGTCCGGGCATGCCTTCGGGGCCTTTCCAGTCGTCGGGCTGGGTCCATTCGGTGGTCGTCTTGCCGTTGATCTTCAAGGTGACGGTCTTGCCTTTGACGATGATGTCGTAGGTGTACCACTCGTTGTTTTTGGCAGGCGACTGGTTCATCACGTCCTTCACGTTGTAGAGGCCACCGGTCTTCTTAGGATCGCCGTGGGTTTCGTTGACCTGGCACTCGAAGCCTTTGTCCGGCCATCCGCCTTCCTGGAACGCTGTATGGAAGTAGATGCCGCTGTTCGCCTTTGGAAAGGACATCAACTCCGCCTTCAGATGGAAGTTTTTGAAATCATGGTTTTTGACCGGTCCCATGTAGTAGAGGTGCGCGCGCTGGCCGTTGACTACCAGATTCCCCTCTTCTATGCGGAACGTTTCCGGATGCTCGGACGGCTTCCAGTCGTTCAGGTCCTTGCCGTTGAACAGGGTGTAGAACCCATCCTTGTCCGGTTTCGGGGCCGGCGGGGTATCTTGTGCGCGAATACCCGTACTTAACAGAACCACTGCCGCTCCGAAGAGCAGAAAATTGAGACGCATCTGCGCTCCTCCCTTGGTATGTGATCGTATCTGCCCGATCGTATCAAAGCGCTTGCCCATCCTGAAGGGTCGTTGTCTTCGCAGGTGAGCATCCCCTACAGTTTACCCTGTGCAGCCGCCATCTTTCCATCCCTGGAGGTGCGTTCAGGGCAGAGTTCTCCGGTTATTGCGATTCGTGCCTTTCTTCTGATATAATCTCGGTGAATATCCCCCTATTCATTTCCGGAACCGCAACCGTTCTCTCCTCCGTCCCATGGACGTCAGGCGGATGCAGTGTTCGTCTGCACGATCTATTCGGCAGCCCTTTTCGCGTGCCGAAGGAGGTTTTGAAGGTGATTTTCCCGTCTACGGCCGTTTCGCGGCGTTTTTCTGCTTGTTGTCGTCTGCATCGGCCGATGGCGTTGATGGCGATTCTGTTGCTGGCCGGCTTAAACGGCTGCCGCACGAAGAGTTTTCTCTCGACGCGCCAGGAGGTGAATCTGGGGAAAGAGGCTTCCCGGCAGGTGGAGCAGGAGTATCGGGTGGATACGGCCTCTCCGGATGCCGATCGGGTGCGCCGCGTCGGCCAGACTCTTCTGGACCACATGGACAAACGGGACGTCCCGTACACCTTCAAAGTGATCGACGGCAAAGATATCAACGCCTTCTCGCTGCCCGGCGGACCGGTCTACGTCTATCGTGGCCTGCTGGACATGATGGGCGATGACGACGATGCCCTCGCCTGTGTCCTGGGCCACGAGTGCGGCCATGTGAACGGTCGTCACGCTGCCCGCCAGATCTCCTCGCAGTACGCCACCAATCTCCTCCTGCTCGCGATCCCCAACCCCACCGCCGCCAATCTCGCCAGCGGAGCCGCCAGCCTCGTCAGCCTCAAGTACAGTCGCGACGACGAATATGAGGCGGATCGGCGGGGCATGAGTTATGCCCACTTCGCCAAATACGATCCTAACGGCATGATCCGGTTCTTCGGCAAACTCCAGCGCCTGGAGAAGCGTGAGGGCGGCAACGGCCCGGAGTGGCTGCTCAACCATCCCGTCACCCGAGCGCGTATCGACAAAGCCAAAATGCTGATCGAGCGCAACGACTTCCGA
>Ga0207705_10001761_pt1 | contig 17095 bp, 18 predicted proteins | sample KBSC13metaG_FD_184314 | JGI IMG/M metagenome (GOLD analysis project Ga0207705, IMG submission 184314) | Corn rhizosphere microbial communities from Kellogg Biological Station, Michigan, USA - KBS C1-3 metaG (SPAdes) (version 2) | ecosystem: Host-associated > Plants > Roots > Rhizosphere > Soil ...
GGCCGAGTAATCGCTGAGGTTGGCAGTGGTGCCGTCGAAATAGGCGAGAAAAAGTCGTCGTTCCAGCGGTTCGATCAGCACTGCATACTTGCGTCAAAGAGTCGACACTAAAGGATAGGTAAGCCCTGATATGGAGAGGGATAGGACAAAAGCCCGATACTTCGGAGGCGAAGACGATGGTAAGGCCGCAACGGAGACCATCGCAGCGGGAAGGGTCTTGATGCTAGCGCCTGGAATAGCTGCTACGCGTAAAGCCATCCGCTCTATGTCTGCGCCAGATCGTGCGACGTGTCCGACCACTCCGGACTAGCCCTGGGGCGCCCGGCGGCCTTTGAGCAGGCTCACCCCGAACAGTTTCCAGCCGGCGGCGTCAAACGGCCGGCTGCGGATGGCGGCCAGGCCGTAGGAGCGCGCGGTGGAGGGGTGGCCGCTGGAGAAGGCCCACCAGCCGTATTTCACGAGTTGGCGGTACTTCGAGCCTTCGTCGCCGGTGGCCCGCCACTCATCTTTGGCGACATTTGGCTGGCCGGGCAGGTTGCGGCGTTGCCAAGTCTCTTCCACGGCCCGGCGGATGTTGGCCAGCTGGATGTGCTGCTTGGTTTCGCTCAGCGAGCCGGCGTGCTGGCGGTACTGCAGCAGCACGTCCGGCAGGCACGCCATCTGGCCGATATCGCCGAGGCGCAGCCACAGGTCGATGTCCTCGGCCGGCGAAAAATCGGGGCGGTAGCCGCCGACGCGTTCGTAGGCCTCGCGCCGGAAGATCGCGAGCGGCTGGCAGATCGGGCAGCGGCCGCTGAGGCAGATCTTCTGCAAATCAGCGTCGCCCGTCGGCTGGCCCATCTTGATCAGGATGCGGGTCTTCTCATCGATCAATTCGTAGGCGCCGCCGAGCAAGACGATCTCAGGATGCGCGTCCATGAACGCTACCTGCTTTGCCAACCGATCGGGCCGGCAGATGTCGTCGGCGTCCATGCGGGCGATTAGCGGCGCGGCCGACACAGCGATGCCGTTCATCGCCGCTTTCACCTGGCCCGTGTTCGCCTGGTGGATGACTTTGACCCGACTATCGTGGGCGGCGTATTCGTCGAGAATCTTGCCCGTCGAATCCTTCGCGCCGTCGTCGATGCAGATGAGCTCAAAGTCTTTGAACGTTTGCGCGAGCACGCTCTCGACGGCAGGGCGGAGAAACCGCTCGCTGTTGTACGCACAGAGAATGACGCTGACGGCCGCCATGGATCAGTGGCCTCGCACCGAGCAAAGGAGCATCTTCCATGCATTGGTATCCATCGGATGCAGCTTAAGGTTCGCGTACGCGTGCTTGCGGGCGACGTCGAACTTTTTCTCGCGAATGGCGGCCCAACCCCAGCGCTTGCGGATCTCAAACGGATCCGTCGTCGGCGGGGCGGAAAGTACGCTCGGGTCGAACGGCGGCAAGCCGCGGCGGGCGTAGGCTTCGGTCAGCACCTTCACCTTGAATTTCTTCTGCTGCTCGGCCTTGGCGAAGTTCGCGCTGCCGAGGTGCTGGCGGTACTGCAGCAAATGTTCCGGCAGATTCGCCATCCGCCCGATCTCGGCCATCCTCAGCCAGAGCTCGAAATCCTGGCTGGTGCGGTAGCTCTCGTTGTACCAACCGGCTTTTTCGAGCGATTCCTTGCGCATGAACGCGACTGGGTGCACGATCGACCAGCCGATGCCCTTGAGCATGTCGCGGTCGATCTCTTCGTGCGTGAGCGGGTGATCGGTGTTGAGGTAGGGCACGCCGAACGGTTCGATCAACGTTACCCGGCTGCCGACGCACGCGACTTCGGGGTGCGCTTCCATGAACGCGAATTGCTTCTCGAAGCGGTCGGGCATCGAGATGTCGTCCGGATCCATGCGGGCGAGATACTTGCCTTTCGACTTGCGGGCCGCGTAATTCAGCGCGGCGGGCAGGCCGGCGTTTTCGCGGGCTTCGAAGACGATGCGCGAATCCCGCTTGGCGTATTCCTGGACGATTTCGATCGAGCGGTCTTTGCTGCCGTCGTCGATGATGACGAATTCGAAGTCCCCCAACGTCTGGTTCAGGATCGAATCCATCGCCTCGGCGAGATATTCCTCGCCGTTGTAGACGGACATGATGACGGAAATCGGCGGGTTCGGATTGCTCATCGACCTCTCCAGGCACACAGCATCAGCCGCCAACTATCGACCGAAAACGGGTGCAGCTTCACGAGCGATTTTGCGTGCCCGAGCGCGGCGTCGCGACGGCCTAATTGCAGGGCACGCCAACCCCATTCTTTCAGCTGCACGTCGTGGGGCTTGGGCATCCACAGGTCGAATTTCCACTCGCTCGGCGGCGTCAGGCCGCGGCGACGGTAGGCGTCGGCGAGAATCTGGCTTTTCATCCGCAGCTGGTTGTCGCGCTTCGTGTGGCTGACGCTGCCGAGGTCGCGACGGTATTTCAGCAGCGTCTCCGGCAGATTGGCGAGTTTGCCAACCTCCGCCAGCCGCAGCCACAGGTCGAGGTCTTCGCTGTTGTTGTACTTTTCCTGGTAGCCGCCGACCTGGCGGACGACCTCCGTCCGCATCATCGCGGCCGGGTGGATAATCGCGCCCCCGTTGCCCTTAAGCAGGCTGGTGTCGATCGCGGCGTGGTCGGCAGGGGGCGTCAGCACCCCGATGTGCACGCCGAACGGGTCGATCAGTTCGACGGCCGAGCTAATGCAGACGATGTCGGGGTGCTCAGCGAGGAATTGCACCTGTTTGGCGAACCGCTCCGGCAGGGCGACGTCGTCGGCGTCCATCCGCGCGATCAGCGGTGCACGAACCGCGGCGAGGGCTTCGTTCAGCGAAACCGTCAATCCCTTGTTCGGCCGGCTGATGATGTGGAGGCGATTGTCGCGGGCGGCATAGCCGTCGAGGAGCTTCTTTGTGTCATCCGTCGACCCGTCGTCGACGACGATGACTTCGGAATCGCGGAACGTCTGCGCGAGAATCGACTCCATCGCCTCGGCGAGGTAGCGATGTGCGTTGTATGCACTGATCACGACACTGACAGCCGGCGTGCTCATGCGGCCACCTTGTTGGGGTCGGCCGGGGCTTTCAGGTAGGTCGCGGAGCGCTTGGCGAAATACGCCTCGGGCCAGACGCCCTCCAGATGGCTGCGATACAGGGCTCGCAGCTTCTTAAACCGGAACAAATTGAAGTAGAGCCGGCCCTGTTTTTCCTGCTTCTTCGTGATCAGGCCCAGCTGCTGGGCGCGCGACCAGAGGTCGCGGGCGGTGCGATGCGAGATCCGCTGCCCGATCCGCTCGGCCGACTGAAAGAACAGGCCGGCGAAGTAGGGGCGGTACGTTTCGCTCATCTTGCCGGCGGCCTGCACGGCGCTCAGCACGCGCTCGTTTACCAGCGCGCGGGCGGCGAGCATCTCCGGCTTCATCGTGTTCTTGCCGATCGAATCCCGCTCGGCCTCCGGCTGCCGCCAGTAATGGTCGACCGCGCCGGCGCGGGTGTACTTCAGGTTGCCGAGCAGGGCGCGGATGTGGAATTCCCAGTCCTGGCCCACCGGCACGTCTTCGGGCCACGGCAGCAGGCGGAGAATGCTCTCGCGGCGCCAGATCGGCGAGGTCGTCTGCCACGGCACATCGAGTTTCAGAAAACGGTCGAGATCCGGCTCGCCCGTAGGCACGTTCCACAGCAGGCCGACGTCGCCGGGTTGCTTTTGGAAGCATTCACACGGAAAGACTGCGAAGTCGAGCGACGGATCGGCGTCCATGACCGCGACGCGCTGTGCGAGGCAGTTCGGCGTGAGCAGATCGTCGCTGTCGAGCAGAATGACGTAGCGACCGCGGGCGTGACCGATGCCGGTGTTGCGGGCGGCTTGAGCACCTTTTCGCGGCGAAGGCGCAAGCGAGAAGCGTGAGTCGCTCTCCAGCAGCGGGGTCATCCGCGCCACCGAATCGTCCGTTGAATGATCGTCGACAACGATGCATTCGAAGTCGCCCGAGGTCTGCGCCTGCACGCTCGCCAGCGTCTGCATCAGCAGATCGCCGCGGTTGTGATTCGGAACGACGATGGTTACGGCGGGGACCATAATCTTCAGTAGGGTGGGCACTGCCCACCGCGGAAGATGGTGGGCGATGCCCACCCTACGTTAATTCGAAAACGAGCACGGCAGAATCAGGTTGCTCTGCTTGCCCGTCGGCAGCTTGCCGGTGCCGAAGTAGTCGGTGAACAGCACTTCGAGGGCGCCGGCCCGTTCCACGCGCTCGATCATGTTGAAGCCGTCGGCCAGCACCAGATCGATCGAATAGCTGCCGGGGGCCAGCGGCAGGTTGGGCACGATGCACGAGAGGGTCATGTCATCGGCGCCGCGGAAGGTCTTGCCCTGGTGGTATTCGCTGTGGAACAGCGCGACGCGCTGGCCGCGCACGTTGCTCAGGCCGATGCCGAGGGTGAGGTTGCCGGGGACGTCGCTGAAGCCGCGCATCGAGACGTCGAACGTCACGCTGCCGCCGACGGGGACGGTTACGCTCTCGCCGGCCTCGGTGCGGGTGGCGAGGCGATAGAAAATCGGGTCGTGCTTGACGGCCTGCGTGCGGGGCTTCTGGTCGAGTGGAAGATTATCGCTGGCGCTGGCCTCGTCGAGGTAGCTGCGAACGCCTTCCTCCATCGTCAGCTTCGGACTGGGCCGGCCCTTCTTCATGTGAATGACGGTGTTGCACAGCGCGGCGATGTTATCCATCGAGTGGCTGACGAACACGATCGTTCGGCCCTGGCGCATCACGTCGCCCATCTTGCCCAGGCACTTCTGCTGAAACGCCTGGTCGCCCACGGCCAGCACTTCGTCGACGATCATGATCTCCGGGTCGAGGTGGGCTGCCACGCTGAAGGCGAGGCGGACGTACATGCCGCTGCTGTAGCGCTTCACCTGCGTATCGAGGAACTTGCCGACTTCGCTGAATTCCACGATCTGATCGAACTTGCGCTTGATCTCGTCGCGCTTCATCCCCAGGATCGCGCCGTTGAGGTAAATGTTCTCGCGGCCGGTCAGTTCGGGATGGAAGCCGGTGCCGACTTCGAGCAGCGAGCTGACGCGCCCCCGCATCACGGCTCGGCCGCTGGTCGGTTCGACAATGCGGCTAAGTACCTTTAGTAGTGTCGACTTCCCGGCGCCGTTGCGTCCGATGAGGCCGACGACTTCGCCGCGGTTCACCTCGAACGAAACGTCCTTCAATGCCCAGTAAGTGTCCTCGGCATCTTCTTCCGCGTCGCCGAAGCGGCTCTGGAAACGTTTGCGCGGGTTTTTCAGGAAATCCAGGGCGACCGACTTGAACGAATCGTGCTTGGTCTCCAGCCCGATCTTGTAGGCCTTGGAGATGTTTTCAATGCTGATGGCGGCTTGGCTCATGAGTCTGATCCAGAAAGCGTGCGTCTGAATGTGGATGACGTCTTACGCGATGTCGGCGAAGCGACGCTCAACCCGTTTGAAGTAGAACGCACCAAAAATGAACAGCACGACGCCGAAGATGATCGACGAGGTCAGCTGCAACACCTGCAGCGGTTCGCCCGTGATCGCCCAGCGGAACGCCTGGATGATGCCGGCGAACGGGTTCAGCGCCAGCCACGGGCGGTAATCCGTCACCGTGCCATCGGCATGCTTGAAAACGAAAATTGTCTGCGGAAAGGCAACGGCCGTCAGCCAGATGCCCAGCTGGGTGATGAAGGGGATAATGAACCGCAGATCGCGGAACATGACGGTCAGGGCCGACAGCAGGAACGCCGTGCCCATGGCCGTGATGATCAGGAGCAGGGTGAGGAAGGGCACGAAGACGATATGCCAGTTCGGCCACCAGTGAAAATTCGATTTCAGGATGAAAAACGCCATCGTGCCGCAGAACACCAGGCCCGACATCAGCATGTCGACGAACGACGAGCCGATCATGGCCGCCGGGATGAACAGCCGGGGCATGTAGATTTTGCTCAGCAGCGTCTGGTTGTTGATCAGCGACAGCCCGCCGGAACTGATCGCCGCCGAGATGAACAGCCACGGCAGCAGGCCGGCGTACATCCACACCGTATAGGGGGCGTCCCCATTCGTGCGCGTCGAAAACCCGGCCAGGATGCCGATGCCGCTGTAGATCAGCACCTGCACCAGCGGTACGACGATCGCCCAAGCCGATCCGAAGATCGCCTGCTTGTATTTGACCTTCACGTCGCGCCAGACGAGGAACGCCAGCAACTCGCGGTGGCTGACCAGTTCGGCCCAATCAACGCCGATCCACCCCTGTTTGGGCTTGATAATGGTTTCGACCCCGCTGGGGGCCGCGGCCGCCGGACGGGCCGGCACGAGGGTAGGTTGGACCGTTGCGCTCATACTTATCTGTGACATACATACTCACCGGCTAATCGGTTCACAACGCAAAGCAGGCCGCTGAGGCGTTAAGCCCGGCAATCTTTTCCGTTATCGGCCACCTGCGGGCGGGGGTTGAATGATTAAAAATCCGCGATAGCGGAGCGGAAACGGGGTTTGACACGGTTTTGCCCCCCGGCTATCGTCGCCCCTTCACTCTTAAAACGGAGAAACCACCATGGCCATGCCCGAATTCGATCAGCTCAAAGCCCTCGTCGCCGAAGTCGAAGACGATGTCGCCAAAGCCATTGGCGGCAACAAGGCCGCGGGCACGCGTGTCCGGAAGAAGATGCAGGACATCAAGTCGGCCGCCCAGGAAGTCCGTAAGAAGATCCTCGAAGGCCGCCAGGACGGCGACGAAGCCGCTCCGGCCGCTGAATAGGCGCTAATTCTTTTTTTTCACCTCGTAAAAGCGGATTCGAGGCGCTTCCGGATGTGCGGAGGCGCCTCGATCCACGCTGTTCAACCCACACCGTCGCCCATCGCTCTCTGCCGAAGGTTCCACCGCCATGCCGCCCAGCCTGCTGTTTGATATCTCGTCGATCGACCTCAATGCTGAGCTGTTCGACCAGGAAGGCGTCCGCGCCATCAACCCGCAACGCGGCGACATGGAACACCTGAACGCGATCGTCTGGGCCGACACGGAAAATCGCCGGATCATCGGCCGTAAAGATGTCCGCAGCACCGAATTCTGGGTGCCTGGCCACATCCCGGGCCGGCCCCTGTTCCCGGGCGTGCTGATGATCGAGGCGGCCGCCCAGGTCGCGTCGTTCTACACCAAGAAGTACGTCGGCTGGGAAGGCTTCATCGGCTTCGGCGGCACCGGCGAAACCAAGTTCCGCGGGCAGGTCGTCCCCGACTGCACCATGTACATCCTCACCCAGCTCACCTGGGCCCGGCATCGCCGCATCGCCTGCAACGTGCAGGGGTTGGTGAACGGGGAGATGGTGTTCGAGACGTCGATCATCGGCGTGCAGTTCTGATCGCACTGGATCGATCTCGGACGCCGCGACGTGAGTCGCGGATTCTGTCCAACTACCCCGCACCGCGATCGCAGACATCCGCGCCTCACGTCGCGGCGTCTTTTGTGTTTGCGTTGCCGCTTTTTCCTCGCTCTCATCCGAACATTTCGCTAAATTGCCCGCTTTGGAGCCACGGACGGTGCATGAAGCTTTACGACCTTCCGCTTTGTGTCATCGACGTCGAAACCACCGGCGCGTCGTTCGCTTACGGCGATCGCGTCGTCGAGTTGGGAATCGTGCGCCTTGAACGCGGCGAAGTGCGCATCGCCCATGCCCAACTGTTCAACCCCGGCCGCCCCATGAGTCGGGGTGCTGCGGCGGTCACCGGAATCGAAGACCACATGCTCGCCGGCCAGCCGACCTTTGCCGAGGCCTGGCCGATGCTTCGGCCGATGGTCGCCGGCGGGGTGATCGTGGGCCACAACGTCGGCTTCGACATCGGCTTCCTTGACGGCGAGTGCCGGCGCATGGGCGAAACGTTGGCCGGCGAAGTCAGCGGCGGGAGCGAGCTCGGCGGGGTGATCGACACCGTCCGCCTCGCCCGCAAACAGTTCGGCCGCGGCGGGAATGGGCTGGCGAAACTCGCCGCCCGCCTCGAGATCTTCGTCGATACGGCCCACCGCGCGCTCGCCGACTGCCACACGACCGCCAAGGTGCTCGAAAAACTCCTACACCCGCACGGCGGCTGGGAGCTGACGCTCGCCGAAGCCGTCGCCCTGCAAGGCGGCACCGTCAAACGCAAGGCCGAGCCGCGACAGCGGATGCTGATCCCCGATGACGTCGCCGAAACCCTCGTCTCGGGGCGACCGGTGCAGATCACGTATCTGGACGCGACGATGCTCAAGTCGCAGCGGACGGTGACGCCGATCGTCGTCCGCCGGATCAACGGCCACATGACGCTGATCGCCCACTGCCACGCGCGGAATGAGCGGCGGAACTTCAAGCTCGATCGGATCCTCGCCGCGAGTGCCGTCGAAATGCTCTCGTAGGGGCGAGGCATGCCTCGCCCGTGGAGCGGGATATCGCTCGGGCGGGCGACGCATGCGTCGCTCCTACAAAAAACCGCGAATTTTGCTACAATTTCCCGTCCTCATGCCCGACCTCGACCTTAAAGAACTCGGCAAGCGTTCGATCCTCACCCCGGTGCAGATCGACCAGCCGCGCACCATCCTCGACACCTTCCCGAACCCGCGCCCGCAGCGGGATTTCGAGATCAAATTCGTCTTCCCGGAATTCACCAGCGTCTGCCCGGTCACCGGCCAGCCCGATTTCGCGACGATCACGATCAGCTACGTGCCCGACGGGAAGTGCGTTGAGATGAAGAGCCTGAAGCTCTACTTCCTTGCCTACCGAAACAAGGGCATTTTCTACGAGGCCGTGACCAACACGATTGCCGACGATCTGATCGAGACGCTCAAGCCGCGGAAGCTGACGGTGGTCGCCGACTTCGCCGTGCGGGGCGGCACGCAGGGCATTGTGACGGTCGATTACGTAGCCGGCCGGTAAGCTGCGGAAGTTTGTCGCGCAACCTTCAGATTGAGTTGGGCTTGGCGCAAAGTGTGCTAAACTTGCACACTGCGAGGAGCACCGTTGCCCGATCAACCCGGCTATCCCACGCCGCCGCCTTTTCCGCCGCCGGCCGCCGCTCAGGCGCCGTCGTTCGGTAATCCGCCGCCGTACCCTCCCCCTTACCCGCAGATTCCGCAGATCGTCGTCCCGCAGATCAGGCAGGGCGGCGGGTTCGCCCGCGCGATCTTCACCACCTTGGCCGTCTCGGTCTTCGGACTGTCGCTTACCCTCAACATCTACCTGCTGTTTGCCAGCGGCCTTTTCAGCGGGCACGAGCGCGAGATCGAAAAAACGACGCTGATCGACGGCGATTCGAAAAATGTCATCGCCGTCCTCGGCGTGAACGGCGAGATCAATTCCTCGACCTCGACCGAGATCGCCGAGGCGGTCAAAGAGATCGCTTCCGATTCCGACGTCAAAGCCGTGCTCGTCCGGATGAACACGCCGGGCGGCGAAGTCACCGCGTCCGACGAAATCTACGACCAGCTGCAGCGGCTGAAGAAGGAAAACCACCTGCCCGTGGTCGTCTCGATGAGCGGCCTGGCCACCAGCGGCGGCTATTACATCGCCTGCGCCGCCGACAAGGTTTACGCCGAGCGGACCACCTGGACCGGCAACATCGGCGTGCTGCTGCCGCGCTACAACCTGTCGAAGCTCGGCGAGAAGTACGGCATCGAAGACGCCACGATCAAATCCACCGGCGCCGATTTCAAAGACGCCGGCTCGCTCTTCAAGCCCGACACGCCCGAGCAGACGGCTTACTTGCAGGACTTGGCCGACAAGGCGTTCGCCGTGTTCAAAAAGGTCGTCGCCGAGGGCCGTAAGCTCGATCCGGCCACCGTCGATCGCATTGCCAACGGCAAGGTCTACAGCGGCGAAGAAGCCGCCAGGCTCAAGCTCGTCGACGCCGTCGGCTACGAGCAAGACGCCATCGACGCCGCCAAATCGCTGGCCGGTCTGACCGGCGTGTCGGCGAAAGTGGTGAAGTACGAACGGACACATTCGATTTTCGATTCGCTGGGCGGAGGATCGCGACAATCGTCGCAGCTCGGCAAGGCGCAACTCGGTCCCGGCGGCTTGAGCGTCGACCCGGCGACGGTGCGCGAATGGTTGGCCCCCAGGCCGATGTACTTTTGGAGCGGACAGTGACAACTTCTTGTACTTCGCAGCGAGGAACAAAAAAGCCGGGTTTCGCCACCCGCCTCGTCTTGACCGCGGCGGCGATGGGCTTTCTTGCGGGGCCGCTGCACGCGGCGACGCCTGAGAAAATCGAAGAAGCGATCAAGAAGGGGGTGGACGCGCTCTACAAACTTCAAAACGCGCAGGGAAACTGGGAAATCAACCAGACCCGGCCGGGCCCGGGCGTCAAAGTCGACACCGCCGACGGGAGCCAATTCGGGGGCAAAACCGCGTTGGCGACGTACGCCCTGTTGGCCGCCGGCGAACGACCCTTGGACGACCGAATCGTAAAGGCCACCGAATGGCTGCGCACCGCCGACGTCATCGGCTCGTACGCACTGGGCGTACGCGCCAACGTCTGGCTGAACCTGCCGACCACCCCGCAGAACATGGCCGCCATGGCCAAGGACGGTAAGGCGCTGGTCGAACACGTCGCCCCGAAAAACTCGAAGTTCGCCGGCACCTACAACTACACCGAGAAGGTCAACCATTACGACATGAGCTGCAGCCAGTACGGCGTGCTGGGCATGTGGGCGGTTGCCCAGCGCATGGAAAGCAGCGTAAACCCACAGTATTGGCTGATGGTCGAAGAAGCCTGGCACAAGCTGCAGCAGCCGGACGGCGGCTGGGTTTATCGTGGTGTTCCCGCGGCGAATACGGACCCGAGTAAACCTATAGAAGCCACGAGCATTCAATTGGGCGCCGCCGGTGTGGCGACGCTGTTCATCACCCAGGATTACCTCCACTCTAATGCGGGCCTCGATGGTACGCAGGGCAACATCAACGATCCGTACATCACTAAGGGGCTGACCTTCATCGCTTCGAAGCTGCCCACGCTGATCAAGAGCCCCAACCTGTACGCCATGTACGGCATCGAGCGCATCGGCGTCGCCAGCGGCTACAAATATATCGGCGACGTCGACTGGTTTCAGGCCGGCGCCGATGCGCTGCTCAGGCAGCAATCGAAGACCGGCGCGTGGAGCCAATACGGCAACGAGCCCGGCACCTCGTTCGCACTGCTGTTCCTCTCCCGCGGCCGCGCGCCGGTAATGATGAACAAGCTGCAGTACGACCTGGCCGACAAGGAAGGCAACTGGAACCAGCGCCCGCGCGACGTGGCCAATGTCGCCAAGTGGGTCGATGCCAAGATCGAACGTCACCTCAACTGGCAGATCATCGATCTGAAGCATAAAGAGCCGCTCCGCGATCTGCATGACAGCAAAATCCTCTACATCAGCGGTAACCAGGCCCTGAACTTCAAGCCCGAAGAGCAGGCCGTGCTCAAGCAGTACATCGAAGAAGGCGGCCTGATCGTCGCCACGGCCGATGCCGGCAAAGACATCTTCGCCAAGAGCTTCCGCGACCTGGGCAAAAAGCTGTTCCCCGAATACGAGTTCAAGCAGCTCGATGAGAAGAGCGCTCCGCTGATGACCTCCGAGCAGTTCCCGGCCAGCCAGTGGAAGAAGAAGATGCGGATCGAAGCCCTCGGCAACAACGCCCGCTGGTTCATGATCCTGCTGCCCGATGCCGACGTCGGCAAAACGTTCCAGCGCCAGGACCAGAATCGGCCGGAGGCGTACCAGTTCTTCGCCAACCTGTTCCTCTACTCGATCGACAAGACCGATGCCCGCTTCAAGGGCGACACCCACATCGTCCGCGTCGATCCGAAGGTGAAGACGACCAAAACCATCACCGTCGGCCGGCTCAAGTACAACGGCCGGTGGGATCCGGAACCGGGCGGCTGGAAGCGGTTGGCCGCCGTGATGAACAACACCGACAAGGTGAAGCTCGAGGTCAAACCGCTCGAACTCGGTAAAGACAAGCTCGACGGCGTGAAGATCGTCCATCTCACCGGGGTCGACAAGTTCACCCTCACCGCGTCGCAGCGCACCGCGCTGCAGGACTTCGTCAAAGGCGGCGGCCTGCTCGTGATCGACGCGGCCGGCGGGAGCGACGACTTCAACGCCTCGGTGCAGGCCGAGCTGAGCAAAATGTTCCCCGACCAAGTCGCCCAACTCGCCGCCCCGATCAAGAAGGACGACCCGCTCTACACCCTCGGCACGCCGCTGACGGCCAAGTACCGCTCCTACACCCTGATCAAGCGCCCCAGCGGTGCCCTGGGCTTCCGGCTGAACGGTCTTACCTTCAACAACAAGCTGGGCGTGATCTACAGCAGCGACGACCTCAGCTGCGGCCTGGTCGGCCAGAGCGTCGACGGCATCATCGGCTACACGCCCGACGTCGCGACGGGGTTGATGGAGCGGATCATCAACCTGAAGGACGCGGGGAAGATTTAAGGCAAACCCGATCGCGTAACCGCAGTGCCGGCCAAGGTTTCGGCCGGAAATTGGGTTTGTTTTTTCAAAACCCTTTGTCGCGCCGCGCCTCCGCCATTTTGGCGATGCCGCGCAGCGGCGAGGCCGTAGCCTCTCCCTGTGGGAGAGGTTAGGTGAGGGCACGGAGCGTGGAGACGCATCGATCGCAAATGGGGCCGCCGTCCATCCGGTTTCACGAAGGCGAAGACGGGAAGAGCGGAAGATAAGGAAAGAAAAGGTATTTGGCGTTCTTCCCTTCTTCAATTCTTCGCGAATTCGAACCGCTTGGTCTGAAAGTGATGCGGGCAGGTTCACTGACGCTCGAAGCCCTCACCTAACCTCTCCCACGGGGAGAGGCTAGTGCCTCGCCGCTGCGGGGCATCGAATCCGTTTTGATCGTACCGCCGCCGCCGCGCCGTGTCGGCCAGAAAATCGGCCGTTACTTGCTCTTGCGCAGCAGCCGCACGTCGGCGATGACCATTCCCTTGTCGATCGCCTTGCACATGTCGTAAACCGTCAAACCGGCTAACGAGACGGCCGTCAGGGCTTCCATTTCCACGCCCGTTTTCGCCGTCACGCGGGCCGTGGCTTCGATGCGCAATTCGACGATCTGTTCGCCCGCCGCCGCCCCCGGGTCGGCCCAGTCGAACGCCACCTCCACGCTTTCCAGCGGCAGGGGATGGCACAGCGGGATCAGTTCCCCGCACCGCTTGGCCGCCAGGATCGCCGCCACCCGGGCCACCGACAGCACCTCGCCCTTGGGCACGCGGCCCTCGACGACCGCGCGCAGCGTCGCTGCCTTCATCCGCACCGCGCCCGCCGCCACCGCCTCGCGGCGGGTGACGGGCTTCGCCCCCACGTCCACCATTTTCGCCCGGCCCGCTTCGTCGAGGTGCGACAGACTTTGCATGCCGGAATCCTAACCCGACGCCGGTGCGTACAATAGGAACATGTCACGATTCACCGCCGCGCTGGCCGCGTCGACGATTATCACCGCCAGCGCCTGTGCCGCGATCAATACGGCCCCGGGTTCGAAGAATTTTCCCGACATCGCTTACGTCCAGGACGGCACGCCGCGCCAGAAGCTCGACCTGGTCATCCCACCCTCGGCCGACAAAAAACCGCTGCCGCTGATCGTCTACATCCACGGCGGGGCGTGGTTGATGGGGACGCGGGCGTTCTGCCCGTTCTACGCGCTGACGAAGATGGGCTATGCCGTTGCGTCGGTCGATTACCGCTTAAGCACCGACGCGATCTGGCCGGCCCAGATCGACGACTGCCGGGCCGCCATGAACTACCTCGCCGAGCACGCGGCCGACCTCGGGATCGACCGCGACCGCGTCTTCCTCGTCGGCGACAGCGCCGGCGGGCACCTCGCCCTGATGCTCGGCCTGGCGATTGCGAAGCAGACGCCCGCGCCGAACTTCACCGTGCGCGGCATCGTCGATTACTACGGCCCGACCGACCTGACCAAGCTCGCCGGCCCATTCCCCGGCGGCAACCCGGTCGACAAGCTGCTCGGCGGGAAGGTGGAGAACAACCTCCAACTCGCCGCCGCCGCCAGCCCGGTGACCTACGTCGACAAGAACAGCCCGCCGGTGCTCGTGCTGCACGGCGACCGCGACGGCATCGTGCCGGTATCGCAGAGCTATCGCTTCGCCGACGTCATGCGCAAGGCGGGCGCGAATTGCGAACTCGTCATCGTGCATCGCGCCAACCACGGCGGGGCCGAATTCCAATCGCACCCGATGGTGCAGCGGTTGACGAGCTTCCTCGAGCGGCATAACAAGCCGTAATCATGCCCGCGACCTCCACCGATAATGTAGTCGTCCGCCGCTGCACTGCCGAGCAGATCGTGCCATTGCGGCACGTCGTGTTGCGCGCGGGTCTGCCGATCGACGCAGCACGCTTTCCGGGCGACGACGCGCCCGACGCCGTTCACTTCGCGGCCGAGCGGGGCGGGGAAATCATTGGCTGCTGCACGCTGCACCAGGAGCCGTATGGGGGCGAACCGGCGTGGCGCCTCCGCGGCATGGCCGTCGCCGAAGCCGAGCAGGGCGGCGGCGTCGGCCGGGCCTTGCTGGCGGCGGTGGATGATTACGTACGCCAGCACCCGCATTCCAACCTGCTGTGGGCCAACGCGCGGCTGATCGCGATCAAGTTCTACGAACGGCTGGGGTGGAAAGTCGTGTCCGATCTGTTCGACATTCCGACCGCCGGCCCGCATCATGTGATGATCAAGCGGCTGTGATGCCTTCGCTTTGTTATCGCGAAGGTCCTCCTGCGAATCCTTTTTTCTTCCAGAACTCATTCCAAGACGTGAATTGGCTGCTCCTCATCATCGCCGGATTGTTCGAAACCGCGTTTGCGACCTGCCTGGGCAAGGCCAATGAAAGCAGCGGCAGCGCCGCCGCGTGGTGGCTGAGCGGGTTCTTCGTCTGCCTGATCGCCAGCATGGCCTTGCTGTACAAGGCCGCTCAAACCTTACCGATCGGCACGGCCTACGCGGTGTGGACGGGCATCGGCGCGACCGGGACCGTGCTGGTCGGCATCATCGTGTTCAAAGAGCCGTACGACTTCTGGCGGATCGTTTTCCTGACCGGCCTGGTCGGCTGCATCATCGGGTTGAAGGCCGTCTCGCATTGAACGGCGTGTCTTTGGAGGGCGTCACGGAGTGACGCTTCTTTTGTGATTCGGTAAGAAGCGTCACGGAGTGACGCCCTCCAGTTGCGATCACCACGCGGCGCGGAGCTTGAACAGTTCTACGCAATTCCGCACCAGCTTTTCCATCGAATCAAGCGGGATCACGGTGGCCGCGTCGCTCTTGGCGTTGGCCGGATCGGGATGGCATTCGACGAACAGGCCGTCGACACAACCCGTAGCGATCGCCGCGCGGGCCAGCAGCGGCGTGTATTGCGGGTTCCCGCCGCTCTGCGTGCCTTGGCCGGCGGGCTGCTGCGTGCTGTGGGTGACGTCGAAAATCACCGGCCGACCCATCGCCTTCATCACGGCCAGGCCGGTGAAGTCGTTCACAAGGCGGTTGTAGCCGAAGAACGTGCCGCGCTCGCACAGCCAGGTGTTGGCGTTGCCGACGGAGCGGATTTTTTCGATCGCGTTGCGCATTTCTTCGGGGGCCATGAACTGCCCCTTCTTCACGTTAACGCTGCGGCCGGTCTTGCCGCAGGCGAGCAGCAGATCGGTCTGCCGGGCGAGGAACGCGGGGATCTGCAGCACGTCGAGCACCTCGGCGGCGGGGGCGGCCTGGTCGGGCTCGTGGATGTCGCTCAGCACAGGCAGGCCGAACTCTTGCTTGATGCCGTCGAGGATCTTCAAGCCCTTTTCGAAGCCCGGCCCGCGGAAGCTGCTGCCGCTGCTGCGGTTGGCCTTGTCGAAGCTGGCCTTGAAGATGTATTGCACGTCGTATTTGTCGGCGACCGTTTTCATATGGCCGGCGATCGTGCGGCACAGGTCGGCGCTTTCGATGACGCAGGGGCCGGCGATGAGCAGGAGCTTTTTCGAATCGAGTTGCAGCGGGGCGTGCATAGTCAGGCGACGATAAAGTGCACCTGCTCGCCGAGCAAGCGGATGTCGGCCGGCGTAGTGCCGGCGGCGTCGCCGTCGATCTGCAAGGGCATCGGGGTGTCGCCGCTGATCGTCACGTGCTTCGCGTGGCGGTAGATGGCGTTGGGGTGATCGATGTGCCGCCCGCGAACGATAAAGCTCTGCCAGATCACCAGGCCGAGCTGTGAATCGCACGGCAGCACGCACACGTCGAGCAGGCCGTCGCCCGAATCGGCGCCGGGGAGAACGGCAAAGCCGGTGCCGTATTCGCTGACGTTGCCGACGAACACCTGCGCCGGCTGATTCTTCAGGATGGTTTCGCCATCGACTTCAACGCTGATCGGCGGGAAGGCGGCCGTCGCCATCTGCATGATCGCGGGCATCACATACGTCCACTTGCGGATCGGTCCGCGCCGCTGATCGGCCACCGTCTGCACGACGGCGGCATCGAATCCGCAGCCGGCCATCAGCAGGAAGAGCTTGCCGTTCACCACGCCCATGTCGACGGCGCGCGTGCGACCAGACTTGAGATACGCGACCACATCGTTGCCGATCATGCGGGCGGTGTATTGCAGCCCCAGGTGTCGCTGCATCAGGTTGGCCGTGCCCAAGCCGATCGGCAGAACTGGCGGAAGATTGCTCAGGCCGTTGAGTTTGCCGAGGTGTTCGACCACACCGCGCAGCGTGCCGTCGCCGCCGATGACCACGACGGCGTCGGCCGCGAAGGCGTCGAGCATTTCGACGGGGTTGCTCGTCGTCTCGACGGCCCAGCCGGCCTTCAGCAGGCTCTCGGCCACGCGCTCGCCCATGGCCACGCCGCGGCCGCGGCCGGCGAGAGGATTGACGAAGATGAACACGCGACGCATCGGGGGCATCGTCCGATAGCGTATGCAGCGGATTTCAAATTGACAGGCGCGGCCCGGATGAACAGGATGCCGCCACGATGTCACGTCTCGCTCTCGCTGCCGCACTGGCGGTGGCCGTTGTTGGCTGTCAATCGACCTCGGTTCCGTCTCCGCATGCGTCACTCGGCAACGAGCTGAAGCAGCAGGACGAGC
>Ga0207705_10001763_pt1 | contig 17086 bp, 17 predicted proteins | sample KBSC13metaG_FD_184314 | JGI IMG/M metagenome (GOLD analysis project Ga0207705, IMG submission 184314) | Corn rhizosphere microbial communities from Kellogg Biological Station, Michigan, USA - KBS C1-3 metaG (SPAdes) (version 2) | ecosystem: Host-associated > Plants > Roots > Rhizosphere > Soil ...
GACCGGTATAGCGGAACGGACCATAGGGGCTCTTGCCGATCGCATAGTTCAAAAAGTGCGTGTCGCCGGTCGAATAAGTATAATAATATCGCCCGTCACGCTTAAACATCCATGAGGCTTCAAAGAATCGCTTGTCGTGCTGGCCGCCCAGCACGGGCTTGCCGTTGGTATCGAGGATGACCGCGTCGCGGGGCTTCTCGGCAAGCTGCTTCATGTCGGGGGTCATGCGCGCGACCTTGCCGGACAGCGCGGGTTTGTCGTCCTGCTGCAGATCGGTGTCCGAACCGTTGGGGTCGAACTTGCCCGTATGCCAGCGCTGGAGCTGGCCGCCCCAGATGCCGCCGAAATACATATAGGACTTGCCGTCCGTATCGGTGAAGACCGCCGGATCCATCGAATAAGCGAGCTTGATCGGCTGCGGTTCGGCCTTGAACGGTCCCATCGGATTCTTCGAGGTGGCGACGCCGATGCGGAACGTGCCTAGGCCGTGCTTGTCCTTATTCTTGTCGCGTACCGGGAAATAGAGGAAATAGATGCCGTTCTTGTAGGCCGCGTCGGGCGCCCACATCTGCTTCGACGCCCACGGGACATCCTTCACGTCAAGCGCAACCGGACCGACCTTCACCGGGCCGCCGATATGGTCCATTTCGAGCACGCGATAATCGTGCATCGCATATTCGCTGCCGAGATCGTCGTCGGGGATGTCGGTCGGCACGTCGTGCGAGGGGTAGACGTAGATCTTGCCGTTGAAGACGTGCGCCGAGGGATCGGCGGTGAAGATCGACGTGACCAGAGGCTGCGACAGATAATGGCGGCCTTCCGGCGAAACGGTCGGCACGACGGGATCCGCGGCCAGCAGCGGCAGTGGTACCAGGGAAAGGGCCAGCGCGAACCGGCCCAGCTTCGAATTTGCCATATGCCCCTCCAGGACTGCTTGTTTTGGTGGCTGATAGCCCGAACGCCAGGCGAACGGGAGTGCTGTTAGCGCTACCAATCGTGCTGTCGGGCGTCAAGGTTGCGTCTTGTGCGGAATAATGCAGCAAATCGTTTCGGAACCGTGCGATCCTGTGTAGGTTCCCTGTCATTGTTCACTGGACGGAGAAGGTGCATGGCCGATACCAAGACCGCTGGCAGCAAGCCCGCCGCCGCCAAGAAGACCGCCAAACCGAAGACGGCGGCGAAGCCGAAAACGGCGACCGCGGCAAAGCCGGCGGCTGCCGCCAAAGCACCGGCAAAGACGACCGCCGCGAAACCGGACGCTGCCAAGGCCGCCCCGAAGTCTGCGCCGAAGCCCGCGACCAAGGCTGCTCCTGCAAAGGTGGCGACCAAGTCGGCCAAGCCCGCCCCGAAGGCTGCGACCAAACCCGCCGCCAAGCCGGCCGCGGCTGCCAAGCCAGCGGCAGCGGCAAAGCCCGCCGCAAAGACCGCGAAGCCGAAAACCGCTGCTAAGCCTAAGGCCGCGGCAAAGCCGAAAGCCGCAGCCGCGCCAAAGGCAGCCGCTCCGAAGGCTACCGCGCCAAAGGGTGCCGCGGCTCCGAAGCCCGTCGCTCCAAAGGCACCGGCCGCGCCGAAAGCCGCCGCGGCGCCCAAGGCGGCCGCCGCGCCGACTCCGCCAGCTGCAAAGTCGGGGCCGATTTCGGCCAAGCAGGTTGCGGCAGGCGCCGGAGTGCTCGGCGTCATCGCCGGCGCGTTCGCGGCCCTGTTCGGCCGCAAGAAAGACTGAGGCGGGGGCGTTAACCCCGAATATCCGTGAAGCGGGCCGCGCTATCGTCTAACAGGCAGGTCATGGCCCTGGCGCAGCCCGCTTCCACATCCATTTTCTCGTTGAGCTCGGACGAGGTGCGCCTGTTCGTGCGCGCCTGGATGCTGGGTTTCCTGATCGTGATGCTTTTTATCGGCTGATCGTCAGCCTTTGCGCGGAGGATTGCTCTCGCGCAGCTTGTCCGGGCAATCGATCCCGTCGCAGGCGATGTGCAGCCGCCAGGACAGGACAGCGGCGCCCAGGCACATCGCCGCGACCGCAAGCAACGCCTCCACGACCGAGAATCCCAGGTTGGCGAACAGGATCGCACCTACGGCGCCAACCACCATCGCCCCCGAATTAACGATGTTGTTGGCAGCGACCGTGCGGGCGGTGTGGTCGCTTTCAACCGTGGTCGTGAGGAACGCATAAAGCGGCACCACGAACATGCCGCCCGTCACCGACACGCCGAGCAGGCCGAGCGCGATCAAGGGGGCATCGCGATGGTGCGCAAATTCGCGGAGGCTGTAGAGCTGACCGTCGTTCGCCGGCGTCCAATGCTGCGCCGCCACCACCATCACCAGTACGAAGACGGCCATGCCCAGCACCGATGCCGGCGCATAGCGTGCCGAGACGCGACCGTTAAGCAGCCTGTTGATCAATACCGAGCCGATCGCCACGCCGATCGAGAAAATGGCGAGGAACAGGCTTGCCACCTGCTTGTCGGCGGTGAAGACGTTCTTCACCAGCGGGGGGAATTCGATCACCAGCACCGCGCCGATCATCCAGAAGAAGCTGATCGACAGGATCGCGAGGAACAATCGGGGAATATGCAGCGTCCCCGACACCAGATCGATCGAGGCGCGGATGATGTGGAGGTCCAGCGGCGGCCGCTCGCCGGGGGGCGGCGCTGGCGGCACGCTGCGCGCGGTCAGCCAGCCGATGCCCGCGACGCCCAGCACCATCGCCGCTGCCTCCCGGGCATTCAGGAAGCCTGCCAGGATCGTGCCCGCCAGGATCGCGATATAGGTGCCGGCTTCGACCAGTCCGGTGCCGCCCAGCACCTCTTCCCGCTTCAGATGCTGGGGCAGGATCGCATATTTGATCGGCCCGAAGAAAGTCGAATGCACCCCCATTGCCAGCACGGCGCCGAGCATCAGGGGGACCGAAGCGAAGAACAGCCCGGCCGCGCCGACGACCATGATCGCGATCTCCGCGGTCTTGATCAGGCGGACGATACGGGCCTTGTCATGGCTGTCGGCGAGCTGGCCGGAAAGGGCCGACAGCAGGAAGAAAGGGAGAATGAAGAGGCCGGTCGCGATCGCGCTGAACGCGGCTTCCTTCTTCGCGTCCGAATAGATCGAATAGGTCGCGAACAGGACCATCGCCTGCTTGAACAGATTGTCGTTGAAGGCGCCCAGAAACTGAGTCGCGAACAGCGGCAAGAATCGGCGCTTGCCCAAAAGCCGGAATGATGGGGTCATTTACGGGCGCAGGCGTCGCTGGTCTTACTCACGGGCAGGGCTCATAGACGATCCTATGCACGAACTCCAACAGCCTGCTTCGAACACCCCCAGCAGAGAGTTGGCCGACGGGCCGGTGCTGGAGACGGAGCGGCTGATTCTGCGGCAGGATCGCCCCTCGGATCTTGAGGATCGCATTGCGATCACAAGCGATCCCGATTTCATGCGATTCGTCGGCGGTGCCTATGACCGACAGGAAAACTGGTCGCGCATAATGCGCTATGTCGGTCATTGGGCCTGTTTCGGGTTCGGTCTGTTCGCGGTCGAGGAGAAGGCGAGCGGCCAATATGTCGGCAATGTCGGGCTGATGCGATTCGAGCGTGGCCTGGGCGAGGATTTCGATCCCTATCCGGAAGGCGCGTGGATGATCGCGCAATGGGCGGAGGGACAGGGCTATGCGACCGAGGCGATGCGCGCCGCGATCGAATGGCACGAGCGGCGATTCGGGGTGGCGCGCCAGGTGTGCATCATCGATCCGGTCAACGAGACGTCATTGCGGCTCGCGCGGAAACTGGGCTTCCGTCCCTATCGCGAAGGCACGAACCGCGGCCACCCGGTTTTGCTGCATGAACGCAACGGCCCTCCCAATAAGGGATAAGGCGCGCTAGGGTCGCCAACGATGCTGACCTTGCCAAACATCCTGACGCTGTCGCGCATCCTGGCGATGCCGGTGATGGTGCTGCTGCTGTGGCATCCGAGCCCGTGGGATTATGCGCTGGCATTCGGCCTATATGTGCTGGTCGCGATCACGGATTATTTCGACGGCTATCTCGCCCGCGCGCAGGGGACGGTTTCGAAGCTCGGCATCTTTCTCGATCCGATCGCGGACAAGATCATGGTCGCGACCGTGATAGTGATGCTGCTGTTCACGCGCGCGATCGACGGGCCCGCGACGATCGCCGCGCTGGTCATCCTGCTGCGCGAGATCGCGGTTTCGGGCTTGCGCGAATTCCTGGCGAGCCTGCGCGTGTCGGTGCCGGTCAGCCAGCTTGCCAAATGGAAGACGACCTTTCAGCTCGTGTCGCTCGGCGCGCTGATCCTGGCAGGCGCGCTGCCCGCCCAGACCTGGGTCGCCTGGGCCGGGCTCTTCTGCCTGTGGAGCGCGGCCGGGCTGACCGTGGTGACGGGCTGGGATTATCTGCGCGTCGGCCTGAAGCATATGGACTGACGTGGATATTCTCTATTTCGCCTGGGTGCGTGAGCGGATCGGCACCGACCATGAGAAAGTGGATCCGCCCGGCAATGTGCGCGACCTGCGTGGTCTGATCGGCTGGCTCGCCGCCCGCAGCGCGGGCCACGAATCGGCGCTCAGCGATACGTCGCGCCTGCGTGCCGCGATCGACCAGCAATTCGCCGAGCTCGACGCTCCGCTCGCCGGCGCGCGCGAGGTGGCCATATTCCCGCCGGTGACGGGCGGATGATCCACGTTCGCCTGCAGGCCGAAGTGTTCGATGTCGGGGCGGAGCTGGCACGGCTCGACGCGCTGGGCGGGGGTGGGGTCGCGAGCTTCACGGGGATCGTCCGCGGCGACGACGGCCTGACCGAATTGTTGCTCGAGCATCATCCCGGGATGACCTTGGCGATGATGCAGGCGCTTGCCGAGGAGGCGGCGCAACGCTGGAACCTGCTCGGCGTGGTGGTCATCCATCGCCATGGCGCACTCGCGCCCGGCGCGCCGATCGTGTTCGTGGCGACCGCGGCGAAGCATCGCGGGGCGGCGCTCGAGGCCTGTGCCAGCCTGATCGACCGGCTGAAGACGCAGGCGCCCTTCTGGAAGCGCGAAACATTGGCGGACGGTGGCCAGCGCTGGGTCGAGCCGCGCGCGTCGGACGATGAAGCCGCAGCGCGCTGGTTGCGGGACGGCGGTTAAACCTGTAGGGGCCTGCCTGATTTTTAGGCAAAAGTAAGCGCGTGACCCGGCTCAAGCCCATCCACATCGGACCAGTGACGATCGAAACGCCGGTGATATTGGCGCCGATGACCGGCGTCAGCGACCTGCCGTTCCGCCGGCGCGTCCGCGCTTACGGTTCGGGCCTCAACGTCACCGAGATGATCGCCAGCCAGGCGGCGATCCGCGAGACGCGCCAGTCGATCCAGAAGGCCTTGTGGGATCCGAGCGAGGATCCTGTTTCGATGCAATTGGTCGGCTGCGAGCCCGAGCAGATGGGCGAGGCAGCCAAGCTGGCGGAGGACAAGGGCGCCGCGATCGTCGACATCAACATGGGCTGCCCGGTGCGCAAAGTCGTCAACGGCGACGCCGGATCGGCGCTGATGGCCAAGCCGCAGCTGGCGCGCGAGCTGATCGCGGCGACGGTCAAGGCGGTCAAGGTGCCGGTGACGCTCAAGATGCGGATGGGCTGGGATCATCAGAGCCTCAACGCGCCCGAGCTGGCGCGTGCAGCCGAGGATCTGGGCGTCAAGATGATCACGGTCCACGGCCGCACCCGTTGCCAGATGTACAAGGGATCGGCCGACTGGGCGTTCGTGCGCAGGGTCAAGGAAGCCGTCTCGATTCCCGTGATCGTCAATGGCGACATCTGCACGCTCGAGGATGCCGATGCCGCGCTCGACCAGTCTGGCGCGGACGGGGTGATGATCGGGCGCGGTGCCTATGGAAAGCCCTGGCTGCTCGCCCAGGTGATGCGCTGGCTGCAGCATGGCGAGCGCCGCCCCGACCCCTCGATCGACGAACAATATCGCACGATCATAGGCCATTATGAGGAAATGCTCGACCTTTACGGCAAGGAGGTCGGCGTCAACATGGCGCGCAAGCATATCGGCTGGTACACCAAGGGGCTGACCGGCTCGGCGGAGTTCCGCAACCGCTTCAACCAGGAGCCGGACGCCACGGCCGCGCTTCGCATGCTCGCCGAATTCTATGCGCCATGGACTACGCGAGCGGCCGCCTAGCCCGGCTGCGCGCGCGGGGTGACGCGCGCCCGGCGCCGGCCGAGGCCTTGCTCTCGGCGCTCCCAACGCCTTTGCTGGTGGTGGACGAGGGGGGCGTGATCCTCGACGCCAATGCGGCTGCGGAGACATTGCTCAATCTGTCGCGCAGCGTGATCGTCGGCATGCCGATCGCCAATGCTACCGGCCATCATCTGCGATCGATGCCGGCTGAGACGCCGTTCGTCGCTTATGACCTCGAAATGCATCTTCCCGGCGGGCGATCGCTGCGCGCCGACCTGATGGCCGCCCCCTTGCCCGACTGGCCGGGGTGGCGCGTGGTCGCGCTCCATACGCATCCCACTTCCGGGCCGATCGCGCGACGCGCGGGCGGCAACCTGGCCGCGGCTGGCGCGGCGGCGCTGCTCGCGCACGAGATCAAGAATCCGCTGTCCGGCATTCGCGGTGCCGCGCAATTGCTGGAGGCCAACGCCGACGAGGATGCGCGCGCGCTGACCGCCTTGATCCGCGACGAGGTCGACAGGGTCGCCGCGCTGATCGACCGGATGGAGGGCTTCACCGATACGCGTCCGCTCACGCTGGAGCCGCAGAATATCCACGCCATCCTGGAACATGCGCGCAGCGTGGCGGCGCGCGGCTTTGGCGATAATGTCGTTTTCAAAGAGATTTACGACCCGTCCCTGCCCAATGTTCTCGGCCACCGGGATTCGCTGGTCCAGGTCGTGATCAACCTGATCAAGAATGCGGCCGAGGCGCTGGGCGAGGCGGGGGGATCGGTCACGCTGACCACCGCCTATCGCCATGGCATGAGCATGCTCACCGCGGGCGGCGACGGGCGCCGGCAATTGCCGATCGAGGTGTGCGTGATCGACGATGGCCCCGGCGCGCCGCCCGAAATCGCGGAGCATCTGTTCGATCCGTTCGTCAGCTCTAAGCGCGATGGCCGAGGACTTGGCCTCGCGCTGGTCGAGAAACTTGTCGCGGATCAGGGCGGGCTGGTCGAATATGCGCGCGAAGGGCATCCGGAACGTACCGTGTTCCGCCTGCTGCTGCCGCGCGCGCCGAGGAAATGAGAATGGGCGGACGCGTATTGGTATGCGACGACGATGCGGCCATCCGCACCGTGGTGCGTGAGGCGCTGCGGCGCGCAGGCCACACGGTCGAGACCGCGGCCAGCGCGGCCGAGCTTCGGCGCACGATCCGCAATTTCCGGCCGCAGGTGTTGCTGACCGACGTGGTGTTGCCCGACGGCAATGGCCTAGACTTGGTGCCCGAATTGCTCGCCGATCATCCGCACATGCCGATCATCGTGCTGTCGGCGCAGAATACCTTCACCACCGCGATGCGCGCCACCGAGCAAGGGGCGTTCGATTATCTGCCAAAACCGTTCGACCTTGGCGAGCTGGCGCAGGCGGTGGACGACGCGCTCGCGCGCGGGGCCGCCACCGGTCTGGAGGATGGAGCGCCGGCGGGCGAGGATCTGCCGCTTATCGGCCGTTCGCCGCCGATGCAGGAGGTCTATCGTACGATAGCGCGCGTGGTCTCGAACGACCTGACGGTGTTGGTGCTGGGCGAATCCGGCACGGGCAAGGAACTGGTCGCGCGCGCGATCCACGATTTCGGGCCGCGCAAAGGCGCGCCCTTCGTCGCGGTCAACATGGCCGCAATTCCCCGCGAGCTGATCGAGAGCGAATTGTTCGGTCACGAGCGGGGCGCTTTCACCGGCGCGGCGCAGCGCGCGGCCGGCCGGTTCGAGCAGGCGCAGGGCGGCACGCTCTTCCTGGACGAGATCGGCGACATGCCGATGGAGGCGCAGACGCGGCTGCTGCGCGTGCTTCAGTCGGGCGAATATTCACCGGTGGGCGGCGCGCGCGCGATCCGCGCGGACGTGCGCATCATCGCGGCGACGCACCAGGAATTGCCCAGGCTGATCGCCGACGGCCAGTTCCGCGAAGATCTGTATTACCGATTGAACGTGGTGCCGGTGCGGCTGCCGTCGCTGCGCGAGCGCGGCCCGGACGTGGGCGAACTTGCGCGCCATTTCCTCGACCGGGCGGCGGCCGATGGCCTGCCGCGCAAGCAGCTCAGTCCCAAGGCGATCGAGCGGCTGGAACAGCATAGCTGGCCCGGCAATGTTCGCGAGCTCGAAAACCTCATGCGCCGCCTGGCCGCACTGACCCGCGACGCGATGATCACGCCGGCGCTGATCGAGCAGCAACTGGGAATCGGCGGCCAGCAGCCCATGTCGGCCGTGCCGGAAGGCGCCGATCTGGGCGAGGCGATCGAGCAGCATCTGGCGCGGCATTTCGCCAGTTATGGCCATGCGCTGCCCCCCGACGGGCTTTACGATCGCGTGCTGGCCGAGCTGGAAAAACCCCTTTTGCGGCTGACCTTGGCGGCGGTGCGGGGCAATCAGCTGAAAGCGGCGCGTCTGCTCGGCATCAACCGCAACACCCTGCGCAAGAAGCTTACCGATCTGGGTGTGGGGCCCGCCGTGCGGCGAAACGACTGAGCAACAACTCGCCGCATAAAGGCGGCATATGTGTTCCATGCGCCACATCGTTGTGGTAGCCAAGACACGATGATGCCGTCTCCTCAAGGCACAATTAGGCGCGCGTCGCGATGGCGGCGGCGTCTCAGTCTCGTCTTCCGCTCGCGGCGGATCCTCGCCGTGGGCGAGCCGCTGGCGATCACGACGATGCTGATCATGGGCGGGATCATCTGGTCGATCCTGACGCATGGCAGCCCCGACAAGCCGCTGGACCCCGTCCTGGTGGCGACGTTGCTGGTCGGCATTCTCGTCCCGGCAATGGCGCTTCTCGTGTTGATCGCGCAGCGAGTCGCGCGCGGCCGATCCGAGCAATCGCCGCTGGGCGCGCGCGGCGGGCTGCACGTACGGCTGGTGGCGCTGTTTTCGGTGCTGGCGGCGGTCCCGACACTGCTGGTCGTGATCTTTGCCTCCCTGCTGTTCCAGTTCGGCATGCGCTTCTGGTTTTCAGACAACGCCTCGGTCGTGCTGCAAAATTCGTATCGGGTGGTCCAGGCCTATATCAACGAGCATCAGATAAGCCTGTGGCAGGAGGCGGCGGCGATGCGCCACGACCTGCTCGTCCAGCTGTCGAAGGCCGCGGCCGACGATCCCCGGTGGGGGCCCTATTTCGCGCAGCAGGTTGCCTTCCGGCACCTCGACCAGGCGGCGGTGATCCGCGTCGCGCCAGACGGCCGCGAATATCCGATCTGGTTCACCCCGCTTGGGCACCGGCCGCTCGCCAAGATCGTCGATCCGAAGAAGCTCGCGGAATATAATTCCCCCGAGATGCATATCAGCGTCCTGAGCGACCGCATGGAGACGGTGGTCCCGCTCGATACGACCTCGCGCGTCTATCTATGGATTTCCCGCGCGGCCGACCCGGCCGCGATACGCCAATCGGCGCGCGCGACGGTGGCCATCCACGATTATGCCGACTTCCAGCAGCGTGCCCGTACGCTGCAGCTGAAGTTCAACGCCCTGCTGCTGGCCGCGTCGCTGTTCACGGTCGGTGTCGCGATCTGGATCGCGTTTGCGGTCGCGGACCGGCTGGTGCGGCCGATCGGCGAGCTGGTCGGGGCGGCGCGGCGTGTGGCGGGCGGCGACCTCGCCGCGCGCGTGCCTGCGCCGAACAAATATGACGAGGTCGGCCGCCTCGCCGCGGCCTTCAACCGCATGACTCGGCGCCTGCAGGAACAGACGGGCGCGCTCGAAAGCCGCCGCGCGCTGACCGAGGCCGTACTGTCGGGCGTCTCGGCCGGGGTGATCTCGGTCAATCGCGACCGCGCCGTGACCTTGATCAATCTGTCGGCTCAAGCGCTGTTGCGGACCGGAACGGTCAGCCCGATCGGCCAGCCGCTGAGCGTGGTCGCACCCGAGCTCGAACGGCTGCTCGACACGGCCGAGCGCCAGGCGGTGCTGCAACTGGCGAGCGAAGGCGACGTCCGCACATTGGCGGTGACCGTGGTCAATGCCGGCAACGGCCATGTCCTGACCTTCGACGACATCACGCAACAGCTCGCCGACCAGCGTCATGCCGCCTGGTCCGACGTCGCGCGCCGGATCGCGCATGAGATCAAGAACCCGCTGACGCCGATCCAGCTTGCCGCCGAACGCCTCCAGCGCCGCTATGGCAAGGATATTGCCGACGACGGCGGGACGTTCGAGAAACTGGTCTCCACGATCGTGCGCCAGGTGGGGGACATCCGGCGCATGATCGACGAATTCTCGTCCTTCGCGCGCATGCCCAAACCGCTCTTCCGGCGCGAGAACATGGCGGAGATTGCCCGCCATTCGCTGTTCCTGCACGAGGTGGCGCATCCCGCGATCCGGTTCAGCCTCGACGCGGCCGAGCAGCCGCCGGTCATGGTGTGCGACCGCCGTCAGATCGGCCAGGCGCTGACCAATATCGTCAAGAATGCATGCGAGGCGGTCGAGGCCAAGCATGGCGAAGGGCAGGGGGGCACAATCGCGATGACGATCCATGTCGCGGAGGGCCGGCTTCTGCTCGACCTTGCCGACGACGGGGTCGGCCTGCCCGCCGAGCGCGATCGCCTGACCGAGCCTTATGTGACCACGCGGGTCAAGGGCACGGGGCTCGGCCTCGCGATCGTGCGCCGCATCGTGGAAGACCATATGGGAACGATCAGCTTTGCCGACCGGCCGGGCGGGGGCACGCTCGTCCATCTCGATTTCGACCTGAACGCGCTCGCGGCCGTCGCTATCGACGACACGCCCGAAGAGCGCGCACCCGAACTAGCCAGGAGTCTGTAAGAACCATGTCGCTTGATATTCTGGTTGTGGACGACGAGGCGGACATCCGCGAACTCGTTTGCGGCGTGTTGGAGGATGAGGGCTATCGGCCGCGTTCGGCGGGCGATGCCGATGCGACCCTGGCGGCGCTGGCCGAGCGCAGGCCGAGCCTGGTGCTGCTCGACGTTTGGCTGCAGGGCTCGCGGCTCGACGGGCTGCAATTGCTGGGGGAGATCAAGCGGCGCGATCCGACCTTGCCGGTGATCGTCTTTTCCGGTCACGGCAATCTCGACACAGCGGTCGCGGCGGTGCGCCAGGGCGCGGTCGATTTCATCGAAAAACCGTTCGAAAGCTCGCGCCTGCTCCACCTCGTCGGGCGCGCGACCGAAACCGACCGGCTGCGGCGCGAGAATGAGACACTGCGCGCGCAGGTCGGCCAGGAAGAGGAGCTGACCGGCACCAGCCAGGCGATCAACCAGGTGCGTGCGACCCTGAAGCGCGTGGCGGGCACCGGCAGCCGCGTGCTGATCGCGGGCCCGGCCGGATCGGGCAAGGAAGTCGCCGCGCGGCTGCTGCACAATTGGTCGCCGCGCGTGAAGGCGCCGTTCGTGGTCGTCTCGGCCGCGCGCATGACGCCCGACCGGGTCGAGGAGGAATTGTTCGGCGCCGAGGAAAGCAACGAACTCATCAGGCCGGGCCTGCTCGAACAGGCGCATGGCGGAACGCTGTTTTTGGACGAAATCTCGGACATGCCGATGTCGGCGCAGGCCAAGATATTGCGCGTGCTGACCGACCAGAGCTTCACGCGCGTGGGCGGCACCCGCACGGTAAAGGTCGACGTCCGGGTTGTCTCCGCCACCGCCCGCGACCTGACCGCCGAAATCGCCGCCGGGCGCTTCCGCGAAGACCTGTATTATCGCTTGAACGTGGTGCCGGTGATGCTGCCGCCGCTGGAGCAAAGGCGCGAGGATATCCCGATGCTCGCCGACCATTTCGCCGCGCGCTACGCAGCCGAGCGGCGGGTCGCGACGCCCGAGATCAGCCCGGAGGCGATCGCTGCCCTCCAGGCCTATGACTGGCCAGGCAATGTCCGTCAGCTGAGGAATGTGATCGAACGCACGATCATCCTGGCGCCGGGCGACCGGATCGGCCGGATCGACGCGGACATGCTGCCGCCCGAATTGCTGTCGGGCCAGGCCGAGATCGTTCCGGGCAATGCCGCGCGATCGATCATGGGGACACCGCTCAGGGAAGCGCGCGAAACGTTCGAGCGCGAATATCTGCGCGTCCAGATTCGTCGCTTTTCGGGCAATATCAGCCGCACCGCGACCTTTATCGGGATGGAGCGGTCAGCGCTCCACCGCAAGCTGAAGAGCCTCGGGCTGGCCGATCCGCGCAGCGAAGAGGAATGATGTCTCCGGTCGGTCGCCCGGCCGGAGACTGACAATTCAGGCGAACGAAACGGCTGCGCGGCGGCGGCGCATCGCCGCACCGGCGAGACCGAAGCCGCCGACCATCATCGCCCACGACGCGGGCTCGGGCACGGCGGTAAGGGACGCGTTGCCGACCGATCCCCGATAGTCCGGGATTGGCTGGCCGTGGCTGTTGAGCCGGGTCGATCCCTCGAGCCAGGAGATGGCGTAATATTGCGAGCCATCGTAGCCGAAGTTGAATTCATGGTCCGTCGTCAGCACGACCAGGCCCGGCGGATCCAGCGCGAAGCCCGACGTGTAGAGCACGTTGTCGTAAATATAGATGCCGTCAGCCGTATTGTTCGGCTGGTCGGGATTGGGCTTAAGGCTGAGGACGGCAACGCCATCGATGGTGCCGCTGGCCGACAGGATATCATAACCGCCGAGCGCATTCAGCGTGTCCGACGTGTTGAGATAGAGGCTCGCCGACATGGGGCTGCCCGGATCGGACGCGAGCGGATTCCAGTTATACTGGAACAGGAAGCTTCCTGCCTGAGCCGGCGCAATTGCGGCGGACGCCATCAAAGCGGCAAGCGCTAACATCTTGATCTGCATCAATATTCCCCTCCCGTTGTTGGTTCACACTGCATACACATTTGTTACGGCTGTGCTAACCATTTCAAGGTTAATGCCGCACGGGCGGTTGAAAGGTCAGCAAGACTGCTCCAAGCTTGTGTTGCAGCGCAGCGTCCGATACTATGCGCCTTGCCTCCACTCCGGGGGTAAACACGACGCCGTGAACGGCGCCAGCGCGGGCCCATGACCCGCCAAGATGAAAGAAGGCCAGCCACCATGGCGGATAAGGTCAACAATCTTCAGGACATTTTCCTGAACACGCTCCGCAAATCGAAGACGCCGGTCACGATGTTCCTGGTCAAGGGCGTCAAGCTGCAGGGCATCATCACCTGGTTCGATAATTTCTCGGTCCTGCTGCGGCGCGATGGGCAGAGCCAGCTGATCTACAAACATGCCATTTCGACCGTGATGCCCGCGCATCCGATTGACCTGGACGAGGTTGAAAAGGCGTTCGACGACAAGAAATCGCAACTGCTGCAGGAGATATTCCTGGCGGCGGTGCGCAAGTCGGGCGACCCGGTGACGATGTTCCTGGTCAACGGCGTGATGCTGCAGGGCGAGATCGCGGCTTACGACCTGTTCTGCATGCTGTTGCGTCGCGACGGCATGAGCCAGTTGGTCTACAAACACGCCATCTCGACGGTGCAGCCGCTCCACCCGCTCAACCTGATGAACGGCGAGGAAGGCGAAGAAGGCGAGTGAGGATGGGGTGAAAGCCCCACCGACTCTTCCTATCTTGTCCGAATGAGTGTCTTCAATCGCGACGAAAGTGACGAGGTGCGCCACGGCGCCCGCGCGGTCATAGCCCTGCCCGAAATGAATAGCGGCCTGCGGGATACCGACGCGCGGCTGGAGGAGGCGGCGGGTCTTGCCGCGGCGATCGGACTCGACGTGGTCGACCGGCTTTCCTTCCGCGTGCGCCAGCCCAAGCCCGCGACGCTGTTCGGTTCGGGCCAGGTCGAGCAGATCGGCGCCGCGGCGCGGATGGAGGAAGCCGAGCTCGTCGTGGTCGATGCCGCGCTGACGCCGGTCCAGCAGCAGAATCTGGAGAAGGCCACCAACGCCAAGGTGATCGACCGGACCGGGCTGATCCTGGAGATTTTCGGCGAACGCGCGGCGACCGCCGAAGGCCGGTTGCAGGTGGAGCTCGCGCATCTCGATTATCAGGCGGGCCGGCTGGTGCGGTCGTGGACCCACCTTGAACGCCAGCGCGGCGGCTTCGGCTTCCTCGGCGGCCCGGGCGAAACCCAGATCGAGGCGGACCGCCGGCTGATCCGCGACCGCATGGCGAAGATAAGGCGCGAGCTGGAGCAGGTGCGCAAGACGCGCGGCCTGCACCGCGCGCGGCGCGAGCGCGCACCTTGGCCGGTGGTGGCTTTGGTCGGCTACACGAATGCCGGCAAATCCACCTTGTTCAACCGGCTGACTGGCGCGGACGTGATGGCGGAGAATCTGCTGTTCGCGACGCTCGATCCGACCATGCGGCAGATATCGCTGCCCGGCGTCGACAAGACGATCCTGTCCGATACGGTGGGCTTCGTGTCCGACCTGCCGACACAATTGGTCGCCGCCTTCCGCGCCACGCTGGAAGAGGTGACCGCGGCCGACATCATCCTCCATGTCCGCGATATCGCGCATCCCGATACGGAAGCGCAGCGCGCCGACGTGCTGGCGGTGCTGGCGGAGATCGGCGTCGGGCCCGAGACGGGCGAGGGCGCGCCGATCATCGAGGTGTGGAACAAGCTGGATGCGCTCGATCCCGAGGCGCACGAGACCGTGCTGGCGACCGCCGCGCGCGACGAGGATGTCGTCGCCATCTCCGCATTGACGGGCGAGGGGATCGAGGATCTGCGGCGGCTTGTGTCCGAGCGGCTGATGGCTGGCGCGCGCGTCCACAGCATAACCCTCCCCGCGGGCGACGGCGGCGCCATCGCCTGGCTCCACCAGCATGGCGAGGTGCTCGACCAGGCGATGGAGGGCGAGACGCTGACCATGGACGTGCGTCTGTCGCCAGACGAATGGGATCGATTCCAGTCGCGCCGCTAATCGGTAACAGGCGCCGGAGCCGCACCGATGCCGGCGCCGTGATCGACGCGAAGGACGTCAATGGCGACACGCCACTGCTGTGGGGCAGCTGGGCCCTACGCGAGGCGCCGGTGCTCCACTTGCTCTGTTTCGGCGCGTACGGGTCAATCCCGACCGCCAGACCATGGCCAACCTGATCGGCGGCCTGCGAAAGGCGTAGCCGTCGCCGATCGGTAACAAAAACGTCATAGCGCGGACGATGCCCATTCAAGGAGGCATGTACGTCCGACGATCCGCCCCTCCCGCCGCTGATCGAACCCGGCCTGGTCTGGACCTGCTGGAAGGGGCCAGGTGGTGTCGAGGTCGGGGAGAGTCAGCCGCCGTCCGACGCGAGCTTCCGCTGGCTGCACCTCGACCTTTGGGACCAGCGCAGCGCACGCTGGATCGCCGCGCATTCGGGACTGCCGGCGGAGGTGCGGGCCGTGTTCCTGTCGACCGAAGACCATCCGCGCGTGCTCGGCAGCCGGCGTGCGATGGCGTTGGTGCTGCCCGACTTCCAGCGCGAGTTCGACCGCGAGGAGACCGAACGGGTCGGCGCGCTCCATATCGCGCTGCGCCCCGGCCTGATGCTGACCGGGCGGCATCACCCGCTCCATACGCCCGACATCTTCCGCCATCGCGCGGCGCAGGCGGAGGAGTTGAGCGTCGACAGCGCATTGAGCCTGGTCTTGGGGACTTTGGCGGATTCGCTCACCGCGCGCACCGCGAGCGCGATGTCCGAACTGCTCGCGCTGGAGGATCAGGTGCTGGCGGAGGATCATGCGCCCGATACGCGCGCTTTGGTGACGCTGCGCCGGCTGACCGCGCGGCTGCACCGCATGGCGAGCGGGATGCACATGGCCCTGTTCCGCGCGATCGAGGATCCCGCGATCGACCCGATCTACCGATCCTGGTTCGAGCCGGTCGCGCGGCGCCTTCAGCCGATCGAGCGCGACGTGATCGCGGCGCAGACCCAGTTGCGCCTGCTGCGCGAGGAACTGGATCTGCAGGCGGGACAGCAGACCAACGAGAATGTCTATCTGCTGTCCGTGATCACGGCCCTGTTCATGCCGGCGACTTTGGTGACGGGCTTCTTTGGGATGAATACGGGGGGATTGCCGCTGTCAGGCGAAGGGGGCGGGACGTTCCTGGCGACGATCGTCGCGATCCTGTGTTCGCTCGCGACCTGGCTCTTGTTGCGGACGTTGGGGTTGATCCGGCGCTGAGGCCCTTGAAGCGACCGGAATTGAACGGATTTGCCCCCCGTCTTATATGAATAGGGTAGTTTGGAGATGCACCATGCCTGAGGAGTCATCGGAAGACGGCGGCCCGCGCGCCGAATTCGACGCGATGGCCGAGCGGCTGCGAGAAACCATCTCCCGGCGGAAGGCTGCGCGTGCTCGTATGGCGGAGAACATCGGGCGATTCCGTCAAATATCAGGGAAAGGGCGTGGCCGACCTGGCCGGTTCGACGATTTCGGCCCAGGGCTGGAGCCCGCGCCGGTCCGCCCGGATAAGCCGAACAATCTGTCCGGCGGCGCGGAGACTCCGCTCGACCCTTGATTTCGGGGAACCGGGATTTCTTGCCCGCGTCACCCGGACTTGTTCCGGCATCCACTCAGCGGCTTGGCGCTTGTCTCCCGGTGGACCCCGGAACAAGTCCGGGGTGACGGTGGCGGAGATGTGAGGTGGGTCTTCCCCCTCCCAGAATCCCAGCTTTCGCTGGGATGACGGAATATTCTGTTCGTCATTCCCGCGCAGGCGGGAATCTATAAGCCTGTGCGGGTGGGCAGGAGCCTGAGGGTTCGGGAAATATGGATTCCCGCCTGCGCGGGAATGACGGGTTGGGGAGTGAAGGCGCGCGGGCGCACGTCTCCCGTGGCTTGGGGCAAGCATGTGTGACCGGCGCGGTTCCGCTCCCTTGTCTCCCGGCAGCGGGGACGTTGCATGGCGACCTTGGAGCGTGTGGCTCCGGAATGCCTGCCTGCAACCATCCTATGCGCAGGCATCCAGTCAGGGGTGG
>Ga0207705_10001764_pt1 | contig 17084 bp, 12 predicted proteins | sample KBSC13metaG_FD_184314 | JGI IMG/M metagenome (GOLD analysis project Ga0207705, IMG submission 184314) | Corn rhizosphere microbial communities from Kellogg Biological Station, Michigan, USA - KBS C1-3 metaG (SPAdes) (version 2) | ecosystem: Host-associated > Plants > Roots > Rhizosphere > Soil ...
AGATGATGAATTTAAGATGTTATTCAAAAAGTATTCCGAGAGGGGAAGCAGTAAGAAGGGGATTATCCTACCCGGCCAGGTGGGGTATATCAGCAATTATCACCCTTTTGAGAATATCCTAAAAGATACAACGAAATATTTAAGAACAAGGTTAAGTGACTGGAAGCAATTATTGAAAGATGAAGAAATAAAATTTAATGATGAAGTAATGAGAAAGTGCTACAAAGAATTCTACCGCCTTGGATTTGTTGATTTTTCTAATAGCCTTTTTGAGTATTTTTTGTCAACATCTACCCCTGATATACGGTTCTTCTATCCTTTTATAGAGAGGATTTTCGATACGGAGCTTATGATATTAGTAAGGAAAAAGTCGGTAATGTATGAATTCTTACCTGTGATTAAAAAAAGTTATAAAAAGAATGTATCTATTGTAATCAAGCACTATGATGGTGAAGACAATGTAGGATATGAGCTAATAACAGATCTTCGGGATAATTTTATTATAGGAAGAGATGAGATTATTTAGCTTTTTTAAAATTTTCTCTGGAGATTGTTCACTCCATTTATTGATTGGTATATCTCGTTGATGTATCTATAATTATCTTTTAAATATTCGTACTTTAATTTCTCATAGTTTCCCGGATAGAATCCTGATATCTCCCAGTCTATTATAGCTACTACCTTTTTATTTCTTATTATTATATTCTCATCATGAAGGTCACAATGAGAAAAGATGAAGTTTGAATCATCTAGATCAACTAGCCAATCGTAGCTTTTTATTACTTCTTTGATATCTCTGTTGTTGATTTTATCGTCTGTCATCTCGTTGTCTATTAATACTCCTTTATTGCTTGTCAAGTGGGAAAGTCTCCTAAGAAAATTGACTAAGTACTCTTTGGTATTTGTTTCTTCTATTTTTCCTCCATCTTTAATATACTGCTCTAGTGTTATTCCTTCTATGTATTCCATTATTATCATATTTCCATCGCAAAAAAGTATCTTTGGTATCTCATTGAAGTCTTTTAGGATTTCGGAGGCCTTGATTTGGTTATAGTATCTTTCTTTGTAGAATTCATCTTTAGTATTATCATATATCTTGACTATATAATCTGAGCCTTTTTTTGTTATGAGTCGCAATATTCTGGTATTGTAGTGTTCTTTCATTAGCTTTATTTCTTTATATGAGTCCTTTGTATCAAGAAAAAATTTTTCTAATTTTTTTATTGCTAGAGGTAAGACGTATTTTTCTATCATTGACATAGAAAAGGATAGTTTTATTTTTAATTCTTTTATTTCATCTTCTAGATTTTCCATCTTTAGATATTATTATCTCTCTTGAGATCTCATTTTTAAAAGATTATATTATTATTATATCATCTTGGTCTAGAAATATCCACTTTATGTTCTGTATCAATCCTTCTTTGAGGTGGAATTTTTTGCTTGTCTTATTGTCATCTGCATATATGTATTGTACTCTCACTAAGTATTCTAGTATTTTTTCTAAATAGTTTTTTGTATAGCTTCTTATATTTTTTCCTCTATTATATTTTCTTTTGTCTAATACTCCAGGACTGTCAGGTTTATTAATTCTTATGCGGTATATATCGTCGATAAAGGTGTATATTAATGAGAGGGAATAATTATCACATTTTTTGCATTTAGGATTTATACTATCCCAGATATTCTTTTCTTCTTCTATAGAGCATGTTATCCATATTTTTTCTCCAATTGCAGTTTTTATCAATTTTTTTGTTAACCCCTCCTGTTTGATTATAAAGTATGAGACATTGTAAGATAAATATCTGGGTTTCTTGTAGTTGAATGTGTGATACCAGCATCCTTTTATCAAAAAAATGGAATTTTTGAAGATTTTCATTATATGGATCTTCTTCTCTAATATTGATTTCTCTAATAATGCGACCTTTTTATCAAATGATAAAGATCTTATGTAATAAAAGAGAGATAGCCAGCCATTGTGGTTTAGACGATCCTTAGAATTATTGTTTTTTAGGACTAGAGGAGTAATAGGGTCAGGAAAAGAAACTAGCTTGTCATCTAGAATCTGTATGTTTTTCTTATTCATCCTTCCTATGCTTTTTATGCATCTTAGTTCTTCTTTATTTAGGTCTATTTTATTTATAGAGAATCCATCTTGCATTATTTCTTCGTAGTAATCTAATACCTTGGATATTGATGGCTTTATGTTATTCCTACTTTTGGGTAAGAGTCCATAATCATAGTTTAGATAATACATACTTTCGTTGGTTTTTATAGAGGATTTATTATATTTATAGAGATCTATGGAAAAGTTTATGTCTATCACGGGTTCGTCAACATAAGAGGCATACCTGAATACTCTTATATTTTGGTCTTTTCTTTCATTAGGTCTTATCCTTGTACCTCTCCCTATAGCCTGGCTTATATGAGAAGCATTCCAATGAGGTGTTATTATATGTATTTGAGAGAGATCGTATATATTAATGCTCTCGCAGGATGAGTTACTTCCTATTATTACTTCCGAGTTTTCTATTTTTTCATCTCCGAAATTATACTTTCTTGTCTCGCTAGTTAGTATTATATACTTCCAATTAGTCTTGATATCCAGGAGTTTTGTGAGTGTCTTTATCCCCGGGCCATTTACTCTCTCGCAGTAAATATAAGCTTTTTCTTTTATATTTATCTTTGGTCCGCTTTTTATATTCTTTATTATTTCTTCGTATTTGCTTTTTAAGGTACAGTCATCTAGCTCTTTATAGAAGTTATTCGAGGATTTTTTCTTTGCTGTTTCTATATATTTTATTCTTTCTTCCCCCTTCATCTCCACTAGAGTTATAGGCCATAGGATATTTTCCAGGTATTGTCCTTCATCTGTGATTGTGTAGTTATCGTCTGTAGAATATCTGCTAGTATACTCGAATATATTATCAATACTCATAAGCTCCATTATGCTATCTATATCTTTGATATCATCTACTATTGGTGTGCCGGTAAGTAGAATTATCTTTGAGACTTTTCTTCCTAGTAGTTCTTTGAAAATATTTTTCATAAAATAGTAACATTTATTCTCTGTATAGTCGTCATTCTTTGCCCTGAGATTGTGGACCTCGTCTACTATTATAAAACATCCAGAAAGTTGCTCTATTACATCTTTTTCATTCCTATTGGACAGAGTCTTCCACCTAAGATATTTAGCATTAACCTGTGTAGAAGAGAATATTTCATTGAATTTGGAGTTTTCTCTTTGGAAGTTGGTCTCAGTGTATCCTCCTCCAGTTATTACCACTGTATTCAGGTGAACATGTAGTCTTGCACAAGCCAATGAGGTGAATGTTTTCCCTGATCCCAGAGAATGGTATATTAACATTCTATCATTCTCTGGTAATGCCATGTAATCAGCAATCTCTACCTGATGAGGGAATAGATATTTCTCCATATTCTATGAACTACCACCTTCATTTCTATTATCATTTTCTGATGGAGCCCTCCTCAATACATTTAGCCATAATGATGATGATCTTCGTTCTGTATTAGGGAGTGTAGATGATTTCGTAGCTCTTATGAGCGGAAGGCATATTTCTTCTATCCTGCTTTTCTGTGATTCTATGTTTTCATTAACACGTCTTCTCAGATTTTCTATTTCACCTGAATGATCTTGCACCTGGTGAATCATCGGCTTGAATATAGCAACAACTTTATTTACTATATTATCCTCCATATCAGATATTTTACTACATATGGTATCGCAAATTTTATCGTACACATCATTGAAGATAGTATCGTAAATATTGCTGTTAACATTATTGCCAACTCTTTCTATTTCTTCTCTTATATCTATAAATTCTAGGCGGATGTCTTCCATCGAGAATATTTTCTTTTCTTCACGATATTCCTTTTTTTCGTAATATTTCTTTTCTTCACGATATTCCTTTTTTTCGTAATATTTCTTTTCTTCATAATATTTTCTTTTATTGCAGCATTCTGTTTCTCTACAACATCTTCTTTCTTTTTTTATTTTATGATAACCACAGTGGGTATTATCATCGTACTTAGCTTTGTATTTGCATGGTTCTCCATTTTTCTTTAAGTTTGAAATACAGCGATACATTTTACTTTGATTAGTTACTTTAGTTTGTTACTTTGATTTGTTGCTCTGGTTTGTTACTCCCTTCTTTACGGTTTACTTTTCTAGCAGTCAATTTTTGCCCCCAATTTTTGGTTTGGCCGCAAATTCCGGATTAATAAATAATCTTGCCGGACGTAATGTGAAGTATAGTTAGAAACGGGGTTTTTGAAATCAGAAACGGGGTTTTTAAAATTCAATAGAATATCCCATGGCATTAAGAATGTACTGTATGTTGATTGCTGCTCTAGTAATTCTTATTTTTTTATTTCCATTATTTATAGTTATGCCATCGCTATGTTCATTAAACATATCATTGAGGATATTATAACCTCCATGAGCTAGTATTGCGTCTTTTTCCATAATTCCTATTCTAAGTCCTCCCTCGTTTTTTCTACCCTTTATTACTTGTCCTGTAATTCTGCTTATTTTGTTGGATTTTCCAACAGCCCTTATTTTTTCCTCCACTCTTTGTCCTAGAATATAGTATCTGTTGAAGCATTTCCAATATCCATTTAACGGAATTATATCTAGGAGGTTTTTGTATTCTTTTTTTTCTAAGAAATTTATGTATTCTAGAAATACATGTGTGTCTTCAAATGGTGGAAAATAGAGATTTTCTAGGTTGTTCTCAATTATTTTATTAGTTATTATCCCTTCGAATATCTGTCCTAGAGTCATTCTACTGGGAATGCAACAGGGGTTTATTATTATATCTACATCTTCGTCATCGGCTATATAAGATATGACACCCTTTTGAGATGAATTAGATACCATCTTGTCTCCTATTTGCAAGTCAAAAGAATATCCTAGATCCACGGTAATTCTTAGTATTTTTTCACCAACTTTCTCTACCTTTGAGTCCTCTACTGTGCATTCTGAATCTATTGATGCCTTAAGGAATACTTTCTTGTATATCTCTCCATTCCTTGCTAATTTGCTAGCTAATATTTCTCCATTGTTGACTGAAACCCCCTTTTTAATTACTCCTCTATCATCGTATTTTTCTTGATTAATGTACTCACCTTTGGATGTAGCAAACATAAGTACCTCGTTTTCTTCTTCAAGAACATCCATTTTGAAATTATACTTCCTTAAGCCACATTTTTCTGAGTTTTTGAGAAGCTTTTTTGTTATAACTATTCCATCCTCAATGTTGTATCCCATGTGTATAGCCCATTTTACTAATAGATTCATCCCCATTTTTTCTCCTACAAGGGTCTTAGATGTAATAGTTAATATCTTTAAATCATCGTTTCTGAACCACGATTTTTCAAAGGATTCATCAGGTATTAGGACTTGTTTCAACATATTGGACATAAATATTCCCCTGGGACCAGAGTTATGATGAATAAATGGTACTAAAGATGCAGAAAATCCAAGATACATGGATTCATGGACTTTTTCTTTTTCATTAATCATACTAGGACAAATAAATCTTTCCCCGTTCCATCTCATTAGTCTTCCTGGGTAGGTATTCACAAATAAACTATTATCTTCTACATACACACTAGCGTATTTGTCTATTTTTTTTATTTTTTCTGTGAACCTACTTGTATGTTTTTCTCTAAAATCAACTTTTTTTATATAATATCCATTAAAGAAGAACTTCATCTTGTCGTTCATCTTATCCTTACTTGGTATTATCGGAAAAGTTTCTTCGATGGAACTTCCTGGTGAGATAATAGTAAAACATGACAATGATGTGGTTAATCCCGAGTTTATTCCATCAGATGTTTCGAATGGACAGAGAAATTTCTTGAAAGAATAGTGGATAGTTCTTGCAGGAAAGGATGTATATTCTCTGTCACTCACAAAAATTTTTCTACAAGAGCTCCATATGTCTAGTTTATTTCTACAGCTTGTGTTATTATATTCGTTACTTTCCATTGAGTTTGTTCTCTCAACAAAGTTTTTTATTATTTCCTTCTTCTTTTCAAAGTTCATATCTTTTTTTAAGAAAAATAGCTTTTGTTTGACTATTTTATTTTTTATATGATCCCTGTCATCTTTTTCCGAGGTAACCGCTAAAAGGCAATTATATAAAAAATAAGATATATTGCTTTTTACAAAAGATTGAATTGTCACAGAATATCTCTCACATAATATATTAGGTATCTCAGGATTTAATAGGATGTTCTTTATGAAGTAATTGTTGTTTTTAACAGATTTGGAAATTTTTCCATCTTTTGTTTCTGTTAAAAATATCATCCTTTCTATAGAGTTATCTTTGTCTTTTATCCACTCTTCTATATCATCTAAGGCTATGTTATATAAAAAAGAAAAATTATACAAGTCCATTGGGATAAATCTCTCATCGTTCTGCTTTATTGTAATTCTTTTATCTTTTATTTTTATCTTATCCTTTATTGTTCCTATTAATCCAAAGGGCCCGTAGACTACTATCTCTCCATCTTTTTTTTCTGTTTTTAATATCTTGTGATAATCTCTGGAGAGGATTCTGGATACATTAATCTTCTGGTTGTTATCATTCACTATATATCCGTCATCATGGAAGTATGGGAGTATTTTCTTTAATTCTTTATATTCTTCGTTGTTCTTAGATTCTTTGGAGAATCCTTCATCAAACCTGTTGTAGTAGTACTCTTTGGCTAGACCTGTATATCCGTGTTCTTTGCACCATTCTTTGAAAATATTTTCTTGATTTTTTAATTCTTTTTGTTTATCTTCGAATTTCATCTTTTTTAGTGAAATAAACGTAGGAGTAGAATTTGTTGAGCTCTCTCTCTTCTTGAGAAAGGCAGTCAATATTAGGATTTGGGAGATTATATTTCTTCCCTATTCTATATCCTTGTTTTTTCATAGATTTTTCCAAATCTCTGAAATAGACCTTTTTTTCTCTAATATTTATTGACTTGGTCCCGTTGATCTTTATTAATCTCTCTTCTCCCTCAGATGATATGCTCCATCTATTGCACTCTTTGTATGAAACATCTTCCTCAAAAATATTTATCATGTATAGATTTCTTATTCCAAGTTTCTTTATAGTTTCTGATAAGTCGTCGATGTTATTAAATCTTTTGATGACCTTTGACAAACAGAAGAACATGGTCATATTTTTTTGTTTATTATTGTATTTTTTCTGGAATTCATTGTTAAATTCTATGTCTATCAAGTTTATTTTTTTATTGCATAGAGAAATTTTGTTTCTTACATCCTTGTTTTCTTCTACAACAAATACCTCTTTGATGTTTCTTCTTTTGTTCCACTTTTTTATATCTTCTCCTGTTCCATCTCCTATATCTAAGAGCTTTCCACTTATAATATCTAGTATTTTTTCTTTTATCATGTTATGGTGATATTTCATCATCTGACATCCATTGCTTTCTATTATTTCTTTATATTTTTCCCAGCTGTCGTCATTCGCTATTTTTTTTATCAAAACAAGTGGGTTGGGTAGAGATTTATCCTTTCTTGCTTTTATTATTCTGCCTTGAAGATCTATCTCGTATATTTTTTCTTTATCATCAGGATTAGAGAGGGAAGGAAATATCTTTCTTGAATCTAGATATTCTTTGACCTCATCAGTAAGTGGAAAAATAACCTCTATTGTTGGATTATGTTTTATTTTATAGACTGCTTCAGAGTACTTACCTTGGGGGGTAAATATTAACCCATCACTAGCTATGTCCCTTTTTGAATCCTTTAGTTCTGATGGGATAACCTTGGATAAAATTTCGAATATCTCGGATAGTTTCTTTTTTCTGTATTCGTAGTTATTTTCTGTTAGAAATGGCAAATCAAAAAGGTAATAGACACCTTCTAAGAATTCACAGTCTATTACTATTTCTTTTCCTTCAAGAAGTTCCTCAGAAAAAACCCCGGGTGGCACAGCAATATCTATTCTTCTGTTGTAGTGCCATATTTCTTTGGATTTTATTACTAAGAACACCCTTTCCCCGTCGGCTTTTGGAGAAAGATAGTAATTGTATATTATTTTTTTCATCATATTCTTTCCAGGAGAAATAGGCATATTAAAGGGGAACTTGATAAACATCAAAAGGCTCAAGAATATCTTTTCTCCCAGATGAACATCCTTTGTTTCACATTCCAGTTCAATCTCATAAGAAACGTGTTTCCCCTTTTTGGAGCTAGTTATTACCTTTGATATAGATGCAATGAATCCATTGGTCTCATAATAATACCTCTCTATATTTCTTCTTTGCATAAAGATGATGTTGTTTTCATATTTATTAATAAGTATTTTTTCTATAGAGACAGACAGATTGTATTTTATATTGAGAAACAGCATCTGGAATTTCATCAATGTGGTTTTTATTTCTTTATTTTCATTACTAAAGACTCTATACATACTATCAGAGTTGTATATTTTATATAAATCATAATGGTATTCTGGGTTCCTCTCTAAAGAAAGCTTTGATTTAAGAAAATAGAATTCTTTGTGGTTTATTTTCGTTCTGTATTCTATCTCTATTCTTTCGCCAGGTTGAACTATTATGTTTCTTATCTTTCCTTCCATTTATTTCTGTTTGGAAATTTCTTGGTCATTTTCTGAATTAAGGGCCTATATAGCTCCGCTTGTCATACAAAGTCATGTCTTAAGCGGGGAAGACATGCCTTTGTATGACAACAATACTTCTTTATCTTTGTGCGCGCCCCTTATTCCGGAATTATTGGACTTTTAAAATAAGAAAGAACTTTCGAAATAAGCAGGATTGCTCTTGTCATGCTTCATTAACAAAGTTTGTTAGTCTGTATAGATTTCCTCTTTCTGATAGATCCATGACCTCTGATGGAAATACATTATCGTCGTCTATTACTCTGAATGCAACGGCTTTATCAACACTCATTATGATCCCATTTCTACATTCGAGACTTTTCATATATTCTTTTATATCATCCTCAATTTCTTCGAAATTATAACTGCATGTTTTACACTCAATAACTACTGCTGTTCTATCCCCAGATAATACCTTAATTATCATAGTGTTTGGATCCGTCTCTTTCCTCGATGAGGATTTCCAGATAGGACTTTCGATTAATAAGATACATCCACTGTTGTCACCCTTATACGTAAATTTCTCTACTAATTTCGTAGCAAAAAAAATTGTCCAGCACTGGGCTTCTTGTTTTTCCTTGACAAATTCTCTTAGATCCTGTGAGTTACTAATAAATAGCATGACTCTGAGATTCTTTCTGGCTAACAATTTTTTAAAATCAAGTATATTTAAGAGAAGCTTAATGATGACGTTCTAAATCCTCAGGAAGATTCTTGATTAGCTTTATTATATCTTCTAATTGTTCTATGTTTGAATATTCACAGGCTAATTCTGGGACACCATCCTTATCTTTTGTGTAAAAAAAGCATAGTTGTGGTGTCAAAAGAACTCCGTAAGGAAAATCACCATCAACCATGTAGGCTTGAGTTTGTATTCCTCCTTTTTTTAGGGTTGAAGCTATAGAATTTCTTTTGCATTCTATTATTAATAAAGGCACCCTATTTTTTAGAACCTCCACGGTTATATCAGGTCTTCCGTAGGCTATCCTATGTTCTGATCTTACAAGGTATCCATGTATTATATCTTTACCAGAGACGGATAAAATCCCTAAGGCTAAACCCGTGACATTATGTTCAGCTTCTTCACTAAGAGCTATATTCAAGATAATTCTTAAATTATTCATATCTTTAATATTATCTTTTATAGGGACAATGTCAATCTCATATAGCAATAATTAGCGTGCAGTAAGAAATGATCCCTTCTAAAGTGTGATATCTATGGTATGGAAAATCTCAGAAAAATAGTAAAAGACACAATAGAATCCGGGAAAGAAGATGATGTGAGTTCTGTTGCTCTTGGACTTCTTGAAGTTTCTGGAAAAACTTTGTCTAATGGCTATGTAATAAGAGCTCAACATAGAATAACCCTGGGAATCCCGGATATAACAGTAGAGATACTTCACAATAAAATTCCTTTGATAGTTATAGAGTGTAAATCAAAAAATGCTAGCATGAGTGTAGGAGAAAGTCAGATAATAGCCTACATGGTTGATGGAAACTATCCTCACGGGATTCTCATGTCTCCTTCAAAGGTAAAATATTATCATATGGAAGAAATTCCGGAGATCATAAGAACTTTTTTTCTGTCTGAGGATATTAGTAGAATAGTAGAACTTTTGAGAGATCTATAATATTTACATGGATTATTCCTGAGTTTTAAAAACCTAATATCATTAGGTAATATGCTTAATAAGATCTAATGCTTTTTCTTTGTCAATTCTCAGATACTTAACTATGTTGATTATGGTTCCTATGTCGTCATTTTTTTCTTTTTTGAAACATTCATCTTTAAGAGATAGTACATCCACTAATTCACAAGGGAAATAACCTGCGCATTCCCAGTCTATAAAATAAGTCTTATTGTTGTTAATTATAATATTGTCTAGGCTTATATCCCCATGCGAAAAGCTAAATTTATTAGATAATTCAGGGAATTTTACTGGTATTTTTTCTATCATTCTAATCTTACATAGCTTATCTAATTGGTCTGATATATATTCAGAGATGTTATTGTAAGAGTTTATTTCATCACTATTAGGACCCAAAACTATAGAATTAAAAAACACTCCTTTTTCTTTCTCAGGAATTCTTTTGAACTTTTCTAATTCTCTCATTATTCTATTAGTATCGGATATCTCAGCCTTTCGTCCTTTTATGTATTCCATAATACATATTTCCAAGTTCCCATTTTTTTCGTAGTAATAAACTTCTGCTACTCCAATATTATTTTTTCTAGCTGTATCCATCATCTCAAGTTCATGTTTCAGGATGCTATTTCCATCTTTGGAATAAATATAATAGATAATTTTATCACCAATCTTTATTTTGCTTCTAGGGTTTTCTTCTCCCCAATTTTCCTTGGTTATATTAATAATACCATCCATATCTTTAGTCCTACAAGAGACAATTTTTTAAAAAGCTTTATGGAAAAGAGAGAAATATAGTAATCTCCACTCCAAGGCAAAGTGACCTTTTAAAAGTAAAAAATATATACAGACGCAATGAGCTGCCAAGGATTTACTAAGTCAGGAGAGAAATGCAAGATTAAAGTTAAAGGTGAGAAGGAGTTTTGCTGGAGACATGACAAGGATCATATACCAGATAAGAAAAGAACTTCCACAAAGAAGAAAGAACTAGAAGCTAAGATACGTGAGCTTACAGAAGAGGTGAAGCACTTGACATCCATGATAGAAGGCATGAAGTTGATGAGGTTGTAAGACCAGAGAAGTTTTTTAAAAGAAGATCATAGACAAATAACAGATGATCAAGATGGTCAGTATTTAATGATATTAAAGTATGTCTTCCGCCCCCAAGACATACTTTAATATCATTAAATACTCAAAAATCCCAGACAATCTATTTAGACTAATCTATGAATTAGGGCACCCCAACCCAATCACCGTGATATTCCCTAATAAAATCCCAAAAATAAATTGACTATCAAAATGTTGAGTTGATATCCAAGTATCTATTAGAATCAGGATCCCGAAAAATTGAAAAGCTAAATAAAAAACAAGAATAATGCCAGAAACGTTGAAATTAAACACAACAATTACAACAACAGTAGAAAAAATCTATGATTTTGCTAGAGCTATCTGCGAGAAATGGTCACCAGCTTTCTATATATCCATCACGAGAGACGGAAAAGATAGATTCAGCAAACAAAGATTCGACGAATGGCTAGATATGAACATGGATTCCATTAATTGGAATATGCTATACCCCGATGACAGATGTAATGCAAAGCTAAAACACGGAAAGAATAAAGGTATGAGATGTAGTAAAAAAGCAAAGATAATAGAAGAAGAAAAAATAATCGGATCAGAAAAAGTAATAGTCAAAAAAGAAACAGGATTCTGTTTAATACACAAAAACACAATGGAGAAATACAAAGATGAAAAAGGAGTAATAGATAAAGAAACTAGAAAAGAAATTATCTACTCAGGGGAAGCACCTAAAAAACACTCTAGTATATACACCAAAAAAAGAGAAAAAAGAATGATAAAGATCCCGTCAGAACCCTTCGAAGAAGACGACAAAAAAGAAGAATTAACAGATATAATAAGAAAGATGTCCAGAAACATAAATTATCTCATAGAAAAATCCGCAAAACAAGAAAGAAAAATATTCAAATTAGAAAAAGAAGTTATTTCAAAAAGAACAGAGGAAGAACAAGAAAAGATAAATGAAGAATTAAAAGAAGAAAAATTCAGAAGCTATACAAGAATGTGTGAGGAAGCAGACACAGATGTAGATGTATATTCTGACAGCGAAGAATCAAAAGAAATATTTAAAGAAAAAAGAAAAGAAATAACCTTCGAAAATACATGCAGACAACTCAACCCAAAAATGCTGGAAGAAAATAAAAACAAAATAAAAATAAAAGAAGATAGAAAAGAACAAAAAGAGAAAGATATCAAAGAAAGAAAAGAAAGAGAAGATAAAACAATGAATGAACTAGTACCAAGCAAAATCAAAGATATAGAATATCCAAAGTATGAATTCATAGATCTCAAAGAAAACATGAATCTAAAACAAATAGACACGGGATTATTCATAACTAACACAAAAATCAAAGGCAAAGAAATAATAAATACAGAAAGCAACTTAGGAAAAATCAAAAAAACAGAGAATGAAAAACAAAGTATAGCAGAAAAATACAACGACAACATAACACATAGAGAGCAATCAGCTGATGACATTGCATTTAAAGATGAAATCAAAAAGTATATGAAAGAAAAAAATCTCAAACTACCAATGAAAGATCCATCAAGAGACCCAATATCCCAGGAATTTGCCAATGTCATTGTTAGAATAAAAACAGTCAACGGTAAAAAAGAAGAGCAAACCTATCAAGAATTCTATGATGAAGCAAAAAAAATAATAGGGTGGATGAAAGAATTAGGAAAACATGGATACTATAGACATGATTATCCAGAAGACATGAAAGATATACACGAAAAAGTATATGAATCTATAAGCGGCAAATTCTTCGATTACCTAACAACAAACGACATCAGACCTAGAAACAGGGCCAGAGCCATAAGAATGGTGGAACAAATTGACTCCATAGTAGAGATGGCGAGACAGGTTATCAGAAGGTTCACCGAAGAAACAGGAAATACTTATTACAAATGTTGAAGAGAGAAATAAAAAGTTCTAGTGGTATAGAATCATATGAATATTATATATCAGGCGATGTAGGAGAAAAAGAATTCTATAATATAATAGTTAAGGAAATGGATAACATTAAAAGGCGAACTGGAATAGTATCTCTAAATATAAATGTACTGTTTGTAGATAATGTAAACAAACAAAGATACTACTCTATGTCCCTGGACTCCCTGAAAGAATACATAGAAAAACAAAACCTAGACATAATCTATGGCGGGAGCGATGAAAGATCCATGGAATACGACATAATTATGTCAACTAAGATGTTTAGGATAAACGTCATTGACGAAAGCGGCGGATGTTATCCATCTGAGTCCACCTATTATAGATGCCTTAATATCAATGATGATAACAATAACTGCCTAATCAACTGCTTCAAGCATATATCAAAAAACAATGAAGACGGTGAGAATATAAGAAAAAAATTAGGAATAAGAAACGGAAGCAAACTAGGACTAAAACACGTGAAAGTATTAGAAGAGTATTTCGGGGCAAAAGTATGCATACTAAAGGATGAACTAGACATACGATACGAGAGTAAAAATACATTATACAACAAGAGGGTAATGTACGGAGAACTAAAAGATGTTAATATACTATACAAAAACCAACACTTCGATATAATCACAGAAGAAATACCAATAACTAAGGAAAGAAAAGAAAAAGACTACAACAAAAAAGATAATGACATATATTACTTCTTCGACTATGAAACAGTGTATGATCCAGAGAGCATGAATCTGCAACCCTACTCATTCGCATTAATAAAGTGCAACAAAAGAGGGGAAATAATGAAAGAATTCTTTGAACTCAATGATGTCAGTAAAATAATAAAGATCCTAAAAAAAGAAAACAAAGAAAACTCTGAAAAGAATAAACATCTAATAGGATACAACAACTCTAGATTCGACAATTTCATGCTACTAAGTCTGATAATAAACAAAGGAGAGAAAGATATAAAAAATTTATTGTTCTCCTATAACACTATATTATCAGGAGAATTACTGGGATTCAAAATTTATGATCTATGCAGAATACTTAACACATCCCTAGATAAATCCTGCAAATCATTCAAATGCAAGCAACAAAAACTATCATTAGACCATAGTGTAATACAACAAATGTTTAATGAAGGAAAACTAGAAAAGTATACTAGAGAAAATTACAACAAAATAAAAGAATACAATATAATGGATGTTAAGACATTGTCAGAATTATTCTTCAAAACAAAAAAAGAAATAAAAAGACTATGTGACGTTAATCTAGAAAACCATATAACACTAGCTAGTATGAGCTATGATATATTCATTAAACTAAACAAAAAAAATAAAGTACCGTCCCACAGCAGTATAGAAAAATACTATATCAGATCCTCAGTATATGGAGGAAGGGCTCAAGTATTCAACAGAGGAGAATACAACAAGGAACAACTATGTTGTATAGACTGTGTATCTTTATATCCCTACGTAATGCTGAATAACAAATTCCCGCTAGGTAAATCAAAAGTGACAGAAGAATATATAAAAAATAGTACAGGAGTTTATGAAATCAACATAAAAAATCAACCAGAAATAAACATTATACCACTAAGAAGCAAGTATAAAGTACTGGACTGGAAAAAAAAGGAAATAAAGTGCATAGTCACATCAGAAGATCTAGAAACATTAATGAAATACAAATGTGATATAGAAATAATCAAGGGAATGTACTGGGAGAAAGATACAAAAACACTATTTAAATCATACTTTGAACCCATAGTCAAGGAAAAGACAAAACAAGATAAAGCAAAAGGATCAGAGAAATACAATCCAGCAGTAAGAGAGATATGCAAATTACTGATGAACAGTCTGTCGGGCAAACTCATACAAAGAGACTACGAAGATATAATTAAAATAATAAAAAGCAAAGAAGAATTGAATAATTTCAAACAAAAATGCAGAGAAGGAATAGAAGTAATAGACATAAATGAGACATACTCCATTGTATCAGGAACATTACAAGAAAACAACAACAAAATGCCTATCATATATGGATCACTCATATACTCCTATGCCAGATCACACATGTACAATACCATAATATCCAAGGTAAATTACAAAGAGTTATTCGGGATGGATACGGACAGCGCATTCATTACTAAAAGACAATACGAAGAATTAAAAGAAAAATATCCTAGCATATTTGGTGATGAATTCGGCCAATTCAGAGAAGAAATACTAGAATACGTGGGAATAGAAGAACAAGGACCATTCGGAATATTTGTCTCACCTAAATGTTACTGCTTCTACAAGATCAATAAAAAAGGAAAAGAAGAATTTATCAAAGCAAGGTTTAAAGGAATTAATCTAGACAGAGATAAAATATGGAAAAAAAGTCTATGTTTCGAAAATATAGATATAAGAGAACTAAACAAACTATATCACGGAGATGAGCTAGAAAAAATAAATGTAGAATTCTACAGGAAATGCTTAACAGAAGAAGTTATGATACTACACAGCAATCTATCAAAAAAAGTATTCGACAAAAAAGACTACATTGGTATCAAACAGCACTTCTGTATAAAGAATATCAAACCGCAATAAGCTCCAAGGATTCCAAAATTTTTTAAAAATATCTCTGTATCGCAAACACTCAACCCTCTCTCCGACCAATCAAGCATCCTTTAAATTAGAATTTAACTAGGGGCACCTCAATTTTCCCCAGAAAAAAAAATCTCCAGGATTTTTCCCAAAAAAATCTGGCGGGATTTTCTCCAGGATTTTTCCCCAGAAATTTTCTCCAGGAATTTTCCCCAGAAATTTTCCCCAGAAATTTTCTGCAGGATTTTCTCCAGGATTTTCTCCAGGATTTTTCCCAAAAAAATCTGGCGGGATTTTCTCCAGAAATTTTCCAGGAATTTTCCCAGAAAAAAAAATCTGGCGGGATTTTCTCCAGAAATTTTCTCCAGGAATTTTCTCCAGGATTTTCTCCAGGAATTTTCCCAAAAAAAATTCTGCAGGAATTTTTCCCAGAAATTTTCTCCAGGATTTTTTTTTTCTGGGAAAATTCCTGAGTGGGGAATTTTCCCAGAAAAAAAAATCTGGCGGGATTTTCTCCAGAAATTTTCTCCAGGAATTTTCTCCAGGATTTTTCCCAGAAATTTTCTCCAGGATTTTTCCCAAAAAAAATTCTGCAGGATTTTCTCCAGGATTTTCTCCAGGATTTTTCCCAAAAAAAAATTCTGCAGGAATTTTTCCCAGAAATTTCCCGGATTTTTTTTTCTGGGAAAATTCCTGAGTGGGGAATTTTCTGCAGGATTTTCCCCAGGATTTTTCCCAAAAAAAATTCTGGAGGATTTTCTCCAGGAATTTTTCCCGGGAATTTTCTGCAGGATTTTTCCCAGAAATTTCCCAGATTTTTTTTTCTGGGAAAATTCCCCCCTCAGGAATTTTCTGCAGGATTTTCTCCAGGAATTTTTCCCCAGAAATTTCCCAGATTTTCCCCAGGATTTCCTGCAGGATTTTTCCCCAGAATTTTCTCCAGGAATTTTTCCCAGAAATTTCTCCAGGAATTTTTCCCAGAAATTTCCCAGATTTTTTTTTCTGGGAAAATTCCCCCCTCAGGAATTTTCTGCAGGATTTTCCCCAGGATTTTTCCCCAGAATTTTCACTAGAAATTTTCCAGAAATTTTTCCCAAAAAAAATCTGCAGGATTTTCTCCAGGAATTTTCCCCAGAAATTTTCTGCAGGATTTTTCCCCAGGAATTTTTCC
>Ga0207705_10001768_pt1 | contig 17064 bp, 9 predicted proteins | sample KBSC13metaG_FD_184314 | JGI IMG/M metagenome (GOLD analysis project Ga0207705, IMG submission 184314) | Corn rhizosphere microbial communities from Kellogg Biological Station, Michigan, USA - KBS C1-3 metaG (SPAdes) (version 2) | ecosystem: Host-associated > Plants > Roots > Rhizosphere > Soil ...
GGAAACCACGATCCGCTCGCCCCTGTGCTCCATCACGATCTGGGCCGAGCCGAGGACGTGGCCGGCGGGCACGTAACGGACATCGACCTCGCCGACCCGGATGGTTTCGTCATAGGCGATCGGCTGACCCCTCTGAGGTCCGTAGCGCACCTCCATGATCGCCAGCGTTTCGGGCGTCGCGAGCACCGCGCCATGGCCGCCGCGCGCGTGATCGCCGTGGCCGTGCGTGATCCACGCTCGGCTCTTCGGCTGCGAAGGGTCGATCCACGCGTCTGCGGGACGAACGTAGATCCCCTCCGGGTGGGACTCGATCCAGGAACCCAATCGCGCCATTGGAGCTATATAGGGTGAAAGGCCCGGGAGTTCCTTGAGGCCGCGCAGGAGGCAGGCATGGACTTTGGACACGCGCAATGGTGGCTGATCGACATTGTCGCGCCGGCGATCCTGCTGATCGTCCTCCTCTGGCTGGTTATGCGCAACCGTTCGAACCGCACTGACGACCGCACCGAGGCCGGCACGCGCGAAGTTTATCGCGACGAGGAAAGCCGCCGCCGCGAGGGGACTGACGACCTCTGACCGGGCTGCCGCCAGTCGTTGGCCGCTGGTTCGAATCCAGGGGCTGGAGCCCGCGGCGGCACCAGCTCGAAATGCTGGAGCTGGCGCGGAAAGGGCGGAGCGCATTGCTGGTCGCCGCGACCGGTGCGGGCAAGACCCTGGCCGGCTTCCTGCCCACCATATGCGACCTCGTGGAAGAGCCGGGCGAAGGGCTTCACACGCTCTACGTCTCGCCGCTGAAGGCGCTCGCGGTCGACGTGCAGCGCAACCTCATCGGCCCGATCGAGGAGATGGGCCTTCCGATCCGCGTCGAGACCCGCACCGGGGACACCCCGTCGGACCGCAAGGCGCGTCAGCGCGTGAAGCCGCCGCAGGTGCTGCTGACGACGCCGGAATCGCTCAGCCTGCTGCTGAGCTATCCTGAATCGGCGCAGATGTTCGCGAACCTGCGGACCATCATCGTCGACGAGCTCCACGGCTTCGCCAAGGAAAAGCGCGGCGATCTCCTGTCGCTGTCGATGTCCCGCCTGCAGAACCTCGCGCCAGGCCTTCGCCGCGTCGGCCTGTCGGCCACGATCAGCGACCCGGACGCCTATCGCTCGTGGCTCGCGCCCGATGCCGACATGGAGCTCATCGACCTCGTGCTCGGCGATCCTGGAGCCGAGCCCGATCTCTCGATCCTGATACCGGAGAACAAGATCCCGTGGGGCGGCCACTCGGGATACCATGCGATCGCGGACGTCATGCGGCTCATCGAACAGCACAAGACAACGCTGGTCTTCTCCAACACCCGCGGCCTCGCCGAGCTCATCTTCCAGAAATTGTGGGACGAGAACGAGCAGGGGCTTCCAATTGGAATCCACCACGGCAGCCTGTCGGTCGAGGCGCGGCGCAAGGTCGAGGCGGCGATGTCGGCGGGACGGCTGCGCGGGCTTGTCGCGACCGCCAGCCTCGACCTCGGCATCGACTGGGGCGACGTCGATCTCGTGATCCAGATGGGCGCGCCCAAAGGCTCGTCCCGCCTCCTCCAGCGGATCGGGCGCGCCAACCACCGGCTCGACGAGCCGTCGAAGGGCATCATCGTCCCCGGCAATCGCTTCGAATATCTCGAAGCCCGCGCCGCGCTCGATGCGATCGACGACGGCGAGCTCGATCCGGAGGTGTTCCGGCCGGGAGCGCTCGACGTCCTCGCCCAGCACATCCTGGCGATGGCCGTCGCTGAACCATTCCAGCAGGAAGAGCTGCTCGCCGAGATCCGCTCCGCCGCGCCTTACGCTGGGTTGAAGGACGAGACGTTCGACGAAATCCTCAACTTCATCGCCACCGGCGGCTACGCGCTCAAGGCCTATGACCGCTTCCGCCGCCTCGTGCCAGAGCCGGGCGGGGTATGGCGGATCGCCAAGCCGCAAATCGCGCAGCAGCATCGACTCAATGCCGGCGTGATCGTCGAACAGCCTTTGCTGACGGTCCGGTTCAGGAACGGGCGGCGCCTCGGAACGGTCGAGGAAGGCTTCGCCTCGGTCCTCGCGCCCGGCGACCGCTTCTTCTTCGCCGGCCTCAGTCTCGAGGTCGAGCAGCTCAAGGACACCGACATCATCGTCCGCGCTTCCTCGAAAAGCGGGCAGGTGGTGACCTACGGCGGGCAGCGCATGTCGATGTCGACGCATCTCGCCAACCGCGTCCGGCACATGCTGTGTGACCGTAACGACTGGCATCGCTTCCCCGACGACGTGCGCGAATGGCTGGAGGTGCAATCCGAGCGCTCGGTCCTCCCCGAGCCACACCAGCTTCTCGTCGAGACCTTCCCGCACGAAGGGCAGCATTTCATGGTCGCCTACAGCTTCGAGGGCTGGAACGCTCACCAATCGCTGGGAATGCTGCTCACCAAGCGCATGGAGAAGGCTGGCCTCAAGCCGCTCGGCTTCGTCGCCAACGACTATGCGCTCGCCTGCTACGCCCTGGAGCCGATCACGGACCCCAAGTCGCTCTTCTCCGCGGACATCCTCGAGCAGGAATTCGTCGACTGGGTCGAAAGCTCCTACCTGCTCAAGACCGCATTCCGCGAGGTTGCCGTGATCGGCGGGCTCGTCGAGCGCCAGCACCCGGGGCGAAAAAAGACCGGGCGGCAGGTCAGCTTCTCGACCGACCTCATCTACGACGTGCTTCGGCGTTACGAGCCGCAACATCTGCTGCTGCGCGCGGCGTGGGACGATGCTCGAAGGCGGATGACCGAGCTCGGGCGTCTCGTCCGCCTCGTCGACCGCGCCTCGGCGACCATGCTCCATGTCGAGCCAGGCCGAATCACGCCGATGGCCGTTCCGCTGATGGTGATCGTCGGGCGCGAGGCCTTGCCCCCGGGCGCCGAGGCCGATGAAGCGCTGCTCACCCAGGCCGAAGCGCTCGCCGAAGCCGCGATGCAGTCGTGAATTCTTGTTCATTGCGGGTTTGAGTGGGTTCTGCGAGCATCCGCGAATGCGATGTCTTCTCCTGCTTGTGCCGGTCACGCTTTCCGGCTGCGTCGTCGGGACCGTCGCGAGCACCGCCGTCGACGTCGTGACCCTGCCGGTAAAAGTGGTCTCCGCCGGCGTCGATGCCGTCACCACCAGCCAGGCGGAGCGGGACCAGAAGGTCGGTCGCGAGATCCGCAAGCATGAGGAGGAGCGCCAGCGCCTCATGCGGGAACAGGCGAAGCGCTGCCGCAAGAACAAGCCGCTCCCGACGGACGATTGCTCGGGTTACCTTCCGGGCTAGTGCGCTACTTTCTCGACACGGAATATAACGGCATCGGCGGTGAGCTTTTGAGCCTCGCGCTCGTGCCCGACGACGGCGACGAGCTGTACCTCACGCTCAAATCCTCGGCTCCGCTGCTCGACTGGGTCGAGCGGCACGTCGTGCCTTATCTCGATACGGTTCCCGAGCAATTGTCGTGCCCGCGCCTTCCGCGCGACCATGCAGCTCATGCGCTGGAGCGCTATCTCGGCCACGACGACGAGCCGCTGATCTTCGCCGACTGGCCCGAAGACATCGCGCAATTCTGCAACCTGATGATCACCGGCCCGGGAGACATGGTCGAGCTTCGCCACGTCATCTTCCGCCTCGCGCCGATGAGCAATTTCAGCACGGCGGCGAACAGCAAGGTGCCGCACAACGCGCTTCACGACGCGCGCGCGCTGCGCGACCACGTCCTCGCCATGGAATAGGGCTATTCGGCCGCGGTCCTGAACCCGGCGCTTTCCCCGTCGCGGTCGATCCAGGTAAGGTCGCCGAGCTTGAGCTCGCGGCCGTCATGCGCAAGCACGCAAATCTTGCGAACGGGCTTGCCGTCGCGGCGATCGGCGAGAACGATGTCCAGCTTCCCATATCCCCAGTCGTCGCCCCACTGGCGGAGCGCCAACAGCACGGGGAGCAGTTCAGCGCCCTTCTCCGTAAGCGAATAGACGACCCGCCGCTTGTCGAAGGGGTCTGCCGCCCGCTCCAGGATGCCCCCCGCGACGAGCTTCGACAGCCGATCGGAGAGGATATTGCGGGCGATCCCGAGCCCGGCCTGGAATTCCTCGAAATGCTGGAGTCCGTTGAACGCGCCGCGAAGGATCAGGAACGCCCATTTCTCGCCGATCAGCTCGACGGCAGGCGGCAGCGGGCAGGACAAAGCCGCTTCCTTGAACCGCTCGATATCGGACGTCAGCCTGTCTCCCGGCATAAGCCGTTCTCTCCCCTGCGAAATCTCATGAAAGCATAGAAGAGTTCCAAAGACCAGTTGCCAAACGCCACCAGGAATCGGGCGTCGGAGACCCTCTTCTTTTCGCGCTTGCACAAAAGTGCTGCGGTCCCCCATCTTAGGGGGGTGCTGAGACAGTATGAGCTGGTCGAGAAGGTCCGCTCCTATGATCCCGATGCGGACGAGGGGCTGATCAACCGCGCCTACGTCTTCTCAATGAAGGCGCACGGCGACCAGCAGCGTGCCTCGGGCGACCCCTATTTCAGCCATCCGATCGAGGTCGCGGGAATCCTCACCGACCTGAAGCTCGACGACCAGACCATCGCCACGGCGATCCTCCACGACACGATCGAGGACACGGTGGCGACTCCCGAAGAGATCGAGAAGCTGTTCGGCAAGGACGTCGCGCGGCTGGTCGACGGGGTTACCAAGCTCAGCAAGATCGAGGCTCAGTCGGAGAATGAGCGCGCCGCGGAGAACCTCCGCAAGTTCCTCCTCGCATTGAGCGACGACATCCGGGTGCTGCTCGTCAAGCTCGCCGACCGGCTCCACAACATGCGCACGCTCCATCACATTCCCTCGGAGGACAAGCGCCGCCGGATCGCGCGCGAGACGATGGATATCTATGCGCCGCTCGCCGAGCGCATCGGCATGTACGAGATGATGACCGAGATGCAGACGCTGGCGTTCCGCGAGATCGAGCCGGACGCTTATGCCTCCATCACCCGGCGCCTCCAGCAATTGACCGAGTCCGGCGGCGACCTCGTCAACCGGATCGGCCTCGGCCTTCAGCTCTATCTCGCGGACAACGGGCTCGAGGCCGAGGTCACCGGGCGCCAGAAGCATCCTTTCTCGATTTGGAAGAAGATGGCCGAGCGGCACATCAGCTTCGAGCAATTGTCCGACGTCATGGCCTTCCGGATCATCGTCGCCGACGTCGGCGATTGCTACCGCGCGCTCGGGCTCATTCACCGCCGCTGGCCAATGGTTCCGGGCCGCTTCAAGGACTATATCTCGACGCCCAAGCGCAACGGCTACCGCTCGCTCCACACCTCGGTCATCCACGATTCGAAGATGCGGATCGAAATCCAGATCCGCAGCCGCGAGATGCACGAGCAGGCCGAGCGCGGGCTCGCCGCCCACTGGGCGTACAAGGAAGGCAAGCCGAGCGCCGAGCTTCACGTGCCGTGGGTCGACGACCTCGTCGAAATCCTCGACCATGCGGAAAGCCCGGAAGAGCTGCTCGAGCACACCCGGATGGCGATGTACCAGGATCGCATCTTTGCCTTCACGCCGAAGGGCGAGCTGATCCAGCTGCCCAAGGGTGCGACCCCGGTCGATTTCGCTTACGCCGTCCATACCGACCTCGGCGACCGCACTGTCGGCGCGAAGGTCAACGGCCGCGTCGTCCCGCTCCGCACCATGCTCGAGAACGGCGACCAGGTCGAAATCCTCGCGTCCGAGGCGCAGCACCCGCAGCCGAGCTGGCTCCGCTTCGTCGCCACCGGCAAGGCGCGCGCCGGAGTCCGCCGTTTCGTCCGCCATAAGGAACGCGAGGAAACGGTCGAACTCGGACGGAAAATCTACGACGAGATCGTCCAACGCCTTCCCGCCGAGCTCGACAAGGACGCGCAAAAGCGCGCGCTCAAGAAGCTCAAGATCGAAAATGCCGACGAGCTGATGATCGCCATCGCCCGCAAGCGCGTCAGCGACGAGGCGCTGATGGAAGCCCTGATGCCAGGCTCAGCGGGCGGCGACGTTGCGCCGCGACCGGTGGGCCAGCGCAAGGCGATCTCGATCAAGGGGCTGACGCCCGGCGTGGCCTATCACCTCGCAACCTGCTGCTATCCGATACCGGGCGACCGCATCGTTGGCCTCAGGCGCGAGGACGAGGAGATCGAGGTCCACGTCATCGGCTGCGACACGCTCGCGAGCGGAATCGATGCCGACTGGCTCGACCTCGCGTGGGGCGAAGGCTCGGACGGCGGCGCGGCGCGCCTGTCCGTCATCCTGCGCGACATCCCGGGTGCGCTCGGCACCATGTCGGGCATCCTCGGCGCCAAGCACGCCAACATCATCAACCTCCAGCTCGTCCACCGCGACGGCAGCTTCCAGACCTTCCACCTCGACATCGAGGTGCATGACCTCGCCCACCTCCACGCGATCATCGCCGCGCTCAGGGAAGCGGATCCCGTGAGTTCTGTGGAGCGGATTTAGCCACAGCTCCTCCCTGCGAGCGCAGCTCGTGGGGAGGGGGACCATCGAACGAAGATTCAATGGTGGAGGGGTTTGGCGCCGGCCCCTCCACCACTCGACTTCGTCCAGTGTTCCCCCTCCCCATCGCTTTGCGATGGAGAGGAGCTTATACCCTCGCGGCCTCGCGCTGCTGGCGGACATGCGCGTCGCCGCCGGCGAGCACCGCGAGCATCACCAGGTCCGACGCGCTCGCGGTCATCGGGGCGATCTGCACCGGGTGCTCGAGCCCGAGGATGTAGGGCCCCAGCACGCTCTCGCCGCCGACGGCGCGAAGCAGCTTGGCCGAAAGGCTCGCCGACTGGAGGCCGGGCATGACGAGGATGTTGGCCGGGCCCGAGAGGCGGCTGAACGGATAATATTGCCGCTGATATTCGTAGTTGAGCGCGACATCCGGCGCCATTTCGCCTTCATATTCGAAGTCGACGTGGAAGCCGTCGAGCAGCTTCACCGCCTCGCGCAGCGCCTCGATGTGCATTCCCGGCGGGTTTCCGAAGGTCGTATAGCTGATGAACGCAACGCGGGGCTCAAGGCCCATTCGGCGCGCGAACGAGGAGGCGCGCATCGCGATCGCGGCATATTGCTCCGCGGTGGGCCGCTCGGTGACGGCGGTGTCCGCAACCAGCACCGTGTGGCTGCGGCTGACGATGACGTTGATCCCGAACGGGGTCGCGTCGGGCTCGTCGTCTATCACGGTGCGGACCTGGCGGAGCGACTGGCTGAAGGGCCGCGTCGTCCCCGTGATCATCGCGTCCGCCTCGCCCAGCGAGAGCATCGCCGCGGCGAAATAATTGCGGTCCTGGTTGACCATCCGCTCGATCTCGCGCCGCAGCATGCCGTGCCGCTGGTGCTTCTCGTAAATATAGTCGACGGCGCGCCCGACGAGCGGCGAGTTGCGGCTGTTGAGGACCTCATATTCCTTGGGGTTCTCGACACCCATTTCCTTGAGAAGGTCGTGAACGTCTTCGCGGCCGACGAGCACCGGCGTTCCATATCCGCCTTCCTTGAACGCGATCGCGGCGCGCAGCACGTTCGGCTCCTCGCCCTCCGCGAACAGGACGCGCTTGGGATTCTGCTTCGCATTCTCGTAGGCGAGGCTCATCACCGAGACGGTGGGGTTGAGCCTCGCGCGGAGCTCCTGCCGGTAAGCCTCCATGTTGGCGATGGGCTTCTGCGCGACGCCGCTCTGCACGGCGGCTTCGGCCACCGCGGAGGCGACGACCTCCATCAGCCGCGGGTCGAACGGCGCGGGGATAATATAGTCCCGCCCAAAGCTCTGCGAGCGACCGCCGTACGCCGCGGCGACTTCCTCGGGCACGGGCTCGCGCGCCAGCTCGGCGAGCGCTTCGGCCGCGGCGATCTTCATCGCGTCGTTGATGGCGGTCGCTCGCACGTCGAGCGCGCCGCGGAAGATGAAGGGGAACCCGAGGACATTGTTGACCTGGTTGGGGAAATCCGAGCGGCCGGTGGCGATGATCGCGTCGGGACGAACCTCCGTCGCGTCGGGCGGCCAGATCTCGGGATCGGGATTGGCCATGGCAAAGATGATCGGCTCCTTGGCCATCGTCTTCACCATGTCGGGCTTGAGCGCGCCGGCGGCCGATAAACCGAGAAACACGTCCGCGCCTTCTAGCGCCTCGGCGAGAGTCTTCTTGTCGGTCTCGACCGCATGCGCCGACTTCCACTGATCCAGGTCGGTGCGGTGCTTGCTGATGACGCCCTTGCGGTCGCACATGATGACATTGTCGCCGCGAACGCCCATCGCCTTGATGAGCTCGGTGCAGGCGATCGCAGCCGCGCCCGCGCCGTTCACGACGACCTGGATGTCGCCAAGCTTGCGGCTCGTCAGGAGGCAGGCGTTGATGAGCCCTGCCGCGGTGATGATTGCGGTCCCGTGCTGGTCGTCGTGGAAGACCGGGATGTTCATGCGCTCGCGCAAAGTCTGCTCGATGATGAAGCAGTCGGGCGCGGCGATGTCCTCGAGGTTGATTCCGCCGAAGCTCGGCTCGAGCAGCTCGACGCAGTCGATGAAGCGCTGCGCATCTTCGGTCTTCACCTCGATGTCGATCGCGTCGACGTCGGCGAAGCGCTTGAACAGCACCGCCTTGCCTTCCATCACCGGCTTGGACGCCAATGCGCCGAGATTGCCGAGGCCGAGGATCGCGGTGCCGTTCGAAATCACGGCGACGAGGTTGCCCTTGCTCGTATAATCATAGGCGCACGTTGGATTTTCGGCGATCGCCCGCACCGGCACGGCGACGCCGGGCGAGTAAGCGAGACTCAAATCGCGCTGCGTCGCCATCGGCTTCGAGGCGATGATCTCTAGCTTCCCGGGCCTTCCATGCGAGTGGAAGTCTAGCGCTTCGGATTCGGTATATTTGACGTTGCTTTCGGACATTGCGCGGGCCTTACCCTTTAACGGCCTTCATCGTCACCCCCGCGAAAGCGGGGGTCCCGCTGGCTTTCCACAGAAGTGATTCAAAAAGCGGGATTCCCGCTTTCGCGGGAATGACGAACAAGGGTAGTCAGGACCATGGCCCGCGCCGACGCTCCGACCCCGATGATGGCCCAGTACCGGCGCCTCAAGGAAGAGGCGGGCGATGCCTTGCTGTTTTACCGAATGGGCGACTTTTTCGAGCTGTTCTTCGACGACGCGAAGGTCGCTTCGGCGTGCCTCGACATCGCGCTCACCAAGCGCGGCACGGACGGGGGCGAGCCGATCCCCATGTGCGGCGTGCCGGTGCATTCCGCCGAATCCTACCTGGCCCGCCTGATCAAGGCGGGAAACCGCGTCGCCATTGCGGAGCAGACCGAGAGTCCCGCCGAAGCCCGCAAGGCGCGGGGATCGAAGGCGCTCGTCGAGCGCGCGATCATCCGGCTCGTGACGCCGGGCACCCTGACCGAGGAAACGCTTCTCGAGTCCTCTTCGGCCAATTGGCTGGCAGCGATTGGGCGGGCGGGAGACGACTGGGCCATCGCCGCCGCCGACATTTCCACCGGCCGATTCGAGCTGGTGAGCTGCGGCCCGGGCGAGCTTGCCGCCGAGCTCGCGCGCCTGTCGCCTGCGGAGATCATCGCCGAGGAAGGGACAGTCCCCTTGGGGACTGTCCCTGGTGTGCTCTCCAGCGGCAAGGGCGGGTTCGACAGCGCCGCCGGCGAGCGCACGCTCAAGAGCCGGTTCGGGCTGGCAACGCTCGACGGACTTGGCTCACCATCGCGTGCCGAGCTCGCCGCTACCGGCGGCCTCCTCGCCTATCTCGACGCCACCCAGAAAGGCGCGGGAATCCTGCTCGACGCGCCGCGACGGGTGAGCCGCGCGGCGCACATGGCGATCGACGCCGCGACGCGCGACAGTCTCGAGCTTGCGCGGTCGGTCGGAGGCAGCATTGGTGGAAGTCTTCTCGGCGAGATCGACCGCTGCCAGACCGCCGCCGGGCGCCGCCTTCTAAACGAGGATATTTCCGCGCCCCTGACCGACCGAAGCGCGATCGAGCACCGCCTCGCGCTCGTCGCCTGGCTCAACGAAGACGCGCTCCGGCGCGAGCGCGTTCGCTCGGCGCTGAAGGCACTGCCCGACTTCGCGCGTGCGCTGGCAAGGCTTGCCGCGGGCCGCGGCAGCCCCCGCGACCTCGCCTTGCTGCGCGACGGACTCGCTGGTGCGGGCGCGCTGCGGACCGAGCTGGAGATCACAAGCGAACGCCCCCGCCTGCTCGACGAGCTGCTGCCGCATCTTGGCGGCCACGCCGCGCTGGTCGATCGCCTCCGCGTTGCCATCGTCGAATCGCCGCCGATCGATGCGTCGAAGGGCGGATATATCGCGGAAAGCTACGATCCCGCATTAGACGCCTTGCGCGAAGCCGCCTCGAACGGCCGGCGCGCGATTGCCGCGCTCGAAGCTCGTTATCGCGATTCGACCGGGATCAGCTCGCTCAAGATCCGCCATAACGCGGTGCTCGGGTATCACGTCGAAGTGTCGATGAAGCACGCCGACCGGCTGATGGCGCCCGACAGCGGGTTCACGCACCGCCAGACGCTCGCCGGGGTCGTCCGCTTCAACTCGCCCGAGCTTCATGAAGAGGCGAGCAGGGTCGTCGAGGCGGGGGCGCATGCGCTTGCCGCCGAGGCAGCGCACGCCGAGGAGCTCACCGCACAGGCGGTCGCGACAGCTCCGCAAATCACCGCGACCGCCGACGCCATCGCCCGCATCGACGTGGCTGCAAGCCATGCCCACCGCGCGGCGGAAGGCGGCTGGTCGCTTCCCCAGCTGAGCGACGAAGCGTGCCTCGACATTGAGGGCGGCCGTCATCCGGTCGTCGAGGCCGCGCTCCAGCAGGCCGGGGAGCGGTTCGTCGCCAACGATCTCTCGATGGGCATGGGCGACCGGCTGTGGCTGATTACGGGACCGAACATGGGAGGCAAGTCGACCTTCCTGCGGCAGACCGCGCTGATCGCCGTGCTCGCCCAGTCCGGGAGCTTCGTTCCGGCGGCGCGCGCGAAGGTCGGCATCGTCGATCGCCTGTTCAGCCGCGTCGGGGCGTCGGACAATCTCGCGCGCGGGCGGTCGACCTTCATGGTCGAAATGGTCGAGACCGCCGCGATCCTCGCGCAAGCGACTCCCAAGAGCCTCGTCATCCTCGACGAGATCGGGCGCGGCACTTCGACCTACGACGGGCTCGCGATCGCCTGGGCGGTGGTCGAGGCGATGCACGATCAGGCGAAGTGCAGAACGCTGTTTGCAACCCATTATCACGAGCTTACGCGGCTTGCGGGACGGCTCGACTGCCTGTCGCTGCACCATGTCCGCGCGCGCGAATGGAAGGGCGACCTCGTCCTCCTGCATGAAGTCGCGGACGGCGCGGCGGACCGGAGCTACGGAATCGCCGTCGCCAAGCTCGCGGGCCTTCCGCCAACGGTTGTCTCCAGGGCGAAGTCGGTGCTGGCAAAGCTCGAGGCGGGCCGCGATGCCACGGGCGGCATTGCTGCGGGGCTCGATGACCTGCCACTCTTCGCAGCGGCGGCCGAACCCGAGCAGGGGCCGGATCCGCTGACGGCCGCGCTCGACGGCATCGACCCTGACAGCCTTTCCCCGCGCGAGGCGCTCGAATCCCTGTATCGGCTCAAGCGACTGGCCGCCGAGCGGGAGCGATGAGCTTTCACGAAATCGACCACCAACGCGCGATCATCGATCGCCGCCAGGTTGCCGATGCGCTCTCGGGACTGAAGCCAGGCAAGAAGCTCCAAGCCGAAGCGGCGTCGATCCTTTGCGGCGCGCTCGAACGGGGTCGAACCGAGATCGCCAAGCGCCTGAGCGCAGAGCCGGGCAATGGCCGGGCGGCCGCCAAAGCGACCGCGTTCCTCCACGACCAGATCGTCCGCCTGGCATATGATTTGGTCATCGAGCGGATTGTCGATCAGCCGGCCGGGGGCCTGTCGCTCGTGGGCCTCGGCGGGACCGGTCGCGGCGAGATGGCGCCCTTCAGCGACCTCGATCTCATGTTCCTCGCCGCCAAGGCACCCAGCGCGGCGGAAGAGGCGGTTGCCGAAGCGGTCCTCCATCTCCTGTGGGACCTCAAGCTGAAGGTCGGGCACTCGGTCCGCTCGATCCCACAGCTGATCGCGCTCGCGAAGAAGGACATGAGCGTCCGCACCGCGTTCCTCGAAGCGCGATGGCTATGGGGCGACGACAAACTGTTCGACGCCGCCATGGCGCGATTCCGAAAGGACGTGGTGGCCGGGAGCGCGGCGGAGTTCGTCACTGCCAAGCTGGCCGAGCGCGACCAGCGCCACGTGAAAATGGGCGACAGCCGCTACGTCGTCGAACCCAACGTCAAGGACGGCAAGGGCGGGCTTCGCGACCTTCACACGCTCTACTGGATCGGCAAATATGTCCACGGTGTCGAACGGCCCGCGGACCTCGTCGGCGCGGGGCTTCTGACCGCCGCGGAGTTCAAGCGCTTCGATCGCGCCGAGCGTTTCTTCTGGTCGGTGCGCTGCCACCTGCACCTGCTCGCCGGCCGGCCCGAGGAGCGGCTCAGCTTCGAATATCAGCCGCGCATCGCAGAAATCATGAACTACGCCGACCGGCCGGGAAAATCCGCGGTCGAGCGCTTCATGCAATTCTACTTTTTGAATGCGAAGACCGTCGGCGACCTGACCGGCCTGTTCCTTGCGCAGCTTGATGAGCAACTCGGCAAGAAGGGATTCCGCTTTGCGCTTCCCACCATCCGCCGGCGGCCAAAGCGCCTTGGCGGCTTCGTGTTGGACCGCGGGCGCATCTCGATCCCGTCCGACGACTTCTTTCGCGCCGATCCGGTCCGCCTGCTTGAGCTGTTCGCGGTGGCCGCGCGCGAACGCATGGAGATCCACCCCGCAGCGATGCGCGCGGCGACACGCGACGCGGTTCTCATCGACCGCGCGGTTCGGCACGACAACCGCGCCAATGCGCTCTTCATGGAAGTGCTGACGTGCATCCACCAGCCCGAGATCGTCCTTCGCTGGATGAACGAGTCCGGAGTCTTCGGCCGCTTCGTCCCCGACTTCGGCCGCGTCGTCGCGCAGATGCAGTTCGACATGTACCATCACTACACGGTCGACGAGCATTCGATCCGCGCGATCGGCCTGCTCGCGGCGATCGAGCGCGGCGAGCTCAAACAGGACCACCCGATCTCGACCGCGATCTTCAGGCAGATCGCCTCGCGCCGGGTGCTCTATGCTGCGGTGCTGCTTCACGACATCGCCAAGGGGCGGGGCGGCGACCATAGCGTCATCGGTGCCGAGATCGCCTTGAAGCTCTGTCCGCGGTTCGGGCTCGACCCCGCCGAGACTGAAACGGTGTCGTGGCTCGTCCGTCATCATCTCCTGATGTCCTCGACCGCGTTCAAGCGCGACCTCGCCGATTCCAAGACCATCGACGATTTCGTCCGTCAGGTGCAGAGCCCCGAACGGTTGCGGCTGCTCCTTATCTTGACGGTCTGCGACATCCGCGCTGTCGGGCCTGCGATCTGGAACGAGTGGAAGCGGACCCTCCTGCGGACCTTGTTCGAAGCGGCCGAGGAAAGGCTCCGTCTCGGGCACAAGCAGCACGGGCGGACGGAATTGGTGCAGGCTCGGCGCAAGGAGCTTGCCGAGGCGTTGGGATGGAAGGCCAGCGCAAGCGCGGCCCATTCGCGGCGGCTTCCGGACAGCTACTGGCTCGCCGAGCCGCTCCCGTGGCAGTTGGCGAACGCGCGGCAGATCGCGGACTCCGAGGCGCGCATCGGGGAGGCGAAGCCGAGCGTGGTCGTCGAGGATGACCCGGAAAGCGGAGCGACCCGCGTCAGCGTCTTCACCCCCGACCGCGAGGGACTCTTCTATCGGATTTGCGCCGGCCTCGCCTCCGCCGGCGCCAACATCATCGACGCGCGGATCCACACGACGCGCGATTCGATGGCGCTCGACAATCTGCTGGTGCTCGACGGGCGCGGCCAGCCGTACGGCGACAGGCGACAGCGCTCGAGGCTGATCCGGGCAGTCGAGGCGGCCCTACTCGCGAAGGAACCGCCGCCGTTGCCGTCCGGCGATCCCGCCCGTCGCAGCCACGCCTTCGAAGTCGCCGCGTCGGTCGCGATCGCCGACCGCGCCTCGACGCGGACCACCGTTGTCGAGGTAAACGCCCGCGACCGTCCGGCGCTGCTCGCCGCGCTCGCGGCCGCGATCCACGACTGCGGCCACACCATCCACTCGGCGCATATCGCGACCTATGGCGAGCGCGCGGTCGACGTCTTTTATTTGACGGCGCCGAGCCGGACGAAGCTCAGCGCCGCGGAAATCGACGAGCTTCGCGAGCGACTGTTGGAAGCGGCCCGCGAGCCCGCGAAGGCGAAAGCAGCCTAGCCTAGCCGCGTTCGCCGCGCTCGACCGGAGCGGGCGGAGGCGGCGGTGGAGGCGGCGGCGGGGCCGGCTGTTCTACGACCGGCGGAGGCGGCGGCGCGGGCGGCGCGACGTAGGGCTCGGGCGCCGGCCGGTTGAAGCCGAGCTTGCCGCGAAGGGTCAGGCCGAACGTGCGCGGCTCGCCAAGGAACGCGCCGTAAATCTGCGTCGCTCGGGGGAAGAAGCCGGCCTCGACCGCGCGCGTCGTCGTTCCGGGCGTGCCCTGGATCGGCGCGTCGAACGCGACCTGCTTATAGGTCTTGTCGAACAGGTTCTGGGCCCACAACTCGATACCCCAGCGGTCGTCCGGCCCCTCGATTCCGATGCGGCCGTTCACCACCGTGAACGACTTCTGCATCTTCTCGATGTCGAGGTCCGAACCGGTGTTGAACTTGCTCATGTAGCGGGCGTCCGCATAGATGAGCGCGTGCATCCCGCTTCCGCCGATCGGAGGGGTCCAGGCGGCCGACCCGGTGATCGTCCATTTCGGCGCGTTGGAAATCTGGCGGCCCGGGAGCTGCCAGAGCGCATTCGAGAGTGGCTTGCCGCCGGCACCGACGAGATTGTCGCGATAGCGGACGTTCGAATAGGTAACGCCGGCGTTGACCGACAGATCGCGCATCGGGCGGGTGAATGCCTCGACCTCGACGCCGGTGTCCTTGACGCCCGCACGGGTGTCGCCGGTGCAGGCACCGGTGCGCGGATCGTTGTCGGTATCGGCGCCGCCGAGATCGCTATCGCAGCTGTTGATGTTCTCGACGATGAAGTTGAGGCCGTTGAAGGTGTTCAGCTGGAAGTTCTTGAACAGCTGGTGGAACACCGCGACGTTGAGGTCGATCCAGCCGCCATTGTACTTCGCGCCGACTTCGATGGCGTCGTTGGTCTCGGGCAGGAACTGGAGGTCCGCGCCCGACGCGACGATCCCAGCACAGCCGGGCTGCGCTGTCGACACGCATACGGATCCGCTGCCCGACAGCGGGGAAGCCGTGACCTGCGCGTTATTGGCACGGAACAGCGCCGACCGGTCGAGGTTGAATCCGCCCGCCTTGTAGCCCCGCGAATAGCTCGCATAGGTCAGCAACTGCGGGGTCACCTTGTAGCTCAGCACCGCGGTGCCCGAGAATTTGTTCTCCGACCGCTCGTCGTCGATTCCGAGGCTCCCCCCGGGGATGCTGGCGAGCACGCAGGCCGGCTGCTGCAGCGCCGCGAACGGCGACGCCGAGATGATGTTGCAGAGCCCCATGTTGTCGGTGAGGTCGGCGCTCAGCGTCTTGCGCTCATGCGTGTAGCGCGCGCCAACGGTCAGCTTCAGCTGATCGGTAATCGAAACGATGTTGTGCGTGAACACGGCCCAGTTGTTCGACGTCTGATTATAGAGGTCGTTGAGGCCGGTATTGGCGAGCGAAAGGCCCGGGTGCCCGAGGAACGTCGCGACGTTCGTGAAGCCGTTGTTCCCGAACGGCGGAGCGCCGAAGTTCACGAGGCCCACGCCCGGGATGATGATCGGAACGCCCGCGAATGCGGCGAGCGCCGGCGCGTTCGCCCCGACCGCCGGAAGCAGCGCGCTTGCAATCGTCTTGTTGAAGCACGTCGCCGAACCCGGCGTCAGAAGCCCTGCCTGACCCGTCAGGAAGGCGAAATTGTCCGCGACCAGGCAATTGGCGTAGCGGTCGTAATCGGCACCGTAGCTGATGTTGTCGGCGACCTGCAGCTTCTCGTTCGCGTAATAACCGCCGACCAGCCAGTCGAGGTGGTTGCCGAAGGCGTTGCCCTGTAAGCGAAGCTCCTGGCTGAAGGTCTTGAAGCGGTTGTACGATCCGCCGTCGTCGTCGCGGTACAGGATGTCGAGATCGTTGAAGTCGAAGTCACCGCCGCGGGAATATTTGTTGTACCGGTAAGCGGTGATCGAGGTGAGCTCGGCCCAGCCGAAGTCGTAAACGCCTTCGCCGGACAATCCCCAGTCCCTGACGTGGCTGCCGTAGCTTCGGCCGGGAGTGATCGACATCTCTCGCCGGTCGGGATCGTCGATGATCGTCGCGCCCAGGCCCGTCAGGATGCGATTGATCGTCGATGGCCCAAAGGTGACGTTGCCGCCGCCCGCCGCGAACACATCCTGCGTCGGCAGATAGACTGCGCCGCAGCATTCCTCGTTCTGGCGGGAATAATCGGCAATGAGGCGGAACGAGAAATCGCTGTTGGGCTGGAACAGGACCTGTCCCCGAGTCATCCAGCGGTGGCGGTCATTGAGGTCGCGGCCGGAAATGACGTCCTTGAGGAAGCCGTCGCGCTTGACCCATACCGCGTCGAGACGTGCGGCGATCGTGTCGCTAAGCGGGCCCGTAACGCTCGCCTGCGCGCGCCAGTAGTTGTGATTCCCGGCATCGATCTGCCCGCTGATCTCGGGCGTGAAGCGCGGCTTCGCGGTGATGATCGAGATGAGGCCGGCCGAGGTATTGCGGCCGAACAAAGTGCCCTGCGGGCCGCGCAGAACCTCGATCCGGTCGAGCGGGCCGAGGTCGGTTAGGGCCATGCCCGCGCGCGGACGATAGACGCCGTCGATGAACACGCCGACCGAGCCTTCGAGGCCGGGGTTGTCGCCGACCGTGCCGATGCCGCGGATTCGGGCGACC